>LXNI01000202.1_pt1 | contig 75141 bp, 74 predicted proteins | sample 809091 | NCBI WGS metagenome assembly LXNI01 (sample SAMN04870527, study PRJNA318959) | sponge metagenome | biome: 01000161; feature: marine sponge reef; material: water | host: Sarcotragus foetidus | place: Greece: Milos, Mediterranean Sea | collected 2013-05-29 | depth 5-7 m
CGTCCAGATGGGTACGGAGTACGACACGGAGAGCAACGTCAAGCGGGCCGAACACCTGGTTCGCGAAGCGGCGGACCGGGGCGCCCGGATCGTCTGCCTCCAGGAACTCTTCCACACCGTCTATTTCCCCTTCGAGATGAACGCCCGCCATCTCGATCTGGCCGAACCGATCGACGGTCCCACGACGGTGCGAATGCGCGAGCTGGCCCGAGAGTTGGCGATCGTCCTGATCGCCCCGATCTACGAGAAGACGCTCGACGGCCTGCTCTACAACAGCGCTCCCGTGATCGGGCCGGACGGCGATCTCCTGGGCGTGTACCGCAAGAGCCACATCCCCATCGTCTCGGTACCGACCTTGACCGGCGTGGAGAAGTACTACTTCGCGCCGGGTGACACCGGGTTCATCACCTTCCCGACCTCCTTCGACGTGACGATCGGGATCCTGATCTGCTACGACCGCCACTTCCCCGAAGCGGCCCGCACCCTGGCCCTCAACGGTGCGCAGATCGTCTACGTGCCCACGGCCACCACCGGCATGAGCCGATACCTGTGGGAATTGGAACTCCAGGCTCATGCGGTCGACAACATCTACTATGTCGGTGGCGTCAACCGGGTCGGGGTGGACCACGGAGGCTCAGACTCCCACTTCTACGGGTCGTCGATGTGGGTGGATCCCAAGGGGAGGATCATCTCGCAGGCGAGTGACAACGAGGATGAGGTGCTGGTCGCCGATCTCGACCTGTCGGTCATTCCTCAGATCCGCAACGACTGGGGTTTCTTCCGTGACCGGCGGCCCGATCTGTACGGGCAGTTGAGTACCTGAACCACCGGATACAAGGAGCGAACCGATGGACCTGGGCTTGAAGGACAAGGTAGTAACGGTCACCGGCGCCAGCCGCGGGATCGGACGGGCGATCGCGCAGGCGTTCGCCCGCGAGGGCGCCCGGGTGGCGGCACTGGCCCGGACGGAGGACGACCTGGCGCGCACCGTGGAGACGATGGCGGGTGGCGCCGGAACCCATCTGGCGGTGACCTGCGACGTGACCGATCCCGAGCAGGCGGTGTCGGCCCTCGACCGGGTGCGGTCCGAACTCGGGGGCCTCGATGTCCTGGTCAACAACGCCGGCCGCCGCCAGAACTTCAGCCGGTTGGACACCCTGGAGCTTGAGGAGTGGCGCATGGGGATCGAGGCCAACCTGTCCTCGGTATTTTACATGTCCCGGGCGGCGGCCACATCGATGATCGAACAGCGTTCGGGTTCGATCGTCAACATCTCATCAATAGCCGGTCCGGTGGCGTTCGCCAACATCGGCGCCTACTCGGCCGCCAAGGCGGGGGTGATCGCCCTCACCAAGGTGATGGCGGTCGAATGGGCTGAGTTTGGCATCCGGACCAACTCGGTCGCTCCCGGCTGGACCGAGTCTTACATGAACTACGAGCTCCGGACCGACCCGGACAACCGCGGGCTGTTCGAGTCGATCCGAGATCAGATCGTGATGAAGAGGTTCGCCGACCCGTCCGAGACGGCCAACGCGGTGCTGTTCCTGGCGGGAGACTCGGCCAGCTACATCACCGGAGAGACCGTCGCGGTCGACGGAGGGTGGCTGGCGGAAGGCTGGGTGGCGGACTAGCGGGCTAGCCGCTCGTCCCGCGGCGCCCCTCTCATCGGGCGGCGAACACCTCGATGATCTCCTCGTAGTTCTCCGTGATCGGGAGCAGGGCCGGGTAGATATTGGGCCGGACCGAGTAGGCGGTCACCTGCTCGATGCATTGTTCCGGAGTACCGGCCGCGGTGAGGGATCGCACCACCGGTACGGGTACCAGGGGCATCGCGGCCTCGATTCCCCCGTCCCTTGGTGGCCAGCCTCCCATGGCATGCCGGACACGGTCCAAAAGGTCCTGGTCGACGCCGCTGGCCAGGGCGATGTGGGGCTGCTGGCCCAGGTACATGGTCGTCATCCTGGTGGCCACCTCCAGCGCTTTCTCCTCGTCCTCGTCCATGGCGATCACGATGGTCTGGGGGAGGTCGAGGTCGTCCACCCGCCGGCCGCTCCGCCGAGCGCCCCGGTCGATGTGCTGGAGAGCGTCCGCCAGGTAGGTGAGGGACGTGAAACCGTTGAGCATCACACCGTCGGCCAACTCACCGGACAGCGCCAGCATCTGCGGGCCTGTGGCACCGATGTATATGGGTACTCGCTTCGGCGCGCGGGCCACACCATGTCCCAGGTCCAGGCGGAGGTCGCGCACCGCCACCAGCTCGCCTTCGTAGGTCACCGTTTCGAGCGCCAGCAGCCGGAGGGTGACCTCGACGTACTCGCGCATCTGCTTGACAGGCTTGCGCCGGTCGATTCCCTGCTTCCACGCCAGGGGGTCCCAGTAGGCGCCGATCCCCAGCAGCATCCGGCCGGGGGCCAGTTCGTCCAGGGTGGCGAAGGTGAGCGCCATCAGCGAGGCCGGGCGGGTCCACGAGTTGACCACTCCGGTTCCGAGCTTGATGGTGCTGGTCGTGTGGGCGATGGCGCCCAGTACCGAGATCGCATCGCGGGCGGTGCGTGTCTCGCACACCCACACCGAGTCGTATCCCAGTTCCTCCATCCGTTGGGTAAGCGCCACCTGCCGGCGCGGATCGGGCCGGTCCAGAAAACACATGCCCACGCGCCTACCGGTCATAGATGATCATCCTTCCTGAGCAGAGCCGACCGACCGACACTTTACCGAGGCCGGTTGGTCCGGACCGGACCCTGTCCGCCCCTACCGGACGAGGACTTCGAGACCCTCCCGGCGGGCCGCTGTGTTGAGCCGGCTGTCGAAGCAAAAAAACTCCAGCGTCGTCGGGTCTCCCTGTGCACAGGTAAGCGCTGCTGCCAGTTGGAGGGCATCCGCCGCCCTCAGCGGATGGGTCATGAGGAGTCGTTGGGCAAGTCTTCTCAAGCTGGGGCTCGGTTGTATCTCTATCCACACCATGGACAGCCCTCTCAGGTACCGGCGGTGGTCGGCGAGTTCCCCGGACGTGAGATTCCCTGCCCGCTCATGACGGGCGAGCGCGCTTACGAACTCGACCGGGGTACCCCACCATACGACCATCTGATCGTCGTCCGATAGCAAAGTATGCGCAAGGGGGGAGAGTGCCTCGTCGGAGGACAGGGCCACTACGGCCGAGGTGTCCCAGAACCTCACCGATGCCCCTCGCTGTACTCGCTGTACTCGGAGTCTCGGTCGTCGCTCAGTGCTTCTAGAAGTCCGTGTCCCGCCGGCCATGCCCCGCCGAGTTCGCGAAGTGCCTCCAGAGCGCCCATATCGCTCTCCCGGGTTGCCACACCCTCAGCAACCAGCCGTTCGATCCGGGCTTGGTCTTCATCATTCGGCGTCGGTGAGTGAGCAACCCGATCCGTCAACGGCACGATGCGGGCCACAGGCGTTCGCCGGTTCATTACGAGTACGGTTTCGCCCGCTCGCACCCGTCGTAGGTAGGCACTGAGTCCGTTTCTCACCTGCGAGATATTTGCTGTCAACACTGCCGCTCCGCTCATCGTCCTAGCTTCAGCAGCTATCTTAGCTATATTAAAATGGCTAAGTTGGCTATATTGTAACGCCACCGCACGCCCGTGGTCGAAGCCTGAGAACCGGACTGTCGCCCCCGTCTCGGAGGATCGGCTGCCCCGGCCGCGGGAGCCGTCTCTTTCGTGGCGGGGCCAAGGTTTGCCTCCGATGCTGTTCTGGCGCCGGACGGATACCCGCCGGTCGCTCTATCGTTAGTGGGCTTCCGAGCACCAGGAGGAGAAATGACCGCGATGGACATCGACGCTGCTCTTCGCCGGGTCAGCGAGGAGTACCTGGCTCGGAATCCCCGATCGATGCAGGTCGCCCACAGGGCCGCCCGGGTCCTTCCCGGAGGCACCACCCGGACCACCACGTTCTTCGCACCCTTCCCCCCGGTCCTAGTGGCGGGGGAGGGATCGGAGATCGTGGACGCGGACGGCAACCGTCGGGTGGACTACCTCAACAACTACACGTCGCTGGTACTGGGCCATGCCCATCCCGAAGTGCTGTCCCGAGCGATGGCGGCGGCCGGTCGGGGTACCGCCTTCTCGTCTCCCACCGAATACGAGGTGAGGCTGGCCGAGGTGCTGGTCCAGCGGGTCGCCTCCGTGGATCAGGTCCGTTTCACCAACTCCGGAACCGAGGCCACGATGGCCGCCATGCGACTGGCCAGAGCCTTCACCGGCCGACCCAGGGTGGCCCGCTTCGAAGGCAGCTACCACGGCACGCACGACTACACGGCCACGCCGGGGGCGGGGATACCGGGCCCGGTCGGCGACCTGATGGTCACCCTCCCTTTCAACGACATCCCCGGTTGCGAGAAAGCGATCGAGCAGGCGGGCGACTCCCTGGCGGCCGTGATCATCGAACCCGTACTGGGCGCGGGCGGGGTGATAGCCACGGATCAGGAGTTCCTCGACTTCTTGAGGCGGGCGACCGTACACGCCGGCGCGCTGCTCATCTTCGATGAGATCATCACGTTTCGCCTGCATGCGGGAGGCGCCCAGGCCACCTACGGGATCAGGCCAGACCTGACCACCTTCGGCAAGATCATCGGCGGAGGTTTCCCGATTGGCGGTTTCGGGGGCCGGGAGGATGTCATGGGGCTGCTCCACCCCACGCGGGGGAGCATCCAGTGGGGCGGCACCTTCAACGGCAACCCGGTAAGCGCCGCGGCCGGTATCGCCACGCTGGAGGCGCTCACTCCTCCCGTGATAGACGAGCTGAACCGGGCCGGAGAGGAGCTTGTGGAACGTCTCGACAAGGCACTGGGGGCCTCCGGGCTGCCGGCCGGGGTCACCGGTGTCGGATCCCTTTTCAACCTCCACGCCACCGGCGAGGAGATCACCGACAGCCGGGCCGTGGGACGTGCCGATCCCGGACTGACCGAACTCCTTCACCTAGGCCTCATGAACCGCGGCTACTTCCTCGCCCCCCGCGGCATGGGCTGCCTGTCCACTGCCATGACTACGGAGGAACTGGATGGTTTGGTGAATGCCGTCGAGGACCTGGTCCACAATCTGTGACCGTTTACGGCAATCTGTGACCGTTTACGGCACCAGCTGCGACAGATTCTGCCCGTCTGTGTTGTGTCACACAGGTTTGGCTAGATGCTGATCTGTTACCTGGACGAAGCAGCAAACACAGGCCGCCGACTGGATGATCCCGATCAGCCGCTTCACTTCGTTGTCGCGGTAATGGTCCGTGAGGACCGAGTACGTGAAATGACCGACCGGCTCGACGAACTCGCGGCACGAGTGCCGTTGCGTGTGCCGATGGTGGAATACCATGGCTATGAGTTGTTCCATGGTGAAGGAGTCTGGGAGGGCCTTTATCCACGTCAACGGATAGATGAGTATGAAAAGGCCATTTCGGTATTAGGTGAGGTGCGCGCAGACATTGCCTACGCATCGATCAACAAGCCGGCGTTGGCCGAGAAGGGCTATGCCAATCCGAATCCGCACACGTTCGCTCTTATCCGCGAGATGCAGGCCATCGGTGGACCGGTCGGTGCTGGATACGGGCTGAACCTCACGCTTGACCACATTGTTGACAATGTCTACTTCGATCGCTCGGACCGGAACCGAGGCATCCAACTCGCCGATCTGGTGGCGTTTCTCCTTCATCGCGCGGCCAAGACTCGGCGCCAGCCTGGGGATCCACGGTCAGACAACGCGATACGAAAGTTGCGCCAGCAATTGTGGCCACATTGCCCCACCTGGAGGGAACCCTGGCCGCCGGGCTAAGCCTTGGGCGTCAACCGGGGCCCGTACAGGGCCCCGGCGATGGTCAGACCGTTGCGCCTCGGCAGTCCAAAGCGACTGACAGCCTGACACCTACTGTACAACAGCGCTGTGACAATTTCTACAGGGTTTGAACCAACCGGTCGCCCCGACTGTGTTGTCAAGCCGCCTAGCCTTCCAGGACCTTGGCCAGGTCTTCCAGGCCTTCGATGCTGTGGCCTGCGATGAGTTCGTCAACGAAGGGCAGGGCCGCCACGAGCCCGCGGGCCAGCGGTTGGAACTTGGGGTCTCCGGCCAGCGGGTTTACCCAAATGACGCGGTGTGCCTGGCGTGACAGGCGTTGCATGGCCCACGCCAGCCGGTCGGGTTCGCCTCGCTCCAGGCCGTCCGAGCAGATGATCACGACCGCCCCCCGGTTGAAGCGGTACTTGCCCCACCTTGCCACGTAGGTGGCGAGCGACTCGCCGATCCTGGTACCCCCGTCCCAGTCCACCACCAACTCGGTCGCTTCGTCCAGGGCGGCGTCGGCATCCCGGACCCGCATCGCATTGGTGAGGCGGGTGAGCCGGGTCCCGAAGCAGAACACCTCCACTCGCTGGGAGGCGCGGCTCATCCCGTACGAGAACTGGACGAGGGCGCGGGAGAAGCCGGCCATGGAACCGGAGACGTCGACTATCAGAACGATCGGTCGGGGCCGCTCCACCCGGTGCCGCCGGCGGAGATGGAAGAGGTCGCCTCCGTGGCGGAGCGATTGGCGCACGCTCCGGCGCAGGTCGATCCGCGGGCCTCTCGTGGCAGGACGGGTGCGGCGGCTCAGCTTGCGGGGAAGGCGGAGACCGGGGAGAAGGCGCGCCATCTGGTGGAACTCCTCGTCGGTCCAGCGGTCGAAGTGCTTGGCGCGAAGTATCTCGGCGCTCGACGCCCTCGGTCCTCCCGCAGCCGGGAGCTCCTCGTCGCCGGCCTCCAGGATCTCCATCTCGTGCTGATCGGTTCCGAAGGACACGGATGCGGGTTCCCCACCGTCGCCGTCCGCCGTGGCCAGCGGCAGCATGGGGGCCGGTGATTCGCCTTCCGAACCTACGAAGAACGCATCGAAGGCGGCGTTGTAGGCGGCCAGGTCGGGGCGCCGGTTGATGAGGGTTATCCGTCCGGCCCAGTACAGGTCGTCTATGTCCGCCGGATCCAGGTCCGCTACGGCCCTCGTGTATGACAGCACCTGTCCAGCGCCGACGTTGACGCCGTGGGTCCGGAGCAACCGTCCGAAACGGACCAACTCCGTGGTCGGGCCGGGCTCAGGTCCCATCCAGGATCTCGGCTGCCCGGCCCCGCACCGTTGCCAGGTCGTCGTGGTCCTTGATGACCGATCCCAGGCTGAGGTCGAGGTTCTGTGCGGTCACTCCACCCTCGCCGAGCTGGTTCAGCGCGCGAGCCCAATTGATGGTCTCGGCCACGCCCGGCCGCTTGACCAGTTCCAGGCCTCGTAGCCTCGACACCACCCGGCTGGTGCTCCGGGCGAGGCGCGCCGGTACTTCCGGGGCGCGGGCTGCCACGATGTCTACTTCCCTCTCCAGGCTCGGGAAGTCGATCCAGTGATACAGGCAGCGGCGCTTCAGCGCGTCGTGGAGTTCCCGGGTCCGGTTGGACGTGATGATCACCGTTGGGGGGAGCGGGGCATGCACGGTACCGATCTCGGGAATGGTGATCTGGAACTCGGACAGAATCTCCAGGAGGAAGGCTTCGAACTCGTCGTCGGCACGGTCGATCTCGTCGATGAGCAGCACGCAACCGGCGCCGCTCCTGATCGCCTTCAGCAGGGGCCGCTCGACCAGGAAGCGCTCGGCGAAGAGCTCGTCCGGCCCTGAATCGTCGGCCCGCGCCTCGGCGGCCTGCCTCAAATAGAGCAGCTGGCGCGGGTAGTCCCACTCGTAGAGCGCCTGGTTGGCGTCGATGCCCTCGTAGCACTGGAGCCGGACGAGATCGACGCCTAGCCCGCCTGCCAGGGCCTTCGCCACCTCCGTCTTGCCGACACCCGCCTCGCCCTCCAGCAGGAGCGGTTGCGGCAGGGTCAGGGAGAGGTAAATGGCGGTCGAGAGCCCCCGGTCGGCCAGGTAGGTCTGGCCCGCGAGCATCCCCGTGACACCGGCTATGTCGCCGGTGTACATACCGTCTAAGATGGTCAAGGGCGCTCGAAGATCGCCGCCATGCCCTGGCCACCGCCGATGCACATGGTCACGATTCCGCGCCGGCCTCCGGTCCGCTCCAGGCCGTGCATGAGCTTGATGGTGAGGATCGTCCCGGTGGCCCCGACCGGGTGGCCCAGCGCAATCGCGCCCCCTGCGACGTTGGTCTTGTCGGGATCGAGGCCCGCGTCCCGTATCACGGCGACAGCCTGGGCGGCGAACGCCTCGTTGAGTTCGATCAGGTCGATGTCGTCGAGGGTGAGGCTGGCCTTGCCGAGCACTTTGGGGATGGCGAGCGCCGGCGCGTAGCCCATCACTTCCGGGTCGATGCCGCTGACCGCCCACGCAACCAGCCGCAGGCGGGGTTCGCTACCCCGGGCCTCGGCCACCTTCTGGCTCATGAGCACCACCGAGGCGGCGCCGTCGTTGATCCCCGAGGAATTCCCCGGCGTGACCGTTCCGTCCTTTACGAACACCGGACGGAGCCGGGCCAGGCTTTCGGTGGTGGTGTTCGGCCTGGGGTGCTCGTCGACGAGGAACGGGTCGTCCTTGGGCAGGTCGACCCCGACGATCTGATCATCGAACTGGCCCTCCTTGATGGCGACGGCGGCCCGGTACTGGCTCTCGGCGGCGAACCGGTCCTGCTCCTGGCGGCTGACGTTGTAGCGTTCGGCCACCCTCTCGGCGGTCACGCCCATCGGGTACCCGCCGAAGGGGTCCGACACCAGCGACAGGGTGCCGTCGATGGACTTCCGCGGCCCCAGTCTCCAACCGTCGCGGGCCTGGTAGTCGAGGAAGGGCTGGCTGCTCATGTTCTCGTTGCCCCCGGCGACAACGATGTCCGCCTCCCCCAGCATGATCTGCTGGGCGCCGGTGATGACCGCCTGCAGACCTGACGAGCAGAGCCGGTTGACGTTCATGGCAGTAGTGGATGTTGGAAGGCCCGCTTCGAGGGCACACCGCCGGGCGTTGTAGGCGTCCGGGCCCACCTGACCGATCTGGCCCATGACCACCTCGTCGACCTCTCCGGCCTCGACGCCCGCTCGATTCAACGACTCCTTGATCGTGATGGCGCCGAGCTTGTAGGCGTCGATCTTGGCAAGCGAGCCTCCATACGTTCCGATGGCGGTCCGAGCTGCCCCGACTACTACCGCGTGATCCGTATCAACCATGCCCGCTCCTTTGGACGACCAAGAACACCCACCACGGGCGAGAGTTTCAGGCCGGTAGACCGGCCGGGATACCGGGTGAATGGACAGTCAATGATCCTAGACCACTAGCCCCATGTAGGGGCCGGGGATCGGGTGGCACGGTCGGTTGGTGAGGCTAACGGCTCTGGCTCATCAGGTGGTCGGCGATGGCGTCCAACCGTTCGGCAACCGCGGCGTACCCGTCGGCGGCCGCCCGCCGGTCGGCGCCGTCGTCCGGTTGGGGGACGCGAAGGCCCGCCAGTACGTCCTCAGCCATAGCAGCCAGCTCACCGGCCAGCTCGACCGGGCCGCCCGCTCCGCTGTGAAGGTCGGCCAGTTCGTCCGGCGGAGTCAGGTTCCGGAGCGTGGCCTCGAGTGCTCGGGTCCTGTCGAGGATGTCGAGGAGAGTGGCCTCGGTCTGGCGGTAGGAAGCACCGATAGCCCGCTGCTCCTCCCAGGCCTGGTTGGCATCGTTTAGGTCGTCGAGGAGCCGGGTGGCTGTGCCGGCCAGGATCGACAGTTCTTCCAGATAGAGAGCCGCGTCCTCCGTCAACCCGTCCGATTTCGCCTCCGCGGTGGCGACCCCCAGGTTTTCGGCATCGTCCCGGACCCGGTCGATCAACCCGTTGATCGCGATGTCGAACTCCTCGGAGGCGGTGTTGTAGTCGGCGAGGGCGGCCCTGCGGGCGGAGCCGTCCTCCGGGAAAGGGAGCCTGAGGCCGGCCAGGACCGCCTCGGCCAGGGGGAATAGGCGGGCGGCCTGCTCGAAGGGGCCTCCCGATTCGCTATGGAGGTGCGCCAGTGCAGGCGGAACCTCGAGCCCGGCGGTCTGTCCCGCCAGTGCCTGGACACCGGCGATAACGGTAGAGATGGCGTCAGCAGTCATCCCGAGGTCCGGTCCGGTCGTAAAGCGGTTGTCGAAGACCCGGTTGGTCGCCTCCATTTCCTCGGCCAGGAGCCCGAGGGTCCGGCGCGCCTCCGCCAGTCCGGTGGCGTATTCCGAACTCGTCACATCGGCGAGGGTGGTGGTCGTCGCTGCGCCGGTCGTGGCCGTGTCCGCGGTGGTGTCGCCTGACGCTGCGGTTGTGGTGGGAGTGGTTGTGGTGGGGGTTGCCGTGGTCGGCGGGGTGGTGGTGTCCTCGGAGGCGGCGGTCCCGGCCGTCCCGGCCGTTGTAACGGTGGATGCGATCGTCGTGCCGGACTCGAGGCCGTCACCTCTGTCCCGGTTGGTGATGACGAATACCAGAACCGCCACGAGTACCAGCCCCAGGATGACCTGGCCCAGCGCCCGACTCCTCATACTCGACCTCTCCGATCAGCAATCCGACCCCGTGGTTGATCGTTCAAGCGCTCGGTGCCCGCTTTCGGACGCCTCTGGGATCTGGAGGCCGATCATATTCGCGAAACCGTGCCGGATGGCGCCAATCATCAATATCCCGCCCCGCCGCCGCTTCGTGCCGGCCGCTTTGATAGATTCGGTAGCGAGTAGCCAGGAGCCTGGAGGTGCGTGGTGATCAAACTCATAGGGACGGCCTACAAGCGGGACGACTTCACGAAGGAGCAGTTCTTCGACTACTGGTTCGATGTCCACGCTCCGATCTCCGCCCAGCTTCCGGGACTGCGCGGTTACGTGGTGTCCGAGGTGGTGAGGAAGATCGGCGGCGAGTTGGAGACCGAAGCGTTCGTGGAGCAGTGGTATGACGATGACGCGGCGTGGGACCGGGCCTCGGCGACCGAGCAGGCCGCCGCCGCCTGGGAGGACGTCGGCCGCTACGCTAAGACCACCGGCACCTTCTGGGTGGTGAAGGAGCATGTCATCGTGCCACCGCCGGACCGTGGGCCCGGATTGGCCTCGACATGGGAGGAGGGCTCGTGAGGAGGTTCGAGGGCAAGAACGTCTTCGTCACCGGCGCCGGCAGCGGGTTCGGGCGGCGCACGGCTCAACGGTTTGCCGAAGAAGGCGCCAACCATGTCTACCTGGTGGACTACAACCAGAAACGGCTGGACGCTACGGCCCCGTCCATCGAGGCCCATGGAGCGGCGCCCCACAAGATCTGTCTGGACATGTCGGACATGGACAATTGCTCAGACGCCGTGGCACAGGCGCTGGCCGTCGATCCCAAGCTCGATGTGATGGTGTCGAACGCCGCCACCTGGGCGGACGCGCCGTTCATCGAGATGTCGACCGAGGAATGGCGACGGATCATGGCGGTCAACCTCGACGCCTACTTCGTCTTGGCGCGGGAGGCGGCCAGGGCCATGCGGAACACCGGAGGCGGCGTCATCCTGTTCACCGCTTCGATCGTCTCGCTCGGCCATGGGCGTGGCTTTACCGCCTATTGCGTGTCGAAGTCAGGGCTCGTCTCGCTGGCGAGGGCCATAGCGGTGGAGTGTGCCGGGTACGGGATCAGGGCGAACTGCGTCAGCCCAGGACCGGCCGATACCCAGCAGTCGGTGGACCTGGTGGGCGAGGAGTTGATGGACAAGTGGCGGCGGGAGGGCTTCCCGGTCGTACCTGCCAACCGCCTGGCCGACGACATAGACATCGCCGAGGCCTTCCTCTACCTGGCCTCCGACGCGGCCAAGTACGTCAGCGGAGTCAATCTGATCGTCGACGGTGCCCTGACTGCCCAGACCTACGACGTCCCGGACAACTGAAACCGCCCCCTGCTGATCGATCTGGCCGGGCGACCGTTTGCCAGTCCAACCACAGGTCGCCTGGACGGACTCCGGTCCATAAGGTGAAGCCGGGTCGTCGGGCGAGGATTCGGGGGGCGGATCAACCACTAGGAGGGTGCTGAAAGAGACGGGGATGGCTTGGCCGACCACAGATCGACCTGGGCTTAACCCCGATCATTCATGGTTCGGGGTTTGCAGGAGAGAAGGCAATGGCACTTCGGGTCGCCTGACCGGGGGTTATAACCATTGGAGAGCCTCGCTTCTTCCTGAGGTGGCTTCACCGCCAAGGTGAGGGGTGTCCTCTTAGCAATGACGTGGTTGAAGCGGCCTGATGCGGATCGGTGTGCTGGGGACATGAATCGTCAGGGTTCATTGCCGGCTATCGGGCCAACTGGACATTTTTGAGTACCCTCCTACCCTCCCCACCGGAATGAGAACCGGAGCCGCGCTACGCACGATCGCGATCGCGGGTGCGTGGATGGCGCTCTTGGCGGGTCTCGCGGGATGTTCCGCTGAGCAAACCGCACCTCCGATCGAACCGGACAGTACGTCCTCGACGACCACTCTCCCCCCGGCGACCACCACGTCGACCATCCCGCCTACCTCGTCCACGACCACCACCACGGTCCCCACGACGACCACCACGCCGGCTCCGTGGGAGATTCCCGCCAACCAGGTTGCCTATGTCGAAGGATTGGTCGCCACCGTTGAAGCGCTCAGGGGCCGGTCCTTCGAGGAAAGACCCCGGGTGGCGACCGTCACCGCCGTGGAGTACCCGGTCCGGCGCCTGGCCGCCGCCGGCGCCGGATTCGGCACGGGCGCGATAGATCATCTGTCGGCCTTCTTCGAGCTGCTGGGGATGGTTTCCCCTGGCGCCGACCTGGCGGCCTTCTACGCGCGGCACGAGAATGCGCCGCCGAGTCCTTTCTACGACCCGGTCGAGAAGGAGGTGTTGATCCCTGAACATTTGCTCCCGCTGGATGATTACCAGAGCCTGGTACTGGTCGGAGAACTGACCAAAGCCCTGTCCCACCAGCGCCATCCGTCCCTGGTGGAAGCTCTTATGGCCGCGGACGGGAGCAACGTGGATCGCTCAGCTGCCCACCGCGCCTTGCTGGAGGGCGAGGCGATCTTGGTCCAGACGTTGTATGTCGAGTCGTTGTCACAGGAGCGGCGAGCACTCATCGCTGACCAGGCGCGCCGGGCCGCGGAAGTCGAAGACTCGGGGGAAGGTGCGGGATCCTCTCCGGAGGAGCTCCCTCGATTCATTGTGGAAACGGCTCGCTTCCCCACCCGGGCCGGCGCGTCCCTGGTCATCGACCTGTACCGGCAAGGGGGTTTCACCGCCCTCGATCAGGCTCTCGACCATCCGCCCGAGACCACCGAGCAGGTTCTCCACCCGGATCGCTACAAGGCCCTGGAGCCCGCGGTGGAGCTGGATCCGTTCGGGCTGGTGGTGAGCGGGTACGAGGTGGTCGATGAAGGGACCTGGGGCGAGCTGCGCTGGCGCGGCCTGCTGGCTCATCACGGCGATCCGGTCAACGCCGCCCGAGCTGCCGAGGGATGGGGCGGGGACCGCTACCAGCTGCTGTGGGCGCCGGCCTCCGGGAAACTGGCCTTCGCAGTCCGGCTGGCGGCCGACTCGTTCGTGGACGAGTCGGAAGTGAACGCTGCCGTCCGGGACCTGATCAGGACGGGCATGGATGTGGGCGCCTCCCGGGTGGTGGACACCGCCACCGAGTGGGAAGGCGCCGACTATGCAATGATCTCCTGGGACGTGGGTGTGATCACCTGGGTGGTTGCTTCCGACACGGAGGTGGGGCGCCAGATCTCCGCCCAACTCGGGGTCAACCTGGCATGAGGAGCGGTCAATGACCGGCCGGTTGGTCCTGTGCGCCACGCCGATCGGCCATCTCGGCGACGCCTCCCCGAGGCTGGCGGATGCATTGGCTGAGGCCGACGTCATCCTGTCGGAGGACACCCGCCGGGCCCGGGTCCTGCTGGACCACCTGGGAGTCGGAACCCGTCCCGAGTCATACCACGCCGGCAACGAGGCCGACAGGTCCGTCCGGCTGGCGCATCTCCTCGAGGAGGGCGCTTCGGTGGCGCTTATCTCGGACGCCGGAACCCCGGCAGTCGCCGACCCCGGCCTCTCCGCGGTTCGGATCGCCCGCCGGGTGGGGGCCGAGGTGTCCGTCATCCCGGGTCCGAGCGCGGTGGTGGCCGCGCTGGCCGTTTCCGGGCTCCCGTCAGAACGGTTCGTGTTCGAAGGGTTCCTGCCTCGGAGAGGCAAGGAGCGCTCCGCACGCCTATCCGCGCTGGTGGCCGAGATCCGTACCATCGTGCTGTTCTCCGCCAAGGCCCGCGTGGTGCAGGACCTGTCGGCCCTCGCCGGAGCATTGGGCGACGACCGTCGCATCACGATATCCCGGGAACTGACCAAGGCGCACGAAGAAGTGTGGTCGGGCACGCTCGGAGAGGCGGTGGAGGAGTGGAGCCGCAGGCGGCCCCTCGGCGAGTTCACGCTGGTGGTGCAGGGAAGCCCCGGCCGGGCCACCCCCATCGAGATGGCAGTTGGTGAGATCAACGCCCGGATCGAGGGGGGGGAGCCCATGTCGGAGGCGGTTCGTCGGGTAGCGGACGGGCTGGGAATGTCCCGGCGGACTCTCTACGAGGCCGTGCTCCGGCACGAATGACCCGGCTTGGCTCAGCCGGCCCCCGTGGAGGACTGTGGCGCGGTCGGCTCGGGGGTGTTGAGGTCGTCACTGTGTAGCGTCGCTCGCGACCCCCGCCCAGGCAACTGCGCCTGAATATCGCTCTCTGCGTCGTCTCAGTACGGTGATCGCCGTCGAATCGGTACGATAACAGCCGTCGTGTTGGTATGATAGAAGCCGTCGAATCGGTATAGCTCAGCTTTGGGAGAGCAGGGTGGACTCAGGAAAGTACTACCCGAGAATCGTTGACGGTGAACTCGACTTGTTGAGCGGCGAACTGCCGGCTGTTGCGGTCGAGGGCCCTCGAGCGGTCGGTAAGACCGAGACTGCCCTGCGGAGGGCGGTCACGGTATATCGCCTCGATGACCGCGCCCAGCTTGATATCGCCCGAGCCGACCCGGCACGGCTTGCGAGTGGACGGCCGCCGATCCTCATTGACGAATGGCAGCGGCTGCCTGCCTCGTGGGATGTCGTGCGCCGTGCCGTCGACGCCGACCTGCGCAGGTCTAGGTTTCTGCTGACCGGGTCGGCTGCGCCGGCCGAATTGCCGACCCACACGGGTGCAGGACGGATTGTGACGGTTCGTATGCGCCCCATGGCGCTCTCAGAGCGAGGAGTCAGCAGTCCCACGGTGAGCCTCGGAGATCTCCTGCGGGGACACAGGCCGAGAGTCGAAGGCGCATCCGAACTCGGGCTCGCAGACTACGTTGCGGAGATCACCGGCTCCGGGTTCCCCGCCGTCCGGGGCCGCTCGGCTCGCGCTGTGCGCGCCTATCTCGACGGCTACATCGACCGCATCGCCGAGCGCCATGTCCACGAGCAGGGCCGCGTTGTTCGCAATCGGGCAGCGCTGCGACGCTGGATGGCTTCCTACGCCGCTGCCACGTCGACGGCTGCGACATTCGAGTTGATCCGTGACGCGGCGTCTCCTGGCGAAGCTGATAAGCCGGCGAAGGCCACCGCGATCGCCTACCGGGCCGCTCTGGAGGGGCTGTGGTTGATCGAGGATGTGCCGGCTTGGCTGCCGACTCGCAACCATCTGCGCCGCCTCGCGTCGGCGCCCGTGCACCAACTCGCCGACCCGGCGCTCGCAGCCCGCCTGCTCGAGGTGAACGTAGACGCTCTGCTCGACGGCCAAGACGGCGGTCGCGCGGTGCCCCGCGACGGAAGTCTGCTGGGTTCTCTGTTCCAGTCGCTCGTGACGCTCTCGGTCCGCGTCTATGCACAGGCGAACGAAGCCAAAGTGTTCCATCTGCGAACTCACGGCGGCGAGCACGAGATCGATCTCATCGTCCAAGGCGTGGACGGTCGGATCGTGGCTCTGGAGGTGAAACTCGCCGCAGCCGTCTCAGGCCGCGACATCCGGCACCTGCGCTGGCTCGCCGAGCGCATCGGCCCGGAAATGGCGGACGCCGCGGTGATCACCACGGGACCCGAGGCGTATCGGCGTCGCGACGGAGTGGCTGTGATCCCGGCCGCACTGCTGACAGCCTGAGCCGCACGGCGGCAAAGGCGGCGCCGGGCAGCGTGACGCAGTGACCCACACGACGATTAACTGCGACCGAACGGCGCCGCATGCCGGCTTTCCAGGGCATCGGTGACCTCCGGCTCGTAGCTACCCTCGCGCCATGGTCGAATGGGTTGACACGCACTGCCATCTCCAGATGGATACCCGTGACCCCGCCATCCTCCTCAACCGGGCCGGACATGTGCGACACGTGGTGGTGCCCGGGGTGGACCTGGCCTCCAGCATCGCTGCCCGTGAGATCGCTCAAATGGCACCCGGGCGGGCCTTCTACGCGGCCGGGTTGCACCCGCACGAAGCGGATCGCTGGAACACCGAACGGGACGGGCTCCTGCCGCTAATGGAGGAGGCGGTAGCCATCGGGGAGACCGGCCTGGATTTCTACCGCAACCTCTCACCCGCCGAGGCGCAGATGGAGAGCTTTGTGGATCATCACCGGATGGCGGTGGAGATGGTCAAGCCGTTGATCGTCCACTGCCGGGACGCGTTTCGACAGATCTACGAGGTCCTCGAGGAGCACGGGGCCGGTCCGTGGGTAGTACTTCATTGCTGGACCGGCGGGCCGAAGTGGTCCAAACGGTTCCTAGAGATGGGCGTCACCTTCTCGTTTGCCGGACCGGTCACCTACCACACGGGCGATACGATCCGGCGGGGCGCCGCGGTCATCCCTCCTGAACGGGTAGTGGTCGAGACCGACGCGCCTTACCTGGCCCCGGAGCCCCACCGGCGAGGCCCGAACGAGCCCCGCTACGTCAACTTTACAGGCGAAGCCCTGGCGCGGATATGGGGGATGGAGGCAACGGAGGTGGCCCGGCTGACCAGCGAGCGCGCGATCGGCGTCTTCGACCTGTGAGCCAGACCCGTTCCGAGATCGAAGCTCTGTTGCGGCGGTATGCGGTAACGCCTCGCAGGGGGTTAGGACAGCACTTTCTGGCCGATCGCAACCTGGTAGCCAAGATGGTGGACCTGGCCGGTGATCCGGCGCGGTCCAGAGCGCTCGAGATCGGACCCGGTACCGGCACCATCACACGGGCGCTTGTAGAAGCAGGATTCGCGGTGACGGCCTACGAGATCGACGAGCGGCTCCGGCCGATCCTGGAGGAGAGCCTGGGGGATCTCGATGTGGACCTGCGCTTCCAGGACGCGACCCGGCTGGACATGAAGGAGTTCGGCTCCGGCACCGACTGGGTGCTGGTGTCCAACCTTCCCTACCAGGTGGGGACGCCGATCCTTCTGGAGCTCTTGCAGCAGGCGGCCGGTCTGGGCAGGTGCGTGGTGGTGGCCCAGCGAGAGGTTGCCGAAAGGCTCATCGCGGGTCCCGGATCGAAGGTCTATGGCTTGCCCAGCGTGATAACCGCCCTGTACGGGCAGGCCCGGCTGGAGTTCCGGATTCCTCCCCAGGTGTTCCTGCCGGTGCCCGGGGTGGACTCGGCGGCAGTGTCCATCCAGCGTGTCGCTCCGCCCGAACCCCTGCGGGGGCTGGCGGTGCGGATTGCTGCTGCAGCTTTCCGGAAACGGCGCAAGATGGTCCGCTCTTCGCTGCGCGGGGTGCTCCCGGCCCCGGCGGAGGAGATACTGCCCCGTATCGGGGTCGATCCCACCAAGCGGGCCGAGGACCTGGACCCCGGCGCCTACCTGTCCATAGCGGCCGTCATCCTGCAACCAGGCCAGTGATGCCGGCGCTTCGGGCCCTGGCGCCCGCCAAGCTCAACCTGTCCCTCCACGTGCGGCGCGTGGACTCCTCGGGGCTCCATCCCGTGCGGGGGCTCACTCTCTCGATCGGCTGGAACGACATCCTGGTCATGTCGCCGGCCGAATCGGATCACCTGGAGATCCACGGGACCGACCTTCCTACCGGTGATGAGAACCTGGTGTGGAAGGCAGTATCAGCGGTCCGGAGTGGTCAGAGGGATAGTCCACCGGCGAGGTTCGATCTGTGGAAGCGGATTCCGGTGGCAGCCGGTCTGGCGGGGGGGAGCTCTGACGCGGCGGCCGCCTTGCTTCTCTACGGAAGCTTGGCCGGCAGGGACCGGGATCAAGTCGCACGCCTGGCGGCGGCGATAGGCGCCGACGTGAGCTTCTGCTTGCGCGGCGGCCTCAGGTGGATCGGTGGTTACGGGGAGCAGCTCGGCGACCGGTTGGATAGGGGTGGTGACTTCGTCTTGGTGGTTGCCGTACCACCCTTCATGCTCGAGACCGCTCGGGTGTACTCGGCCTGGGATCGCCTGGGCGAGCCCAAGGGCCGGACCGTCAGCGGGACAGCTATTCCTCCCGGCATCCGCCGCCACGGCCGGCTGGTCAATGATCTCTACCCGGCGGCGGTCTCGATCGAGCCGGACCTGGACGACTGGAGGGTCGAACTCGAGAGCCGCTGGGACCGTCCGGTGCTCATGTCGGGGAGCGGACCCTCCCTCTATGCCTTCTTCCCCGATCAGGACGAGGCCGAAGAGGGACTGGATATGGTCCCCGATGAAGCCCGAGACGCTTTTGTGGCCCTGCCCCAAGAGCAGGGGGTCCACCTGGTCGAGGATGGGCGATGAAACGCTACGGGTCCGGCCGCATCGGGTGCGTTGCCGCTGGTGGATCGTCCGGCACCCTCCTAGACTCGCGGCGTTGCGCCCGTCCGGCGGAAGCACCGGTGCGGGAGCCCCGACACTGTGGGGGGTAGTGTAAATGGCAGCACAGCGGGTTTTGGTCCCGCTAGTACGGGTTCGACTCCTGTCCCCCCAGCCCGACAGAGGAGTAGCGACGTGGGTATAAGGGCGGTGGTGCTGGGAGCAGGCGAGGGCTCCCGGATGAAGTCGATTCTCCCCAAGGTGATCCATCCGGTGGCGGGGCGGCCGATGATCGAGTGGGTGATCAACGCCACCGCATCCTTGGACCCGATCCAGACCGTGGTGGTGGTCAAGCCGGACGCCGACCAGGTGGTGGCGATGCTTCCCGATGGGGCTACGCCGGTGGTGCAGCCCAAACAGCTGGGCACCGCACACGCCTTGCAGTTCGCCCTCGAGGTCGTTCCGTTGGGCGCCGACGACCATGTACTCGTGGTGCCCGCCGACACGCCGCTCATCACGAGCGGCACGCTGGGCGAGATGGCCAAGCTCCATCGGAGGACCGGCGCGGCCGTTACCTGCGTGACCGCCAACATGGAGGATCCAACCGGTTACGGACGGGTGGTGCGGGACGGTTGGGGCCGGGTGGAGAGGATCGTGGAACATGCCGACACCACCACGCACGAACGGGAGATCAGCGAGATCAACGGTGGCGTCTACATGTTCGACGGATCCTTGATCCGGGAAGCCGTGGCCCGCGTGGAGCGAGGCAACGTCCAGGGCGAGTACTACCTGCCCGACGTGGTGGCCATCCTCGGAGCGGAGGGTTACGGGATCAGTGCCTACCGGACCGACGCCGAGGAGCTGTCCGGGGTCAACACACAGGATCAGCTTGCCCGTGTCGCAGAGATCTTCCGGCACCGTATCAACAGGGCCTGGATGCGGGACGGGGTCTGGATGCAGGACGCCGCCCGGGTGTATATCGACGCCTCCGTACGTCTCGAGGCGGGAGCACGGATCCTCCCTGGGGTGCACCTGGAAGGATCGACATCGGTGGCGGGAGGCGCCGAACTCGGGCCCGACTGCTTCATCAGGGATAGCCGGATCGGGCCCTGCGCGAAGATATGGTATTCCGTGCTCAGGGGCGTATCGGTGGGGATGGATGCAGAGGTCGGCCCCTACGCCTCGTTGAGGCCCGGGACGGAGCTGGGCGACGGCGCCAAGGCGGGTACCTTCGTGGAGGTCAAGGGCTCCGTGGTCGGCGCCGGCGCCAAGGTTCCTCACCTCTCGTATGTCGGGGATGCCGAGATCGGCGAGGAGGCCAACGTGGGTGCGGGGACTATCACCGCCAACTACGACGGGTACGACAAGCACCGCACCCGCATCGGGAGCCGGGCGCAGATCGGATCCAATACCGTGTTGGTGGCGCCGGTGGAGGTGGGGGACGAGGCCTACACGGGCGCCGGCTCGGCCATCACCCGTGATGTTCCGGATGGCGCGCTCGGTGTGGAGAGGGCTTCCCAGCGGGAGATTCCCGGCTATGCGAAACGGCGGAAAGATCGCCACGAGGCCGGGTAGGACGGTGCTGAAAAAGACGGGGATGGGTTGGCCCGCAATCCATCGACCAGAGTTTTCGTTGCCGGCCTCTGGGACAACCGGACATTTGTCAGTACCCTCCTAGGACATGGAGCTCGTAACCCGCAAGCGCTTCATGCTGTTCACCGGATCGGCCAACCCCGAGTTGGCCGAAGCGGTGGCGGACGAGTTGGGTGTGAGGCTCGGCAGGGTGCAGCTGTCACGCTTTGCCAACACGGAGGTGTATACCCGGCCGATGGAGTCGGTCCGCGGGGTTGACTGCTTCGTGATCCAGAGCCACGCCCCGGAGATCAACTTCCACATCATGGAGCAGTTGATCCTGATCGATGCCCTCAAGAGGGCATCAGCGCACCGGATCACCGCGGTGGTGCCGTTCTTCGGGTATGCGCGAGCCGACAAGAAGGTAATGCCGCGTGAACCCATCTCGGCCCGGCTGATGAGCGATCTCTTCCTGGCGGCAGGGGCCGACCGGATCGTGTCGGTCGACCTCCATACCGGCCAGATACAGGGCTTCTTCCCCAAGCCGTTCGACCATCTGACCGCGCTACCGATCGTGACTGACTATCTCAAGGACCGCCTGGATGGTCCCACCACCGTGGTCTCTCCCGACGCCGGTGGTGTCAAGCGGGCCGAGAAGTATGCCCGCTACCTGGAGGCCTACGTGGCCTTCGTCCACAAGCGGCGCGAACTCGATGTCCACAACGAGTCCCAGGCCCTGACGGTGGTCGGTGCGGTGCGGGGTCGCAATGCGGTGATCGTGGACGACATGATCGATACCGGCGGTACCGTGGACAATGCGGCCCGGTTGCTCCGGGAGCGGGGCGCCCGGACCGTATACGTGGCGGTTACGCACCCCGTGCTGTCGCATCCCGCCCTCGATCGGCTGAAGAGGGCTCCGATCGATGAGGTGGTGGTCACGGACACGCTTCCGATCAGCAAGGAAGCGCGGGATTTCGACAAGCTGACCAGGTTGTCGGTGGCTCCGGTGCTGGCGGAGGCCTTGCAGGCGATCTTCATGGACAGCTCGGTGTCGGCCATATTCCTCGGCGACAACAACTGAATGGCTCTCGATACCGAGATCTTCCGGGTGAGGACCGGCGCCGAACCGGCCGTTGTCGATATCGGCTACCGGCTGGCTACATTCGTGCGGGGCCGCCGTGATGGCCTGCTGTCGGTGTTCGTACCTCATTCCACGGCCGGGTTGGCCATCATGGAGGTGGGCTCCGGGTCCGATCGGGACCTTCTCGGATACCTGCGGGATGGTATGTCCCCCGACCGCTATCGCTGGCAGCACCGTCACGGCCCTCCAGGTCATGGCGCCGATCACATCATTCCTGCCTTCATATCGCCCAGCCTGGTGATTCCCGTCCAGGACGGTTCGCTGACTTTGGGCACATGGCAATCCGTGGTGCTGGTGGACACCAACATCGACAATCCCGTACGGAACGTGAGGCTCAGCTTCGTGGCTGCCTGAGCGTCCCCCGTTCAGTGGTTAGTGGTTAGTGGTCAGTAACTTTGCTAGGAGTTAGTAACTAAGTAACTATTAAATTAACCATTGATCTACTAGGATTCCACTGCCCACTGCCCACTGCCCATTGCCCACTGCCCACTGCCCACCAACCAGCCAGCAGTGGCCCCATCCCTTGGAACTACTCGTCTAGGTCGGGGAGGACGATTCGCTCGCCGGGGAAGATGAGGTTGGGATCCCCGGACCCGATCAGGTTCCGGTTGATTTCGATCACCTGATTCCAGAGCGCGGCGATCTCCTCAGCACTTGCGGTTCGACCCAGGTGTGCGGCCAGGTAACCGGCGGTGATCGACCACAGGTGGTCGCCCCGTTGCACGGTGTAGATCACCGATGCATCTCCGCGGTCCCGGAGGACATCAAGCGCTCCGTCGGCGAGGTGCGGAACCGGCACCGTCACTCCGAGGGCATCCGGTGGCGGTCCTGGGGCAAGGTGGTGGTCGGGATTCGCGGCCACCGTGGGGATCGGGACGGTGGCGCCAATCGGCGGGGCCGGAAGGATCGCGCCGCCGGCTGTGTCGATGGCGGTACCCGGGTGTTCGGCTGTGACGGCGTAGGGAACCGGAGGGGCGAGGGCTGCGCCCGCCGGAGTCGAGATCGACAAGCTGCCGACCGCGAGCACCAGCGCCGCGGTGCGTCGGGAGAGATGGCGGATGGGGGCGATCGTCATCCACCGGGTGGCTCTCACCGCTGCCGGGATCCGGGTTACGTAGGCGAGGACCGAGAGGACGGTGGTAAGGCCGACCCATGCCGTGATCGCGGCCGCGAGGAGCCAGACCGCGCCGTAAACCGCCTCCTCGGGGCCCGCTGTGAGGATCCGGTCCGGCGGGGGGAGCCATGATGACTGCCTCAAGTGGAGGAGCAGCAGGGCGCTACCGGCCACTCCGGAAAACAGGGCGGCCAGCTGGACGAGCGTACGTATCGGTCTCATGACGTAATACGTACCGCGCTATGCGGGGGCTTTCAATCCCCTTGACCAAGACCGGAAAAAATCCGAGACCGGTAAAAGTTTGTGAAGGAAATCACTTGCGGGCCGGCAAGCGGCCCGGTTAGTCTCTACAGCAAGTCGGCTCGCCGGCTCTTAATTTGGTCCGTCCTTGTGAAATAGTTCACAAGCGAGGGTCGAAACCCCAAATTCGAGCGTTCGGCGCCGGCGCGTGGAGAACCGCCCGGAGACTGAGGGGGAGTCGGGGATCGGACGCTTAGCGACTAGAAGGTGTAAAACCGTGTTGACTATTACCCAGCCGGACTGGCGTGAGATAGCGGCATGCCGGGATTCCGAGCCGAGTCTTTTCTTCCCCATCGGTACGACGGGGTTGGCCATCGAGCAGATCCAGGAAGCCAAGGGCATCTGTTCACTCTGCTTGGTGGCGGATGAGTGTTTGCAGTACGCGCTCCAGACCAACCAGGAGGCTGGCGTCTGGGGAGGCTACGCGGAGGACGAGCGGCGCCGGCTCCGTAAGCGCTGGATGGCCGAGCGGCGGCGGGCGGCTAGCTGAACCGAAGGCGGATATCAGCCGCCCCGAACAGACCCGGTGCCCGGCACTCGCCGCATAGTGCGGCCGTTGCTACCGACCGAAGCCCACTGCCTTGTCGGGAGACTCCACTAACTCGACGAAGGCGATGCGCTCAAGAGGGACTCCTATGTCGCGGCCCTTGGCGTCCTGGAACCAGAGGAGGGAAACTCCGTCGTCATAGGCGCCCTCGAGCCGCCTGACGATCTCGTCCCTGCTTCCGACTTCTACCTCGATCTCACGTCCGGTGTCCGCGATTCCGATACGTGCTCTCACCCGAACCTCCTAGTGGCCGGTTGCCAGTTGCCGGTTAACGTTAGTTTCCACTGACCACTGACTACTAACCGGCCTTGCGGTGAGCGGTCTGCTCCCGGGTCGCTTCGACGGAGGCCTTCAGAGCTTCGAGCAGGTCCACCACACGGGTCGGTTCCGGGGTCTCCGAGGCGACGATCTCCTTGCCCTCGATCTTCTGGGCCACCAGTTCCTCGATCTTCTGGCGGGTGGTGTCCTTCCATTGCTCGGGGTCGAAATCCGTGGCGAGGTTCTCGATCAGCATCTTGGCCATGGCCAGCTCGCTCTCCAGAGGTTCTACCTCCGTTTCGAGATTCCCGAAGTCGGCGGCGCGGATCTCGTCCGGCCAATGCATGGTCTCCAGAACGAGAAGATCCTCCCGCGGCCTGATCGATGCCAGGTGCTGGCGGGATCTTATGGCCACCGTGGCGATCCCGACCCGATCGGTCTCGGCGAGGGCAGTCCGGAGGAGGCTGTAAGCCTTCTCTCCGGTGGGCCCGGGCTCCAGGTAATAGGAGGAGCGGTAGTAGACGGGGTCGATCTGGAACGCGTCTACGAAGGCTGCCACATCGACAATGCGGGGGCCGCCCTGGTAGGCGGCTCCGGCGATCTCCTCATCGGTCAACACTACGTACCGGCCCTTCTCGAACTCGTACCCGCGCACGATTTCCTCGCGAGGGACCTCGCGACCGTCGGCATCGGCAACCTTGCGATACCTGATCGGGCTGTGGTCCTGCTGGCGGAGTTGGCGGAACTTGGGTCGCCGGCTGGTCGTGGCCGGATACAGGCGAACGGGAATGGTGACAAGGCCGAACGATACGGCGCCGCTCCAGATGGGTCGCATGACCCGGAGTCTAGGAGGGTGCCGGGCAAGAAACGGGAGCGGCTTGGCTTGGGGCCGGCCCGCCCCCTCTGTGGACAACCGCCGGAGGCTGTTCTATACTCCATCGACCCACCAACGGCAGGTACCACCTGCCATCCGGCCGGGGCGCCGCGTTCTCTCCCCCTAGAACCGCGCCCCGGCCTTCCAATTTCCGGCGCCGACCATGCCCGGCCTTCGCCCACGTTCGATCCCGAGGCACTGGTAGGATTCGCGGCCCGCATTCGAGCGCAAGCCCTCGTAGCTCAGGGGATAGAGCACCGGCCTCCGGAGCCGGGTGCGCAGGTTCGAATCCTGCCGAGGGCGCCGGCCGTCTCCGCCATCCCACTAGTCTGGTGCGGCCCATTCCCCCAGAAGGTTCGCTATGGCGCTGCGCGATGTGCTCCCCTCGACCTGGACCCTGCGGAACGACCGAGCTTCGATCGGTGGTGTCCGGTTGCGCGCGATCGCAGAACACTTCGGAACGCCTGCGTACGTATTCGACATGGCCCACCTCGAAGCGCGCCTGGACGAATTCACGAGCGCCTTCAGCGGGATCGGTGTGCCGGTATACGCCACCAAGGCCTTCATTTGCCCGGCCCTGGCCGAGATGGTCTCGTCACGGGGATGGTGGGCGGACGTGGTGTCGGTTGGAGAGACGGCCATCGCCCGGCGGGGTGGGGTTCCGGCATCCCGCATCCTCCTTCACGGCAATCTGAAATCCGAGGCCGAGATCGACCTGGCTGCCTCGGGAGAGGTGGGTATCACGGTCATCGACAGCCTGGGCGAGATCGACCAGTTGGCCCGGGCGGCCCGGACGGCGGGTCGTACCGTGGACGTGATGATCAGGCTCAACGAGGCGGTCGATCTGGTCACCAATCGGAAAGTCCTCACCACGGGTGATCACTCCAAGTTCGGACTGTCGCCTGGCGCGGCCGACCAGGCCATAGCCAGAGTGGCCGCCTCCGGAAGCCTCCGGCTGCGGGGGCTGCATCTCCATGCCGGGAGCCACATAACCGATCCGGAGCTGTACGCACGGATCCTGGGCCGGCTGGCGGCTGCGGTGATGCGGAACCGGTCGGCCTTCGACACCACCCCGATCCTTCTCGACGTGGGAGGTGGAATGGCGTCGCCGTACTTGCGTTCCGATGCGACGATCAGCCCGGCCGAGGTCGCCGGCGCTCTGAGGCGAGCCCTTGGGTCGCTCGAGATCGTGGAGCGGATCGGACCCGTCGAGGTGATGTTGGAGCCGGGACGGGCGCTGGTGGCCAACGCGGCGGTGCTGCTCTACACGGTCGGGGTTCGCAAGCCATTGCCGGGCGGCGGCGAGTTGCTGGCCCTGGACGGCGGTCTCACCGACAACCCGAGACCGGCCCTGTACGACTCGCAGTACGAGTTGTTGGCCGATGGCAGGCTCGATCAGGCGGCGGACCATCCCTTCCGGGTGTTCGGCCGGATGTGCGAGACCGACGTGATGCTCGAGGAGGTCCTGCTACCGGCGACCATGGCCCCCGGTGATCTGGTCGCCATGCCCGCGGCGGGCGCCTACACCTTCGCCATGTCGTCCCGCTATAACGTGCTGCCCCGTCCCCCGGTCCTGTTCGTCAAGGACGGCGAAGTGCGGGAGGTGGTGCGTCGGGAGACACTAGATGAGGTCCTGGCGGGTCAAAGAACATTGAATGAGGCCGAACCGGTGGTCGTCTAGGAGCGTGCTGAAAAAGATGGGGATGGCTTGGCCGGCCCGCTATACCTCGACCTGGGTTTCGTTGCCGGATATCGGGCCAAAGGACATTTTTCAGTACCCTCCTTAGCCATGGATGGGAGCAGAGTATGAGCATGCAGATCGGTGTCGGATTCCTGGGCGCCGGCACGGTCGGGAGCGCCCTGATCCGCCGGCTCATCTACGAGTCGGACGCGATCGCTGCCAAGACGGGCCTTGACCTGGTGGTACGCGGGATCGCGGTCCGCGACCTCGCCAAGGATCGAGGGATCGTGATTCCTCCCGGATTGCTGACCGATCACCCTCGCGACGTGGTGGACGACCCGACGGTCCAGATCGTGATCGAGGTCATGGGGGGTCTGGATCCGGCGGGGGACCTGGTGATGAGAGCTCTTGAGTCCGGTAAAGCCGTAGTGACGGCCAACAAGGAGCTGATGGCGTCGCGAGGACGCCCCCTGCTGGCCGCCGCCGAAGCCGCCGGTGTCTCCCTATTGTTCGAAGCTGCCGTGGGAGGAGGTATCCCGATCATCCGCCCCCTCTCCGAGTCGCTGGCCGGGGAGCGGATCACCTCGGTGCTCGGAATCGTGAACGGCACCACCAACTACATCCTGACCCGCATGACGGAGGAAGGGATCGCCTACGAGGAGGTGCTGGCCGCGGCGCAGGAGTTGGGATACGCGGAGGCCGATCCAACGGCCGACGTGGGCGGCGGCGACGCGGCTTCCAAGGCCGCCATCCTGGCCAGCCTGGCCTTCGGGACCTGGGTGGACGGCTCGCAGGTCACCAGGGAGGGTATCGAGGATCTCAGGACAGAGGACTTCGTATTCGCCCGGCGGCTCGGCTACATCCCCAAGCTCCTGGCGATTGCCGAGGACTCCGACGAAGGCATCGCGGTGCGCGTCCATCCCACGCTCGTGCCATTGGACCATCCCCTCGCCTCCGTCCGGGGGGCCACCAACGCGGTGTACGTCTCCGGCCCTTCGATCGGCGAGTTGCTGTTCACCGGCCCCGGGGCCGGGGGGGAGCCGACCGCCACAGCTCTCCTTGGCGATGTGATCATGTCGGCCCGGGAACGCTTGGCCGGGACGCAGGTCAAATCCAGGATCCGCTTCGCGACGGGTCGCCTCCGGGACGTGGCGGATTTCTCGACCAAATGGCTACTCCGGATTACAGTGGCGGACCGCCCTGGAGTGCTGGCCCAGATAGCGGCTGTGTTCGGACGTCACGAAGTGTCGATCAAGTCGGTGTGGCAGGATGGGCGCGGCGACGAAGCCACTCTCCTGCTGGTGACGCACGAGTCGCCGGAGGGCGACCTGCACCTGGCGGCATCCGAGTTGGCCGGGCTCGAAGTCGTATCCGAGGTGGACTCGGTCATGCGGGTCTACAACGACGAGCCCTGAGTGTCGGTCCGGCTCGTCTCGACGCGAGGGGGTCCGGCAGTCGACTTGCCGGCCGCCATCCTGGCCGGGTTGGCGCCCGACGGTGGCTTGTACGTTCCTGAGGCATGGCCTCGGCTCGATCCCGCCGATCTGGACGCCGGCTCGGGTTTCACGGCGGTGGCCGGTGCGGTTCTGGAGTTGTTCACGTCCGACTTGCTTCCCTCCCCTCAACTGGAAAGGGTGGTAGGCGAGGCGTTCGCTCGCTTCGACCACCCGGAGGTGGCGCCGCTGGTGGAACTCGGTCCGGACCTGTACCTGATGGAGCTGTTCTGGGGCCCCACCCTTGCCTTCAAGGACTTCGCTCTCCAGGTCCTGGGCCGGCTGGTCGATGTGGCCCTGGGCGCACGCGGCGGCAACGCCATGATCCTGGGCGCCACGTCCGGTGACACCGGTTCGGCGGCCATGGAGGCGTTTCGGGATCGGGAGCGGGTGGATGTGGTGATCCTGTTCCCCGAGGGGCGGACTACCGAAGTGCAGCGCCGGCAGATGACCACCATCGACGCGCCCAACGTCCACGCGGTGGCCGTGGAGGGGACCTTCGATGACTGCCAGGACCTGGTCAAGGCAGTGTTCGCCGACCCCGGGACACGTGACGACCTGTCGTTGTCCACGGCCAACTCGATCAACTTCGGCCGGCTCATCACGCAGGTCGCGTACTACTACTGGGCGGCGGTCCGGCTGGGTGGGCCGGTCTCGTTCGCCGTTCCGAGCGGCAACTTCGGCAATGTCTATTCGGGTTATGCCGCCACCCGGATGGGCCTGCCGGTGCGGCGCCTGATCGTGGGGAGCAATGCCAACAACGTGCTTGACGGGTTCTTCCGGAACGGCCGGCTGGATCTCGGTACCGTCATCCCGACCCTGAGCCCCTCGATGGACATCCAGGTCCCGTCCAACCTGGAGCGTCTCCTGTTCGATCTGTTCAGGAAGGACGGGGAGAGGCTGGTCGAGGCCATGATCCATCTGCGCGAGGAGGGCTCCCTGACGGTGATGGGCGGGACGGATGACCTCTTCGTGTCGAGATGGTACGACGACGAAGACACGATGGCGGTGATGCGGGAGGTTTACCGATCTTCGGGGAGGATCGTGGATCCGCATTCGGCGGTCGGGATAGCGGCAGCCCGGGACACCGCGCCGGATGGTCCGGTGGTCTGCCTGGCGACCGCCCACCCGGCCAAGTTCGCCGACGCAGTCGAGAGGGCTCTCGACCGGCCGCCTCCTGTTCCTGCGGTACTCGAGGGCATCCATGATCATCCTGAGAGGATCACCCGGATCCCGAGGGATCTCGGCGCCATCCACCGGCTGCTCAGGGAGAGGAGCCGCTTCTCGTGAGCGTCCGGCGACCACCGGCTACCTACTCCAGGTGCGGTGTGGTACCATCAAGCAACCGCCCGCCTTGCGGCATGTCAGTGGAAGGGCGGTGTGACAGTTGGTAACAGGCTGGGCACGCCGAGTTATTTCGCAGACATACCACTCATTGCCGGGCGTCCAGATCCCGCCTTAGGAAGTTTCAACCCCTGTTTCGGCATCCCGGTAAGGGGTGCTGGCGGTCTCCCGAAAGATATTTGCCGGGGCCGTGGTGGCCTCGCCAATCGATCCGGACCAGGAACTCGTCCAGTCCGTCAAGGACCGGCGAGCGCCGGTGCGGAGATCCCGAGCGGTCCACCCGGAATTGGAATTGTCGGCATTCGGCGCCCCCCGACCTTGGTCGGGCGAGCACTTTACGGAGGAACCAGAATGGCCACCCGATCAGAGCTACAGACTAAGAACATCAAGGACCTGCGCACCATCGCATCGTCGGTCGGCATAGAGGTCGATGGCCTCCAGAAGGCGAAGCTCATCGACGCGATCATGGGAGCGGACGGCTTTGAGGTAGCGGACGAGGCGCCACAGGTCGAGATGCCTGATGCAACTGTTCGGGACAGCCGGGCGAAGGAAAACGGAAGCACCGAATCCGGGCCCCGGCCTTCGGATCGTAAGGCCGACTCGCCGTCTGGTCGGGCTCGTTCCAGACAGCGCGGTCCGGATGGTGGCGCACCGCGCGGTCAACCTGGGCCGCAGAAGGCCGGCCCCGGCGGAAGGCGCAGTCGGAGGCGAGGGCCCGCCGACCGGCATGTCTCGGACGGTCCGGCTGAGGTTCGTGAGGGTGCTTTGGACATCCTTCCCGAGGGGTACGGGTTCCTCAGGTGTTCGGGATACCTTCCCAGCGATAAGGACGTATACGTTTCGGCCGGGCAGATCCGCAAGTTCGCCCTCCGGAAGGGCGATGTTCTGAGCGGCCCGGTGCGAGCGCCGCGCAGCCAGGAGAAGTTCCCTGCCCTCGCCCGGATCGAGAAGAGCAACGGGATGTCGCCGCAGGAGGCACGCGGGCGCCCGAAGTTCTCCAGGCTCACGCCGCTCTTCCCCGATGTCCGGCTGCGGCTGGAGGTGCCCGGGAGGTCCCGGAGCACGCTCACCCGAATCATCGATCTGATCGCTCCTATCGGGAAGGGTCAGCGGGGCCTTATCGTCTCGCCGCCGAAAGCGGGGAAGACCACCGTTCTGAAGGAAATCGCGCAGGCGATCACGGTCAACAACCCCGAGTGTTACCTCATGGTGGTGCTGGTCGACGAGCGCCCCGAAGAGGTTACGGACATGCAGCGCTCCGTGAAGGGTGAGGTGATCTACTCGACGTTCGACCGTCCGGCCGAGGAGCACACCCAGGTTTCGGAGTTGGCTATAGAGCGGGCCAAGCGGATGGTGGAGATGGGTACCGATGTGGTGATCCTGCTGGACTCCATCACGCGCCTCGCTCGGGCGCATAACCTTGCTACGCCGGCCTCCGGACGCATTCTCTCGGGTGGGGTCGATTCCACCGCCCTCTATCCCCCGAAGCGATTCTTCGGGGCGGCCCGGAATATCGAGGAGGGCGGGAGCCTCACCATCGTCGGAACGGCTCTGGTGGAGACCGGTTCCAAGATGGACGACGTGATCTTCGAGGAATTCAAGGGGACCGGCAACATGGAGCTACGCCTCGACCGTCGACTGGCCGACCGGCGGGTCTACCCGGCTATAGACATCGCTTCTTCGGGCACCCGGCGGGAGGAGCTCCTATTCGATCCGGACGAACTCCAGCAGGTCTGGAAGTTGCGCAGGGTGCTGCTGGGCCTGGAGCCGGGGGCGGCGCTCGAGTTGTTGATCGACAAGCTGAGAACCTCGAAGTCCAACGCCGACTTCCTGGCAGAGGTGGCCAGGTCGCGCAACTAGAAAGGCGCCGAGAATGACAGGGCTGGGTAGGCGCGTGAGGCCTAGACCTGGGGTTTCGTTACCGGCGATCGGGCAAACTGGACAAATTTCAGTACCCTTCTAGAGGACAACCCGGCGTGGGCAGGCCGTTGCGGAATCTAACCTGGGAGGACGTGGCATAATCCCGTGGCTTGCGGGCGACCCGGCCAGAGGCGGCTACCGCCGCCGCTGTTCCAGATACCAGAGCGCGAACAGGAGGACACGTGAAGCGTGATATACATCCCGAGTACAGGCCGGTGGTGTTCCAGGACCCCTCGGTCGACTTCGCGTTCCTGACCCGATCGACCATCCGCACCAACGAGACCATCGTCTGGGAGGATGGCGAGACCTATCCCCTGGCCCGGGTCGAGATATCGAGCGCGAGTCATCCGTTCTTCACCGGCAAGCAGAAGTTGGTGGACACGGCGGGACGGGTGGAACGTTTCGAGCGGCGCTACGGCAGGACGGCCCGCGGTCGGGGAGGCGCGGGCGGACGTTCGTAGTCTGCCCGGCAGCCGGCACATGTCCAAGTCCCCTGTAGCGACCGTCGGAGGGCAGGCGGTCATTGAAGGGGTGATGATGCGGGCGCCATCCGCTTGGGCGGTGGCGGTTCGCACCCCTTCCGGCGAGATTGAGGCCATCCGCCACCGGCTACCGAGGCTCAGTTCGCGCTCCCGATGGGCCAGGGTTCCGCTGGTCCGGGGCGTGCTGGTATTGGGGGAGAGCCTCACCCTTGGCTTCCGCGCCCTGGCGTGGTCGGGGCAGCGCTCGGTGGGGGAGGATGAGGAGCCCGTCACCAAGGGCCAGATGGCGGGTTCCATGACACTCGCCGCCCTCTTCTTCGTGGGGTTTTTCATAGTCATTCCGCTCCTAGCGGTGCGCTGGGGTGGCTTGGACGCCTCGTCGTGGGTGTTCCATCTGGTCGAGGCGACGATCCGGATCGCCCTGCTGGTCGGCTACGTGTGGTTGATCGGGCGCTGGGACGAGATAGGACGTGTCTATGCCTACCACGGCGCCGAGCACATGACCATCCATGCCTACGAGGCGGGCGATCCACTCGATCGGGACCACATCTCCGCCTACCGTCCGGAGCACCCTCGGTGCGGGACCAGCTTCCTACTGCTGGTCATGCTCACCGCCATCGTGGTGTTCAGCCTGGTGGGCAGCCTTCCGTGGTACGGCCTGATCGCGAGTCGGGTGGTGCTGATTCCGGTCGTGGCCGGTATTTCCTACGAGCTTCTCAAGCTGGGCGGAGCGCAAGCGGACCGGACCGTGGGGAGGATCCTCACCGCTCCCGGCCTGTGGTTGCAGCGACTCACGACACGGGTTCCCGAGACGAACATGATCGATGTGGCCGTGGCCTCGCTGCTGTCCGCTCTGACGGATGAGGAGGTCGACAAGGTAGCCGGGAGGGGTCCGATCATTCCCGAGGCGCTGAGCGCCACCGGCAGGTAGGTGTGGGGTGGTGGACCAGGGGCTTACCGATCGGCTTACCGAGATCGAGCAGACGTACGGTGAGGTCGAGAGCCTGCTGGCCGACCCGGCGGTGCTGGGCGATCCGACCCGGTATGGCGAACTGTCCCGCAAGTATGCCGAGCTCCGGCCACTGGTTCTGTCCTTCCGGTCGTTGAAGGCGGCGGTTGACGACTCCCGGGAAGCGATCGAGCTGGCCGACATCGAGACGGACCCCGAACTCGCCAGGGAACTGCGCGAGCTCGCCGCAGCCGGGCGACAGGAAGCCGATCACATGGCCGCCGAGCTCAGGGCCGCGCTCACACCCACCGACCCGGATGACGTCAAGGACGCCATAGTGGAGATCCGGGCTGCTGCGGGAGGCGCGGAAGCGGCTCTATGGGCCGGGGAGCTGCTCCGCATGTACCAGCGGTTCGCCGAAACGGAGGGCTTGGCGTGGGAGCCGATCGACAGCGCGGCTGCGGAAGGTGGCGGATTGAGCTCGGTCACCTTCGGAGTAACCGGTCGTGGGGCGTACGCAAGGCTCAAGTTCGAGGCCGGAGTCCATCGGGTCCAGCGGGTACCGAAGACAGAGTCGCAGGGGCGGGTCCATACCTCGACGGCCACGGTGGCCGTGATGCCCGAAGCCGAGGAGATCGATGTGCAGATCGATGCGAGCGACGTCAAGGTGGACACTTTCCGGTCGTCTGGACCGGGAGGGCAATCCGTCAATACCACCGACTCGGCGGTCCGGATCACCCATCTTCCCAGCGGTCTGGTCGTTACCTGCCAGGACGAGAAGTCCCAGCTTCAGAACAAGGAAAAGGCCTTCCGGGTGCTCCGGGCCCGGCTGTACCAGGAAGAGCACCTCGCCCGAGCCGCGGAGCGCGCCGAGGGCAGACGGTCGCAGATCGGCTCAGGGGATCGGTCCGAGAAGATCCGAACGTACAACTTCAAGGAGAACCGGGTGACCGATCACCGGATCGGTCTCACCATCAGGCGCCTCACGCATGTTCTCGACGGGCATCTGTCCGAGTTCGTCGAAGCCCTTACATCGGAGCAGGCCACTCGGAGCTTGGTTGGCGCGTGATCTTCTTCGTTCGTTTCCCGCCCCAGACCGACCTCCCGGCCGAGGCCATCGAAGAGATCGTGCAGAGCTGTCTCGGCCGGTCCGGCTCCGTGATCGGGGCGTCGGAAGGAGCTATCGACGTGGAGCTGTCAGGTGCGAATCCGGCCGCGGCTCTGGCGGTATTGGCGGCCGAGCTTCGGGCGGCCGGATTACCTCCTTCAACGATGATCGATATCCCATCCCGGGGTTTGAGTCTGGGGATTCACGAGGTCTAGGGCGTGCCGAAAGCACGGGGATCCGTAGGCCTGTCGGGGGTGAGAACATCTAGAGGCCATGGGCGGCTACCGGTCGGCGGCGTCAACTCCAGACTTCTGATAGGCAGTTGCAGCCTGCCACCCCATGAGGTGGTGCGGTTGCTCGCAGCCATCACCGGCCGGCCCCGTGCCGAACTGCTGAACGGGATCGTGGTCGATCGGCCCACGGTGAACATGTTCTACCGCCTGATGGAGCAACGCTCGGCTGGGATGCCACTCCAGTACCTGGAGGGAACGGTGCAGTTCGGTCCCCTGGAGCTGCTGGTGGACGACCGGGTCCTGATTCCACGGCCCGAGACGGAGCAGCTATGGGAGAAGGCGCTCGAGCTGGTTCCCGACGGAGCGTGCACCGTCGTCGATATGGGCACCGGCTCCGGCTGCCTAGCGATCGGTATCGCCCACCAGCGCCCGGCGGCGCGTGTCATCGCAACCGACATCAGCCGTGACGCCCTCGATCTGGCCCGACTCAATGCCGCCCTCCTGCAGGTGGAAGCCGAGTTCTGCCTGGGGGATCGTCTCGACGCACTCGATCCTTCGCTACGCGGTGAGGTCGATTTGATTGTCACCAACCCTCCCTACGTCTCGGACTCGGATTGGCTCAAGCTGCCACCCGAGGTTCGCGACTACGAGCCCCGTCTGGCTCTGGCGGCCGGCGACGGGCTCCACATTTTCCGGTACCTCGCATCGGAGGCGCCGTCGTGGTTGGCGCCCGATGGCATTCTCGTCGCCGAGATAGGCGACCGGCAGGGGGCCAAGATTCACCGGGTCTTCAGGGACCCGAAGTGGGAGGCAAGCGTCCTCCCGGACTTGACCGGACGGGATCGGTTCCTGATCGCCAGGACCACCGCTTGAGCCTCGACGCGGCGCTGGTCGCGCTGCGGACCGGCCAGGTGGTAGGGGTGCCCACGGACACCGTCTACGGCTTGGCGGTCGATCCTGCCAACGAGGAGGCGGTACGGTCCCTCTTCCGGATCAAGGGCCGTGGGTGGCACCTGCCGCTGGCCGTGCTGGCGGCCTCATTCGATCAGGTCGTCGGGCTCGTCGATTGGACAGAGGCGGAGAGGCGACTCGTCCAACCCCACTGGCCGGGGCCGCTTACCGCCGTGCTGAGCGCCCGGGCGCCGCTGGCGGCGGGCGTAGGGGACCACGAACGCGGCACGCTGGCGGTGCGGATCCCGGATCACGATCTCCTGAGGGGGTTGCTGGCGGGCGCCGGTCCTCTGGCGGTTACGAGCGCCAACCCGAGCGGGTCGGCACCCGCCCTGGACAGCGTCCAGGCTCGTGCGCTCCTTGGCGATCGGGTGCCGGTGTACCTGGAGGGGGAGCGGCAGGGAGGCGAGGCGTCGACCGTGGTCGACCTCACCCGCGTCCCCCCGGTCGTGCTACGCCAGGGACCGATTCTGCTCCAGTCGGGTCCCGAAAAAAAACTCTTGCGAGGTTCGCAGCCGCGGACTACCTGATCCGAGGGCTGGTGGCCATGGGTGCGTCGCGGCGCTCCTGTTGCTGGTGACTATCTCCAGCCGAACTCCGACGGGTTGCTCACGCGGCGCGCCAAGAACTGCCACGCGGAAGACGCGAGCGGGTATCCGGAGTTTCTCACCTGCCACGCGAGCAGTTCCGTGCTCACCCCGAATCGGGAACGGAGAGACCTTACCGCGCGCACTTCCTCGCCTTCGTACTCCGAGAATGCTCGCCCGGCGATGTCGCGTGGCAGCAGCAGCTCGGCCGCGAAGGCGCGGGCTCGCTGCTCGACGTGCTTGGGGGTCCTGCCGCCGAGTACCTCGACCAGCGGCAACGAACTCTCGCGATCCACAAGAAGGTGGCAGATCTCGTGCGCCAGTGTCGCCCTGCCTCGACCTGAACTCGCAGAGTGGCCGGCGTCGGAGTTCAGCAGCACGGCTGGGCCGTGGCTCGGACCCCAGCAGCCGATCGCGTCAATAGTGCTAAGCCCCAGGCCGGCATCAATACGGGGCACACCCCAAGACTTCAGGATCATGTCGGGATTCGTGCGCCCGCCGGTACGTGTGACCCCCGGCTTCAACCGCAGCCAACGAGCCAGTTCATGTCCTTGCATGTAAGGCGGGTCGTCATGCATGTCCGCGATCACCGCCAGAGCCTGTTCCGACACGCGGTCCATCTGCGAGCGGTCGCGCCGCCGGACCCTCCTAACCGCTTCGAGGATCGGTTTCAGCGTGGCTCGCGGCTGCGGTCCGACCAGTCGCGCCGCAGCCAGAAGCTCATCGGAGCAAGGCTCGGCCCAGTCCCGCTCGTCCTCGGAGTAGAACACCGACTCGACCTCGGTCACAAGCTCGAGGGGGTAGCCGGTGGCAGCTTCGATGACCTTTAGCCGGCCGTGGCTATCTCGAGCGCGCCACGCGCGGACCGCCTCACGCGACCGCCTATCTGACACGCCGCTGAGCCTCGACTCGATGTGGTCACCTACGGCGCGCAGGACATCAAGCAGTTCGCTAAACGGAGCCCGAGATGTTGTTCCCGCAGAGGCAGCCCAGCCTGCATTACCGTCTCGGACAATCCACAGTGGGGGCATGACCGCGCCCTGTAGGGCTTCCGCCAGATCATGGGTCGCGCGGTATGCCTCAAGCTGCTCGCGCTTGATGTCGTACCGCAAGGGAATCCCCGACTCGACCTCTGCCTCGGCGGACGCGAGCATCCGTGGGGCGGTGTCCAGGGCGACACCGAGCGGAGGCCCGTCCTCCAAGGTCATGTACAGCCAAGACTCGGAGAGGAACTCAAGCAGTTCGATCCACGTCCACTCGAATCCACCGGCCTCGTCCACACCATGCCAGACCGCCCGGCCCCGGAGGCTCACCCGAAGGCTTCCTCTAGTCGCTTCCGCTCCAGTGCACCCCGGGCCTCCATCCGACCACGCCAGTGCGAACTCGATGTCGCCGTCGCCCGCTCGGGCTACCAGTTCATCCATCGCCGCACTTCCTTCTCACATCCCTGCTGCCTGGCTCGCTCGAGTAGTTGGCGCTTGACGTCCCGCCCGTTCCGGGTGCGGGGAAAGGTCGACGGGTGCTCGGGGAACCCATGATACGAGGTTCCCGGATTCGTGGGCGAAGCCCGGTAGACCACGCCGTCGCTGACTGCGTACAGCCGCTTCGGATACGGTTTGCTCCAGCGGGGAGGAAAATATGGGATAGCGTCGTTGAGAAGCGCCTGCACATCGGACGTATTCATATTGGCCGGACACTTGCCAACCCGGCTGGGCCCTACTTTGATGAACCCCGCGTGATCCTTGTCCCAGTGATGCTTGCGCTTCGGATCCTCGTCTGCCTCGTATCTCCAAGGCATCCCTAATTCTGTAGCCGTCACCGAACCCCCTTCGCTAACGGCTTGGGAGCCTGCTGAGCAAGGTTACGCTTTGCGCTCGCTCGGCCTGTTGTAATGGAGAGCAGAGCCTAGCTCGCGGCGTGGCTTGATGGGTGTCCTTGGCTGTTAGCCGGACTCGGCGGCCAGGGTGCGGCGGCGCGTGATCTCGGCTGATATGGCCGGGACAACCTGGTGGAGGTCGGCTATCACGGCCCAGTCGGCCTTGGTGACCATGGGAGCGTCGCGGTCGATGTTGATGGCCAGGACGTTTTTGGCGTTCATCATTCCCACCCAATGCTGGATGGCGCCGGAGATGCCGCAGGCGATGTAGAGGTCGGGGGCGACAACGGTTCCGGTCTGGCCCACTTGGAACTTGTGGTTCTTCCAGCCGTTGTTGGTGACCACCCTGGAACAACCCACCGCTCCTCCCAGCAAGTCGGCCAGCTCCTCGATGATGTCGAAGGCCTCGGCGCTCCCGACCCCGCGCCCACCGCTGACCACCACCGGGGCGGTGGCGAGCGTGATGCCCTCCGAGACGGTTACCCGGTCCACCACCATGGTCACGGTGTCGGACTCGTCCAGCTCGGGGGTGAACTCCGCGATTGTTCCGGCCGCCGGCTCTCCGGCGGCAGCGGCTTCCGTGCTGTGGGGAGCGAGGGTCACCAGCTTGACGGGTGCGGAGAGCCGGGCCCGCTCGCGGAGGCTGCCGCCCCACCGGACCCGGGTCATCAGCCAGTCGTTGCCGTCCGGCTCTATCTCCAGGCAGTTTGCCACCATGGCCAGGTCCGTCCGGGCGCCGACCTGGGCCATCACCTCGTTGCCGCGGTCGGATCCCGTGGCAATCACCGCCCCGGCCCCCGACGTCCCGGCCAGCTGGACAAGGCTCTCCGCCCACGCGTCCGGGCCGTAGTCGATGAGCAGATCGTGGCGCACCAGGTGGATGCGTTCGGCGCCGTAGGCGTCCAGGCCGCCGGCGACCGAAGCCGCGCCGGCGCCGATCACCACCGCGTGGAGCTCGGCGTCCAGGCTGTCCGCGAGTAGCCGGGCGCCGGTCATCCCACCTAGTGCGGTCTCGTCGATCCGGCCCCGATCATGCTCGACCAGGTAGAGGAAGACGCTCATACCAGGCCCAGACTTTCCATGATGTCCACAATCGCCGCCGCCGATTCCGGGCCTTCGCCGAGGATCTCCACCGCCGATCCCGCATCGGGCGGGGTCATCAGCATCACTTTCGACTGGCCGCTCGAACACGCGGCGGGCTCCATGGTCTCCACCGGCGCCCGGCGGGCCGCCATCCGGCCCTTTAGGGTCGGGTAGCGGGGCAGGTTGATCCCCTCCTTGACCCCGACCACCGCCGGCAACGGCAGGCGGTACACCTCCCAGCCGGACGGGGTCTCGCGACGTGCGGCGATTGAATCCCCTTCGGTGTCGATGCCCTTGATACCGGTCACCATCGGGCGCCCGAGGGTCCGAGCCACGCGGATACCCACCTGGTACCCGCCGGAATCGGCCGACTCGTTGCCGAACAGGACGAGATCGAATTGCTCGCCCTGCTCCTCCTCGAGCCGGGCAATGGCCGCGACCAGTGCTCGAGAGGTGGAAACCGGGTCCCAGTCGGGGATGTCGCTCGGCAACAGGACCACCGAGGTGGCCCCCACCGAGACTGCCGATCTCAGCTGCTCCTCCGCTTCGGGCGGACCCAGCGTCATAACGGTTGCCGACCCGCCCTCACGCTCCACTATGCGGACTGCCTCCTCGACGGCGCATTCCTCGTGGGGGCTGATCGTGAAGCCCAGCAGAGTCGAGTCGATGTCCAGGGCGTCGGGGGTCAGGACTATCTTCGCTCCCGGCGCCGGGACCCGCTTGACACAAACCAGAATCCGCATTCAGAACCTCGCGTGACCCGAGCTACCGCATTCAGCTCTTCATCCGGCGGTCGTCCGGATCGAACAGGGGTCGGGGGCCGACCCGGGCTACCTTCACGGGGAACAGTTCGTTCTGGTACATGATCTGGAGATCACGGCCCTTCTGAGCAAACTCGGGCGGCAGGTAACCCAGCAGCAGGTATTTGTCCAGGGTGGGCGACGCCCCGGCCGAGGTCACCCTCGAGACCCGACCCTTGCGGTCCAGGATCCGGTCAGCGTCCAGGGTGAGGATGGGCTCGTTCCCACCCATCGGGAACCGGGCCACTCCTGACGTGGACACGTAGCTCTCCAAAGTCAGGGTGCAGCACACCGCGGCCGGCTCCTCCTCCCGAGCCTTCAGGTAGGCCTCCTTGCCCACGAAATCGGCCTTCTTCACCAGGCGCCGGGCCAGGCCGGCTTCCACCGGGTTGTACTCGGACTCGAGTTCGGCGCCCATCAGGCGGTAGCCCTTCTCCAGGCGGCCGGTGGTTCCGTACACGCCGGCTCCCACGGGCGCCACCCCCAGATCCTGGCCGGCCTCCCAGAGCGTCTCCCACAGCATCGGGGCGTGCTCCATGCCGGTGTACACCTCCCAGCCGAGATCGCCTACGTAGGAGATGCGGAACATGGTGACGGGAATCGAGCCGATGGTGGCGTGCTTCCAGGTCCCGTACGGGAACCCCTCGTGGGAGAGGTCGTCCTTGGTGACCTTCTCGATCAGGCGCCGGGCGTTCGGGCCCCACACGCCGATGGTGGATATGGATGAGGTCACGTCGGTGAACGTGACGCAGTCGCTGTCCGGCAGCCATTTGCGGAACCAGTAGGCGTCGCGGGCGCCGTCGAAACCGCCGGTCACCACCCGGAAATGATCCTCGGCCATGCGCAGGACCGTCAGGTCGGAGCGGAACCCACCCTCCTCGGTCAGCAAGGGCGTGTAGATGCCGCTTCCAACCGGGCGGTCCACTTGGTTCACGGTCATGTACTGCACGAACCGGAGAGCGCCGGAGCCGGTGATGTCGAAGATCGCGAAGGCGGTCAGGTCGATCATGCCCACCCGGTCTCGCAGGGCGAGGTGCTCGGCGTTCTGGATGGGCGACCACCATCGGCGGTCCCACTCGTGGGGGCGTTCGGGGATCCGGTCGCCGTATTCCTCCAGCAGGGCGGCATTCGACTCGTACCAATGGGGCCGCTCCCAGCCGCCCGCCTCGAAGTACACCGCTCCCAGCGCCGAGGTGGTGGCGTGAAGGGTGCTGACGCGGCTGTTTCGCCTCGAATCCCACTGCTCACGGGGATGGACGATCCCGTAGGTCTTGTTGAAGTGCTCCGAGCACCGGGACAGGATGTGGCTCTCGGTTTTCATGTAGGGGTAGAAGCGGGCGATGTCGGAGGCGTGCGGGTCGATCTCGGGGTAGCCCTGGGTCATCCACTCGGCCAGCGCCCGACCGGTGCCCGGACCTTCCTTGATCCAGATGGCGGCGCACGACCAGAGGTTCTTGACCTCGGGCGTCTCGCCCACCAACGGCATGGCGTCGGGGGTCAGCGAGAGCAGCCCGTTGATGCCGTATTTGATCTCGGCATCGCCCAGGAAGGGCATCAGCTCGACCGCCTGCTCGAGCTGCGGGTCGAAGTCGTCCATGGTCAAGGGCAGTTCGGTGGGCGACAGGCGGGCGGCTTCGATGGACGGGATGGTGTCGGGGTGGTGGAAGATCGGCCGGTGAGCGTAAGAACCCACCTCCATGGAGCCGCCGGTCTGGCGCTCGTAGCAGAAGGTGTCCATGTCGCGCACGATCGGGTATCCGATCTCGTTGTTGGTGGCTGAGAGGACCTCGAGCGGGCCCACATCGATCATCTGGTGCACCGCCGGCGTGAGCGGGATGGACGCGCCGGCCATGGCAGCCAGGCGGGGCGACCACACGCCGCAGGCGATGACCACGTACTCGCAGGCGATCCGTCCCTTGTTGGTCACCACGGCGCTGATCCGGCCCTGATAGGTCTCGATATCGAGCACCTCGGTCACGGGATGGACCGACAGGGCGCCCAGCTGCTGGGCGTACTCCCGCATGATCGTCCCGGCTCGCAACGAGTCCACTACCGACACGCTGGGCGAGAACCAGCCACCCAGGATCACGCTCGTGTCGATGAACGGTACGAGGTCCTCGATCTCTTCCCTGGTCACCAGCCGGCTGTCGATGCCCCAGGACTTGGCCGAGGTCATCCGGCGGTTCAACTCGTGCATGCGCGCCTCGGTCCGGGCCACCTCCAACCCCCCCGAGGTGACGCTCACGCCCATCTCCTCGTACTGCTCCTGGCTGTCGAGGGTGAGGTGGGCCATCTCCTTGTTGTGGTCCACCGGGTAGATGAAGTTGGAGGCGTGGCCGGTGGAGCCTCCCGGGTTGGGGAGAGGGCCCTTGTCGAGCTGGACGATGTCGCGCCAGCCGAGCGCGGCGAGGTGCTTGAGCACCGAGTTCCCAACGATTCCGGCGCCGATCACCACCACTTGGGCGCTGGACGGGAAGTCGCTCATGCCTGCCTCCTCTGCCTTCCCTGGGCCCTTCCGGTTCCACGATACGGAACGATTCTACCGATCCGGCGCGTGCTTTGCGTAGCCGATCAGGAGAGGCGGGCGGTGGTCGGAGGGCAGCCGAAAGTGGCCTCGGGCACGTTGGGGCCCGCATCGTGGAACCGGCCGGAAGGGTCCGTCCGGCGACCGGTCATTAGTGACCAACCACCAGCAACGGGTCTCCGAGAGCTTCCGGGTCGGGTCCGGCGCCCAGACCGGGAGCGTCGGGAGCGCGGCTGACACCGCCGAGGTTGCGCGCTCCGCCGATGATCGGATCCACGGTGATCATCTCGTGGCAGAACCAGGTGCCGTGCCGGTAGCGGGCAGGTGTGGATTGCGCGAGATGGACCGCGGCGGTGTCGGCCAAGGCGGTGCCGCCGGTGTCCTCGATGTTCAATCTCAGACCCATCTGCACGCAGAAATCCCTCATGCGCCTGGCCTTGGTGAGGCCGCCCACCCGGTTCGGCTTGAGCCCGATTCCCTCGCAGGCCTGGTCATGGTGGGCTCGTACCAGGTCGCCATACGTTTGGATGATCTCGTCAAGGAGTATCGGTTGGCGGGTGGCGCGGCGGACCTGGAGGCACTCCTCGTAGGTTTCGCACGGTTGCTCGAAGTAGGCGTCTACCGCCTCTGTTGCTCGCATCACCCGGATGGCCTGGTCGGGTATCCAGGCGCGGTTAGCGTCGATGGTCAGGGAACTCCCTCCGGGCATGCGGTCCGCCAGATACTCGATGCGTTCGATGTCTGTCGCCACGTCCGAACCCACCTTGGCCGAGTGGATCGTGTAGCCCTTGGCGTGGTAGCGCTCGATGGTCCGCAACATCTCCCGGGGGAGTGTCGGTGGGGATGGAGGATTGGATGGTGACGTCCCCGGGTCTTCGGCCCCCCAGCAGGTCGCAGACGGGCAGGCCCGTGGTCTTCGCCATATGTCCCAGCAGGCACCGACGAGAGAATCCAATGATCCTGTAGCTGGCGGACCTCGATTGAGGTAGAATGTTCCGCGATGTAGCACGGTTCCGCATCGTGGGACGTCCGGGACATCCGACCCGGTGGTCCCGGATGGCCTAACGATTCGGTTCCCCTCCCCGAGTTGGCGTCATGACTGAAGAAGAACTCGACCTACGAACCCTCCCCGACGACGAGCTCGTCGAGCAGATGCATGACGATCTCTATGACGGCCTCGCCGAAGAGATCGACGAGGGCACCCGGATTCTCCTAGAGCGCAGCTGGTCCCCATCGGAAGTCCTGAACGATGCCCTGGTCGAAGGGATGCGCATCGTCGGCATCGACTTCCGGGACGGCATCCTGTTCGTCCCCGAGGTGTTGATGGCGGCCAATGCCATGAAGGCCGGGATGGCCGTGCTGAGGCCCCTCCTGGCGGAGACCGGTGCCGAGACGGTCGGAACGGTGGTTATCGGGACGGTCAAGGGAGACATCCACGACATCGGCAAAAACCTGGTGGCCATGATGATGGAGGGCGCCGGGTTCGAGGTCATCGACCTGGGCATTAATACCGACGTCGAGGAGTTCATCGACGCCATATTGGAGCACCAGCCCGACATCCTCGGCATGTCGGCGTTGCTTACCACCACCATGCCCTACATGAAGGTGGTGGTCGATACGCTGGCAGATCGGGGCATGCGGGATGATTACATCGTCATGGTGGGTGGCGCTCCCCTCAACGAGGAGTTCGGGCTGGCCGTGGGCGCCGACGCCTACTGCCGGGACGCGGCGGTGGCCGCCGAAACCGCCAAGGATCTGGTGGCCAGGAAGCGGATCCTCATGAGTGAGCAGGTTTGAGTTGGTATCCCACCGCCAGATGTCCGATGGGCCCGGGTCGGGAACGCGCGGAGGCAACCGGCCACCCCGGTTGCTGGTCCTGGCGTGCGGGGCGCTCGCCTCGGAGATCCTCTACTCCATCAGGCTCAACGGCTGGGAACATGTGTCACTCGCCTGCCTACCGGCCCGACTCCACAATACGCCCGACCGGATCGTCCCGGAGTTGGAGGCCCGCCTGCGGGCCGAAGCGGCTCGATACGATCGCATACTCATCGGCTATGCCGACTGCGGGACCGGAGGCCATCTGGATGCGCTCGTGGAGAAGTGGGAGAACGTGGAGCGACTCCCCGGCGCCCACTGCTACGAGTTCTACGCCACCCGGCCGGTGTTCCATGATCTGCATGAATCGGAACTCGGCACCTTCTACCTGACCGACTTCCTCACCCGGCACTTCGATCGCCTCGTATGGCAGTCCCTCGGGCTCGACCGCCACCCTCAGCTCCGCGACATGTACTTCGGGAACTACCGCAAGCTCGTGTACCTATCCCAATTCGACCGTCCGGACCTGCGCACGAAGGCCGAGGAGGCCGCCCGCAGGTTGGGGCTCGAATACCATCATCGGCCGGTGGGATTGGGGGAGTTGGCAACCGGCTTGGAGACGTTCGTCTCCTGGCCGGCTGCTTGATCATCGTGGCGAATCGCGTCTCCGGGAGGACTTACCGTTCATGACCAGCCGCCGCGGTGTTTCCCGAAACCAGCGTTCCCGGTCCGAGCTGACCGTTATCTACTGGCGTGACATCCCCGCCCAGGTCACCGCCCGGTCAGGCCGGAACAAGATGGCGGTGGAGCTACCGCCCCGGTTCCAGGCTGCTATCGACCGGGCGGCGATGGTGGCCGGAAAGAATACCTACGACCAGTACATCGAGGAGTGGCGCCGCACCTCGGAGCCCTGCGGGGAGGACGTAGAGGCCGAGGCGGAGGCCGCCGCAGCCCGGATCGAGAGGGAATACCCGAAGGATCGCGTCCGGCGCATCGCGTCCAACGGCGGCCTGGAAGGGGCTCTCTCCCCAGGAGAACCGGCATGACCCTTACCGTGGTCAGCTCCGCCACCCGCGAGGTGGTCATCGGCCCGGATAGGCCCTTCGTGGTCATCGGGGAGCGGATCAACCCGACCGGCCGCAAGCTGCTGGCCGCCGAGATGAAGGAAGGGGATTACAGCCGGGTGGAAGCGGACGCCCTGGCACAGGTGGCGTCCGGGGCGCACATGCTGGACGTCAACGCAGGCATTCCGCTCGCCGACGAGCCCGCCATCCTCGCCGAAGCGATCCAGCTGGTCCAGTCACTGGTCGATGTTCCTATCTCCATCGATTCATCCATCGTGGAGGCTCTCGAAGCCGGTCTGTCCGTCTACGAGGGTAAGGCACTGGTCAATTCGGTGACCGGAGAGGAGGAACGCCTCGAGCGGGTCCTTCCCCTGGTGGCCGAGCACGGGGCGGCGGTAGTGGCCATCTCGAACGACGAGACCGGCATCTCCGAGGATCCGGAGGTGCGTTTCCGGGTGGCGGCCAAGATCGTGGAACGGGCCGCGCGTTTCGGGATCCCGCCCGAGGACGTGGTGGTGGATCCGCTCGTGATGCCGGTGGGTGCGCTCCGGTACGCGGGCCGCCAGGTTTTCGACATCCTGCATAGGCTCCGGGACGAGCTGGGGGTCAACTCCACCTGCGGAGCCTCCAACATCAGCTTCGGACTACCCAACCGGCACGGCATCAACAGCGCATTCCTCACCATGGCCATTGCCAACGGCCTCACCTCAGCGATCACCAACCCCCTCGAGCCGGATATAGCGCAAGCCGTCAAGGCGGCGGACGTGCTCATGGGAAACGACCGGGACTGCGCGAGATGGATCCGGGCCTTCCGGCAACCCTCTACGGGAGGGCGCGCCCGCCGGCGCAGCCGGCGCCGTCCCGCCCCCGTGCCTTAGCCCCATGAATGCCCGGACCGTCCAGGTGGTGTTCACCCCCTCCGGAAGGCGGGGCAGGGTCGAGCCGGGCACCACGGTGCTGGACGCAGCCCGCGGTCTCGGGGTCGATGTGGACTCGGTGTGCGGCGGGCGCGGGCTGTGCGGGCGGTGCCAGGTGAGCCTGGGCAGCTCCGCCTCCGAGGGCATAGATTCCAGCGGTCACCGGCTTTCCCTTCCAGAAGCCCAGGAGTTGGGCTACCGGGGTCGCCGCCCGCTCCGCGCCGGTCACCGCCTGGCCTGCGCGGCCCGTCTCCGGGACGACGCGGTCATCGACGTCCCTCCCGATAGCCAGGTGCGCCGCCAGGTGGTCCGTAAGCGGGCGGAGGTGGTCGACATCCCGGTGGATCCGGTGGTGCGCCTCCACTACTTGGAGGTGGAGCCTCCGGACATGCACCGCCAGGCATCCGACCTATCCAGGGTGCTCGAGGCCCTGGAACGGCAATGGGGTATTGCCGGGGTGAAGGTCGATCATCATGTGCTACAAGGGCTGCAGGAAGCCCTCCGGGCCGGCCAATGGACCGTGACGGTGGCCGTTCACGACAGGGATACCGTCACAGGGGTGTGGCCGGGCTTCCATGATGGGCCGCTCGGAGTGGCCATCGATGTCGGATCCACAACGGTGGCCGGCCATCTGTGTGATCTCTCCACTGGCGCGGTGCTGGCCTCCTCGGGGGTGATGAACCCCCAGATCCGCTACGGCGAGGATCTGATGAGCCGCGTCTCTTACGTGATGATGAACGAGCAGGGTCAGGAAGTTCTCACCTCGGCGATCCGTTCGGCCCTAGATGAAATGGTCGGAGACCTGGTCGAGCAGGTGGGCAAGCCCCGGGACTCGGTGCTGGAGGTGGCCCTGGTCGGCAACCCGATCATGCATCACCTGGTCCTCGGCCTTAGCCCCTATCACCTGGGCGTGGCGCCGTTCGCCCTGGCCACCGACGAGGCAGTCCGCATTCCTGCTTCGAGGATCGGCATAGGGGCCCATCCGGGCGCCAGGCTCTACGTGCTGCCGTGCGTGGCGGGTCATGTCGGCGCCGATGCGGCAGGCGCCATCCTGTCCGAGGGTCCCCATCGGGGCCGGGCGATCCAACTGCTCGTGGATGTGGGTACCAATGCGGAGATCGTTCTGGGGAGCGCCGGGCGCCTGTTGGCGGCTTCCAGCCCGACCGGACCCGCATTCGAAGGCGCCGAGATCAGCTCCGGCCAGCGCGCCGCGCCGGGCGCCATCGATCGGGTGCGGATCGATCGTCTCACGCTCGAGCCCCGCTTCACCGTGATCGGGGTGGATCTGTGGTCGGACCAGGAGGGCTTCGAGGATGCCGTAGCGGGGACCGGCGTGATCGGCATCTGCGGATCGGGCATCATCGAGGCGGTAGCCGAGTTGGTGCTCACCGGGGTGGTATCGACCGAAGGCCTCATCCAGGACGGCGGTCGCACCGAGCGGATCGTCGCTGACGGACGGACATCGGCCTACCTACTGTACGAGGGGTCGCCGGGGCGGGGCAGCCGGATAATGGTCACCCAGAACGACATAAGGGCCATCCAGCTGGCCAAAGCAGCGCTGCAGGCCGGGGTCAGGCTCCTGATGGACCGCCTGGGAGTGGACCGGGTGGACGAGGTCAGGCTGGCCGGCGCCTTCGGGAGCCATATCGATCCCATCTACGCCATGGTGCTGGGGATGATTCCCGATTGCGATCCGGATCGGGTTTCGGCAGCGGGCAACGCAGCCGGAACCGGGGCGATGATTGCGTTGCTGAGCAGGTCCGCCCGGGCCGAGATCGAGGCTCTGGTGAGCGAGGTCGAAAAGATCGAGACGGCGGTGGCGCCCGGTTTCCAGCGCCACTTCGTGGAGGCCATGGGGATACCCCATGCAACCGTCGCATACGAGCACCTCGCCCGTAAGGTGGACCTATCGGGCATCGTCTCGTCCGGGCCGGCTACCGGTGGCCGCCGTCGCAGGACTCGCAGGAGAGCGAACGGGGCTGCCCGGCGGTCCGAAGCTCTGGTCGGGTCGCGTGGAGAGGAGAATCAATGAGCGCCCGCAGGAGAAGGAGAGGGGGCGGAAGGGAGGCGCGCCAAGCCTTACGGACCGCCCGGGTCATCGACCAGCAACCGTTCCTCACCCGTACCTTGGGCCGTACCGAGGTGCTTTCCGAGGAGGGGCTGGAGTTGATCGAGCACAACGCCGACACGCTCCTCGAGGAGGTCGGCATCGAGATCATGAACTTCCCCGAGGCTTTATCCATCTACGCCGGAGCGGGCGCTGACGTGGAGGGTACGCGGGTCCGCTTCCCGCGGGGTATGTGCCGGGAGATCATCACCCGCTCCGCGCCGGCCTCGTTCGTCCAGCACGCGCGCAACCCGGCTCGGTCGGTCACTATCGGAGATCCCCATATCGTGTTCGCTCCTGCGTACGGTTCCCCGTTCGTGCGGGATGCCGACGCCGGGCGTCGCTACGCCACCATCGCGGACTTCAGGAACTTCGCGAAGCTCGTCCACATGAGTCCGGCACTGCATCATGGTGGCGGCACCCTGTGCGAGCCGGTGGACCTGCCGGTCAACAAGCGCCACTTCGACATGCTCTACGCCCACGTCGTGCACCACGACAAGCCCTTCATGTCCTCGGTGACCAAGCCTGAGAGGGCCCAGGACTCGGTCGACGTCTCCAAGATCGTCTTCGGCGAGGACTTCGTGCGCGACAACACCGTGCTGATGGGCCTGTGCAATGCCAACTCTCCCCTGACGTGGGACTACGCCATGCTCGGATCGGCCAAGATCCTCGCAGAGAACAACCAGTGCGCTCTCATCACGCCGTTCATCATCGTCGGCGCGATGGCGCCGGTGACAGTGGCCGCGGCCGTGACCCAGACCCTGGCGGAGGCTCTGGCCGCCATAGCCTTCACCCAGATTGTCCGTCCAGGGGCGCCCGTCATCTTCGGCTCCTTCGCCGCCTCGATGTCGATGCAGAGCGGGGCCCCCACCTTCGGAACCCCGGAGCCCGCCCTGGTTCTCTACGCGGTCGGCCAACTCGCCTCGAGGCTCGGGGTTCCGTTCCGATCGGGTGGCAACCTGACCGCCTCGAAGATCCCGGACGCCCAGGCTGCCTACGAGAGCGCCACAACTTTCCTGCCTGCCCTCGCGGCGGGTGTCAACTTCGTTCTCCATACCGCCGGGTGGCTCGAGGGCGGGCTGACCATGGGGTACGAGAAGTTCGTGCTCGACGCCGACCAGGCCTCGATGATGGCGTGCTTGGTGGGCGGGGTGGACCTGAGCGAGAACGGCCAAGCTATGGAGCCGCTCCTGACCAACGGTCCCGGCCAGCATCATCTCGGCACCGCCCACACGATGGCCAATTTCGAGGATGCCTTCTGGGTGTCGAACCAATCCGATGTCGACAGCTTCGAGCAGTGGGAGATAAACGGGTCGCTGGACTCGGTGGGCAGGGCCAACGCCGAGTGGAAACGTCTGCTGGCGGAGTACGAGCAGCCGCCCTTGGACGAGGCCGTTCACGAGGAGTTGAGCGAGTGGATAGCGGCGCGCAAAGCCTCCTTCCCGGACTCGGACGTTTGAGATGACCGTTCCGTCCGGTCTCGATCGCGCCGGGAGGGCGGCGGTGCGGCGCATCCTCGAACACCCCAAGTTCGAGGTTCTGCCTCTCAAGAACGTGCTCGACCAGGTGGGGTGGTTGCCGGGAGGCGCCACGGTGTCCATCACCGCCTCGCCCACCAAGTCGCTCGAGGACACGATGGACGTCGCTGCCGAGCTCTGCCAGAGGGGCTTCCAGGTGGTACCGCACCTTTCGGCCCGCATGACCCACGACAAGAGGCATCTCGCCGCTCTGCTGGGACGAATGGAGGAACTGGAGATCTCCAGGATCTTCCTGGTCGGCGGGGACGCATCGCAGCGAGGGATCTTCCCCGACGCCTACTCCCTGCTTCTGGCCATGGACGACATCGGCCACCACCTCAGCGAGATCGGGGTGACCTCCTACCCTGAGGGACATGGCGTGATTCCCGACGCCAAGCTGCGGCAGGCTCTTCACGACAAGCAGCCCTACGCGTCCTACCTGACCACCCAGATGTGCTTCGATCCCGAGGCCATCGGTAACTTCGTTTCCGGTTGCAGGGCGGATGGCATCGCCCTCCCTGTCCAGATCGGGATTCCGGGAGTCGCCGACCGGTTGAAGCTCATCCAGATCTCGACCCGGATCGGGGTGGGACAGTCCGTGCGGTTCCTCTCCAAGCATCGGGGCTTGGTGAGCCGGTTCATCAAACCCGGCGGGTACTCACCGGAGGACCTTCTCGAAGGGCTCGCGCCGTTGGCCGATGATCCCGCAGCTGCCATCGTGGGGGTGCACATCTACACCTTCAACCAGTGCGAGACCACCGAACGCTGGCGGCAGGAGTACCTGGCCGCTCTGTAGAGTGTTTGTGGTCTGTCTGCGAAACAGCGCCATTCCGCAGACAGACCACTAGGTAGCTCCCACCGCAAGTCAGAGGCTTCGACACGTGACCTCTCCGAAAGTTCCCGGCCCGTTGCCCGACCCGGCGTTGGCGGGTGTGGGCGCCCGCTTCGATGACTTCCGCGGGAGGCTGGTCCCGCTCCGGCTGGTCGACCCGTACGGAGTCTGGGTCGCCCATCACCTCGAAGATGTCCCGGACGTCATTCGGCGGGCCGAGTCCGAGGTCCGGGCAGGCGGGTGGGTGGCCGGATTTGTCTCCTACGAGGCCGCCCCCGCCTTCGATCACCGGCTGGCGGTCCGGCCGCCGTCCCCCGGCCTGCCGCTGGCATGGTTCGCCGGGTTCCGTGACGCGATATCCGAGCCTGCAGGTTCGGGGGGCGAGTACCGGATCGGACCGTGGCGACCCGAGGTCTCGGACGCCCGCTACGGACGCCATGTGGACACCATACGGGAGTTCATCCGGATCGGCGACACCTACCAGACCAACTACACCTTCCGCCTGCGGGGACGAGTCAGCGGGGACCTCAGGTCGCTCTACACCGACCTGCTAGCCGCCCAGGGGGGCGGCTATCACGCCTTCCTGGAGACCGGCCGGCACACGGTGGTCTCCGCCTCGCCCGAGCTGTTCTTCCGCTGGGACGGCCGGCGTATCGAGAGCCGGCCCATGAAAGGCACCATGGCCCGGGGCCGCTGGGAACAGGAGGATTCCCGGTTCCGGGAGCGGTTGCTCTCCTCGGGCAAGGACCGGGCTGAGAACGTGATGATCGTGGACCTCCTGCGGAATGACCTGGGGCGGGTGGCTCGGTTCGGCAGCGTCCAGGTGGAGCGTCTGTTCGAGGTGGAGCGATTCGAGACCGTATGGCAGATGACCTCGACGGTGGCCGCCGAGACCCGACCCGAGGTTGGCCTGGTCGACATCTTCACAGCCATGTTCCCGTGTGGGTCGGTGACCGGAGCGCCGAAGGTCAGGACGATGGAGATCATCGAGTCCCTGGAAGCCTCTCCCCGGGGCGTCTACTGCGGCGCCATCGGGTTGCTGGCGCCCCCCGGATCGGGCCGGTCGAGGGCCGAGTTCTCGGTGGCCATCCGGACGCTGGTGGCGGATACGCAGGACGGCGAGGCCGAGTACGGCGTGGGTGGCGGCGTGGTACACGAGTCAACTGCGGCCAGCGAGTTCGAGGAGGCGATGGTCAAGGCCCGGGTTCTGTCACGTCGCCGGGCGCCGGTGACGCTGCTCGAGACGATGAGATGGGAGCCTGGCCGCGGAATCTGGTTGCGGGATCGCCATCTGAGCCGGCTCCGCTCCTCGGCCCGTTACCTGGGTGTGACCCTCCGGGAGGTGGTGATCTCCGATCTTCTCGAAGGCCTGTCGGGCGACGAGCCGCTCCGGGTTCGCCTGCTGGTGTCCGGGGAAGGGTCCGTCTCGATCGATACGTCTCCTCTTGCTCCGGCCTCACTGGTGGTGGGGTTGGCCATCGATGATCGCCCGATCGACCGGACCGACTACCTCCGCTACCACAAGACGACCCGGCGCGAGGCCTACGAAGAGGCCACCGCCCGCCACCCGGCTGCGGACGATGTGGTACTCGTGAACGAGCTGGGGGAGGTGGTCGAGACCACCATCGCCAACCTGGTGGTGCGGAGGGACGGCGCCTGGGTCACTCCGCCGATCGACTCGGGCTGCCTCCCGGGCGCCTACCGGGAGGAACTCATCGATCGCGGGAACCTGAGCGAGCGATCGGTATCGGTAGCCGATCTGATGGAGGCCGACGAAATGGCGGTGATCAACTCCGTCAGAGGATGGCTAACCGCGAAGATCGTTGATGGTTTGTAATAGAAAGCAATCCATTAGCTTGACGGCACGCGGCCGATCTCTTTAGGGTTTGGGACGCCTCGATTATTTATTCCGGTTGCTCCTGTACCCATTCAACCGCGGGAACTGAGGTTGCACATGGTCCCTTCGGTCGGGCGGTGGGTCGTTCTGTTGTGCTGGGTAGCACAGTCGAAGGCAACAGCCGTTACAACGGTTGTCATGTAGGATGGTGATCGGAGTGAGCGAGGGGTGCCGAGATGGCTGCTAGGTCGAAGCAGGCGCGGAAGCGGCGGACCAAGGGCCGTCGTGCGGATTATCGGGGTGCGTCGCCGGAGCAGGTAGCGGAGGCGGGGCTGAGGTTCCAGGCGCAGCCGGGGATGAAGTCGAAGCGGTTCATCAATCCCGACCGGGGATGAAGTGACAACGGGCTTGGGCGCCGCCACGCTTCTGCTTGTCGTCCTTCTCCTTCCGGGAGCGCTGTGCTCATGGATGTTCGAGCGGTTCGCGGGTCGGTTCGGGATCGAACTCAAGGACCGAGCCCTGCGGTTCATGGGTTTGTCCGCCGTTCTTCTTTCCGTGTTCGCCTGGCCCATCTACTGGGTTTACGCCAACTACTGGGGACCCTTTGCCAGGCGCGAACCCCTGCCCTGGTGGTTCTGGGGTCTTCCGGTCCTCTATGTTGGGGCGCCATTGGCCGCGGGGCTTCTTCCGGGATACGGGTGGAAGAAGAACTGGCATTGGGCACGGTTCGTAGCCGGTCGCGACAGGGCGCCCTCCGCTTGGGACCACCTGTTCCAGGACCGACCTGTCGGCGGGATTCGGTGCAGGCTGAAATCCGGGATGTGGATAGCAGGTCTCTATGCCGAGACATCAGATGGGGAGCGACCCTTCGCGTCGGGTTATCCCGAACCGCAGGACCTTTACCTGCCCGCCATGCTCGGTATCAACACCGAGACGGGTGAGCTAGTTACTGACGACAACGGCGGTAGTCCGGTGGTGCTGGACCAAGGCGCTTTGCTGAGGTGGCAGGACATCGACTACCTAGAGTTCACAAGTACCAAAGGAGGAAAGACGTGAGCAGTAAGCGTCGCAGGGTAGAAAAGCGTGCTGGATACACGACCGACAAAAAGGCGGATGTCTCCAAGTTGAAGTTCTCTACGAGGCCCGGGGGGGCTGTGAAGCGGCCCACCAAGCCCAGGTCCAAGTCCGCCTAGTGCGGTATGTCGCTCGCGGCGGTCAATCGCCGTTACCGACGGCGGTGGGTTGCGGGGTTGCCCAGCCCAAGTCGTAGTTAGTAGGTGCGGTTCATCAATCCGAGTTCAAGACCGAAACCAGTTGCTTGAGTGTATCTGTCACTGGAAACTTGATTCTCAATGTTAACTACCGATTAGAAAGCTGGCCGCTGCCCCGATAGTGCCTAGTGTTACAAGTGCCGAACCCAGGCAACCGGCCCGTGCAGAACCCTCCCCATCCGGAGCGGAGCTACGTGCCTGTTGGCCCTCTGGTGGTTCGATCGGGTTCTCCTTGGCCCGGCGGGAGCTTGATCTACGACGCGTAGCGCGTCCGCGTCGAGGTGGTTTGACGGGGTTCTCCGAGATGTGCTCGCGCAGTACTTCGGCCGTCCTGCTCTCCAGATCAAGCCGCTCGGCGGCAACACGCTCGGCCTGGGCGCGTAGGGCATCCAGTTCTTCGCGTTGGGAAGCGGTGAGCCACCGGACCTCCACCTTGGCGATCTCGCTTCGCGCCGTCCTGGTGTCGAACAGGACCAGAGCCTCCGAGGCGGCTTTCATATGACGCCGGGCAGCGGCCCGGAAGCGCTTCTGCCGCCGTAGAGCTCCGTCGAGATGCAGCTGGGCGCCCCGGCGTATCTCTTGTGATAGCAGGGCCAGCAGCGGCACGGTATCGGGATCCTCGGCCAGCCCGAGCAGGCCCTCGTAGTGGTCGGCACGGGCCATCGACTGGATGCGCGCCGCCAGATGCTCCGCCCTGGTGACAGCCTCTTGCCGCCTGGCCTTGACGAGGCGGCGGAGCCGCTCACGATCCGCCTCCAGCGCCCGGTCGGCCCGAGTCAGGGCCGCGCGGAAGTCCATCCTCTCGATTGCCTCGTCGATGGCACGCTCGTCCGGTGATGGCATAACGGCGAAAGGGTACCGGTTTCCCCTCCGGCCTGCCCAAGGCCAAGGGCCATGCGGTGGGGTAGTCTCGGCCGAGCGGCTCATCGGAAGGAGACACGACATGGCTTTGCGGATTACCTCCACCGACTTCGGCGACGGCGACTACCTGGGTCCGGATCACATCCTCGCGGAGGAGTACGGTTTCGGGTGCGCCGGAGGCAACCGTTCGCCGCAACTCTCCTGGTCAGGGGCTCCGGAGGGCACCGCCGGCTACGCCCTCACCTGCTACGACCCGGATGCCCCGACCGGTTCGGGGTTCTGGCACTGGGTGGTGGTCAACATTCCCGCCGAGGTGACGGAGCTGGCGGCAGGCGCGGGCGACGGGTCGGGAATCCCCGCCGGCGCGCTGCAGACCCGGACCGACTTCGGCAAGCCCGGGTACGGTGGCCCGTGCCCTCCGGAGGGTGACCACCCGCATCGCTACCTGTTCACCGTCCATGCGGTGAGCGTGGCCGAACTGCCCGTCGATGCCGACACCATGCCGGCGGTGGTCGGGTTCATGCTGCACTTCAACACGCTCGAGAAGGCCAGCCTGATGGGCCTCTACAAGCGCCGCTAATCGGCAGTCAGTGGGCAGTGGAATCTAACAACTAACAACCAGGGGAGACCAACCGTCCATCCGCTGATCCGTGACGCTCTCGTCCTGTTCGTCGAACTCTTCCTTCTGTTCGTGGCGGTCAGCTTGGGGCTGAACCTCCTGCGGCGCCGGGTCGGCGACGAGCGCCTCCGGACGCTCATGGGCGGCTCGCCCGTCGGGGCCGCCCTACGGGGGATCGGGGTCGGTTTCATCACTCCCTTCTGTACCTACTCGGCCATCCCCGTGCTGGTTTCCCTCCGGCGAGCCGGTGTGACCCCGGCCGGCTATGCGGCCTTCATGGTGGCGGCGCCGGTCCTCGACCCGATCCTGTTCGGAGCGCTGGCGATCATCGTGGGCATGCCGGCCGCGATCATCTACCTGGTGGTGGTATTCACCGCGTCGCTGGTTCTGGCGCTCCTGGCCGAACGGGTCGATCTCGACCGCTTCATGAAGCCCATGAAGCCGGCGGATGTCGATGGATGTTCCGAGCCGGACATCGGAACCGGCCCGTGGCGGGGGCTGAAGAAGGAGTGGCGTCCCGCCATGCTTTCGGCTCGGGCGTTGCTCCGCACCATGCTTCCCCTGCTCGCGCTGGGCATCCTGATCGGCGTGGCGATTGCTGCGTTCCTGCCGGCCGAGACGGTGGCTCGCGTGCCGGTCCTGTCGGGAGATGCGGCCATCCCGGCCGCCGCGGCGATCGGGACGTTCTTCTATATCAACACCGAGTTGTTCGTGCCGATCGCCAACGGTCTGAGGGCGGCAGGGATCGGGCTCGGCGCGGTGGTGGCGCTAACCATCGCCGGTGCAGGGGCCAACGTTCCCGAGTTCGTCATGCTGGCCCGGTTGACCAGCTACAAGGTGCTGGCCACATTCGGCGGCTACGTATTCGTGGTCGCCATGGCTGCCGGTCTGCTGGTCGAGCTACTGGTCCGGCCGGCTGGTTGAGCCCCGGTACCGCCGGGGGACCCGGCTGGTGATTCCGGTCAGGACCTCGTAGGGGATTGTCCTCGCCCATGCCGCCACTTCGTTGGCGGTAATCGTTTCCTCGCCCTGAGTGCCGATGATCACCACGTCATCCCCGACCCGGACATCGGTATCGGGTCCGGCCTCGACCATGAACTGGTCCATGCATACGCGGCCCACCACAGGGTGACGCCGGCCCCTGATCAGCACTTCCGCCCGGTTGGACAGCAGCCGGGGGAAGCCGTCCCCGTATCCCATCGGGACGACCACGATGCGGGTGTCGTGGTCGGGAGTCCAGGTCGCTCCGTAGCTGACCGGGCTTCCGGCGGGTTGCCGCTTCGAGAGCACCACTCTCGACCTCCAGGTGAGAGCCGGCCGGATCCCGACCGTCCTGGGGATGGCGTCGGTCGGGTAGACCCCGTACAGCATGAGGCCGGGCCGCACCAGGTCGAAGTAGGAGTCGGGGTGCTGGAGGACGGCTCCCGAGTTGGCCAGGTGGAGCGTCGGCGTGGGGAGGTCCCGCTCGCCGAAGTAAGAGACCACGCGGCGGTAGGTGGCTATCTGGTCGAGGGTCTGGGCGGGATCCGGCTCGTCGGCGGTTGCGAAGTGGCTGTATACGGCCTCCAACTCCGCATGCCGGCTGCGGCACAGGGCATCGAGCAACTCGGTGGCGCCTTCGGGCCGCACCCCCATCCGGCCCATCCCGGTATCCACTTTGGCGTGAACCCGGGCAACGGTCCCCATGCGGCCGGCGGCTTCCTCGATCGGTCCGACAGCCTGTATTGAGGAGACGGTCATGGTGAGGTTGAAGTGGAGGAAATCGGGAATCTGGGAGGTGTCGAGGCCCCCCATCACGAGGATCGGGCACACGATCCCGGCCTCCCGCAGCACCGCCCCTTCCTCGAGGAACGCCACCGCCAGCCCGGCAGGCCCGCAGCTCTCGAACAACCGGGCTACTTCCACCAGGCCGTGTCCGTAGGCGCCGGCCTTCACCACCGGCAACATCCGGGTGGGAGCCACCGCTGCCTCGACAGCCCGGTAGTTGGCCGTAAGCTGGTCGAGATCGATCTCCACGTGGGTTGGGCGGGACACCCGCGGGGCTACGGTGGGATCAAGGATCATCAGTCAGGAGGTTACAGGTGGGAGGTCCGGCCAGAAGATGAGCACGGTCGACGGAGCAGGCCGGGGACGGCCCCGGTTCTTCGACACCCGAGCGGCCTACATGATGTTCATCACCACCACCACGGAGAAGGCGGAGGTAGCGTCTCGGATCGCGCGGGAAGCTCGCCTGGTCGCTCCGGGGCCGGACGCCTTTCGCCTGTTCGACGCCGGGCTGGGGGACGCCACGGTGCTGGTCGAGGTGATGCGGAGCCTCCATGCGCTCCACCCCCACGTCCCGTGGCTGGTGGTCGGCAAGGAGATAAGTCTCGAGGACGTCCGTATCGCCCTGGATCGGCTGCCCGACCGTTTCCACGAGCACCCCGAGATGGTGTTCGTGGTGACCAACATGACCTACGGCGAGGCCACCAACCTGCGGCCGGGACCTGGGAAGGGCGAAGTGTCATGGCGGCGCACCGCCCTGGAGGGCACCACCACCGTCGGCTTCGCCCAGCAGATACGTAGCCTCCACGACACGCTGGCCGAGGACTGGCAGGTGGCGACCAGCCCCAAGACAGGCAACCCGGTCTACGTCCGCCCCTCGGTCCATGTGATCTATCGCAAGGATCGGGAGTTCATCCTTCGCCGGGTACTTCCCGATCCGAGCACCTACCGGGCCGCCTTCGATCTTGTCATCGCCTCCCAGCCCTACCGGGCGCGTACCCCGGCCGAGCACAAGGTCCGCACCGTGATCGCCCCCCTGGCCCGGGCGCTGGCGCCCGGAGGCCGGCTGCTGGGGATCCACGCCTACGGCCACGATCCCGGCATGGAGATCATCCGCACCCTGTGGCCGGACGAGGATCCCTTCCGGACTGACCGCCGGGCCGTGCTGGCCGAGGCCGCCCGCCAACTGTCGAGCCCGGCCGATCAAGACCTGGTGATGGAGGAGTGGGACGACTCGGAGTCGGTTTTTCGATACGAGATGCGGGCCATGCCGGTCGAGGCCAAGGAACATATCGGGACGTCCGCGATCCTGGCGGCCTGGAATGCCGCTGCCTATGTGGCCCAGATCGACGAGGAACGGATGGAGGAGGCGGTGGCGTTCGGCGCCTACCACGACGGCACCAGGTCGGTTCTCCGGCGCCACGGCCGTGTGTGGTTCAACAACGAGAGCTTCGTGATCCGCCGGGCGCCGGCATGAGAGGCGGCGGTCCGTGAACGACACCATCACCGCGGTGCCCGGGGTGGAAGTCGGGCACTGGACATCGGAGGAGCACCGTACCGGGGTCACCGTGCTGGCGTTCCCCGAGCCCAACGTGGCGGCGACGGAGATCAGGGGAGCGGCGCCGGGAAGCCGCGAAACGGCCTTGCTCGGCCCCGCGATGCGGGTCCAGCAGATCCAGGCGCTGGTGCTCACCGGAGGGTCCGCCTTCGGGCTGGCCGCGGCGGATGGGGTGGTCCGCGAGTTGGCCACCGACGGCCGGGGGCATCCCACCCGCAACGGCCCGGTTCCCATCGTCCCCGCCGCGGTCATCTACGACCTCGATCGACCGTCCGGATTCCATCCCGGAGCGCCGGAGGGAGCACTCGCCTACCGAGCCCGCTCGTCGGCGCCCGTGCGCCAGGGACGGATCGGCGCCGGTCGGGGCGCGACCACATCGCAGTGGCGGGGCCCGGCCGCCGTCCAGCCCTCCGGGCTCGGATCCGCCCGGATCCGGATCGGCGCCGTGACGCTCGGCGTGCTGGCGGTGGTCAACGCGGTGGGCGACGTCTTCACCCTCGAAGGGGCTCCGCTCACCGGCGGCGAGATGGTTCCCGGCCCGGCGGCATCCGCCATCACACCCCATGCCAATACCACCCTTGTAGCGCTGGCCACCGATGCCCGCCTGGAGCGGGACGATCTCTTCCGGTTGTGTGTGAGGTCGCAGGATGCCGTGGCGGCCTGTATCCGGCCGGCCCATACCCGATATGATGGCGACTCGGCGTTCGCGGTGTCCTGTGGAGAGTTGATGGGAGATCCAGATGCGTTGGGCGAGGCTGCCTTTGTCGCCACCGGACGGGCTATCGCCGCGGCGGTGATCAGCACTCGTCCGAACGGTCCTGACCGGACGGAAACCAGCCCATGACTCCGGTGCAGATCCGGGCGCGTCTGGATGAGTTGGCCGGGCAGGCGGAAGCATGTACGGTGTGCCGCCTCCACGAAGGACGCACGCAAGCCGTTTTCGCCGATGGTTCACCGGAGGCGGACATCATGTTCATCGGTGAGGGTCCCGGGTTCAACGAGGACCGGGAAGGCCTGCCGTTCGTGGGCAAGGCGGGCATGCTGCTGAACCGGCTCCTCAGCGACGTGGGTCTGGATCGGAGCGAGGTGTACATCGCCAACGTGGTGAAGTGCCGGCCTCCGAACAACCGGGATCCCCGCCCGGACGAGATAGAGGCATGCAAGCACTTCCTGGTCAGCCAACTGCGGCTGGTGGATCCGGCCGTGGTCATGACGATGGGCAACTTCTCGACCAAACTCCTCCTGAAGACGTCGGTGGGGATCACCCGCACCCGGGGTCAGGTGTACCCGTGGTGGGGGCGGGTGGTGGTCCCGACCTTCCACCCCGCGGCGGCCTTGCGGAGCGGTCCCACCATGGAGGCGACCATCAGGGCCGATCTGGAGTTGGCGGTGCGAACCGCCCGGGAGCGGTTGGAGGATCCGGATGCGCAGGCCGGCGTGCCGGAAGCGCCTGACTCCTATGAACAGCTCGGCATGTTCGGATGATCGTTGTCGAGGCGCCGACCCCGGGCGACACTCGCCGGATCGGCCGGGCCCTGGCAGGGTTGGTGCAACCGGGCGACATCATCCTCCTCTCCGGATCCCTCGGGGCCGGCAAGACCGTCCTGGCCGCCGGCATCGGCGAGGGCATCGGCGTGGCGGAACCGCTCACGTCGCCGAGCTTCGTCCTGGCCCGCCACTACCGCGACGGGTTCATGCCGTTGCTTCACGCCGATGTCTACCGGATCGGTTCATCCGGCGAATTCGAGGATCTGGACCTGATCGAAGCGGCTCGTGACGGCGTGCTGCTCATCGAATGGGGCGATGTGGTGGCCGGTCGCTTGCCCGACACCTGCCTGTCTGTGGAGATCGAGGGCGGCGGTGACGGAACACGGACGATCCGGCTCCGCCCTTCCGAGCCGTGGAGCGGCCGCCCGCTCGAACCCGCCATGCGGGAAGCGGCGCAAGGTGTGCGCAGGTGAGGATCCTCGGTATCGACACGGCGACGGGGGCTTCGTCGGTGGCGCTCGTAGAGTCCCGGCGGCTGGTGGCCTCCGCGGGCCGGACCGGAAGCCGGGACCACGATGCCTTCCTCGTTCCGGCCATCGACTTCTGCTTCGCTCAGGCCGGATGGCGCCCCGACCAGCTGGATGCCGTGGTGGTCGATGTAGGTCCGGGTCTGTTCACCGGTGTCCGGGTCGGCATCGCCACTGCCCAGGGTCTGGCAACGATGCTGGGCGTTCCGATCCTGGCCGCCTCTTCGCTGGATGCTCTGGCCCTCCGGGCCACCACCGGGCACAGGTACATCTGGGCGGTGGTGGACGTTCGCCGTGGCGAGGTGGCGGTGGCCGGCTACCAGCCCGTTCCCGGCGGCGCCGCGCTGGATGCGCCCCCCGAGCTGGTGGGCTACCAGCAGTTCCGGGGCATCCTCGAGTCCGATGCCAGGGAACTCCTGGTGGTGGGCGATTGGGAGGCCCTCCCGCGCTCGGTATTGCGTGGATTGCGAGGAGTCCGGACCGGCATGCCCCGCTACCCGTCGGCGGACGCCCTGGCAGAGATGGTGGTTTCGAAGGCGGGGCGGGGCGAGTTCGGTCATCCCAGAGAGGTGAGGCCCTTCTATATGCGGGAGCCGGACGTCACACTCGGCTCGATCCACCGCCGGGAGGCGGGCCTGTGGTCCTGAACGGTGGGCTTCGCATCCGGGACCTGCTCACCGGGGACCTGGACCAGATCTTGGAGCTCGAGGTCGCGACCTTCCGGATGCCGTGGTCCCGCGAGGTGTTCGAGGCGGAGTTGGTCGCTCCGGGCCGTTCGTACCTCGTGGCGGATCATGAGGACCTCGTGGTCGGTTACGGCGGTCTCATGCTGGTGGAACGGGACGCCCACATAAACACGCTGGCCGTGCGGCGCCCGGCGCCGGCGCCTGCCGTGGGAACCCGTCTGATGCTGGCGCTGGTGCGTATCGGGTTGGAGGGAGGCGCCGAGCATCTGACCCTTGAGGTCCGGGCTTCCAACCGGCGCGCCCAGGAGTTCTACCGGAAGTTCGGTATGGCTCCGGTGGGTGTGCGAAAGCACTACTACCGGGACGAGGATGCCCTGATCATGTGGGCGCACGACATCACCGGAGCCGGGTACCGGGAACGGCTCCGGCGGATCGAGGAGGCCCTGCCTTGAGCGGACCGCTGGTGCTGGCGTTCGAGACCTCGTGTGATGAGACGGCGGTAGCGGTTGTCGATGGCCGGCGGGTGCTGTCCAACGTGCTCTCGTCACAGGTGGACCTGCATTCCCGGTTCGGGGGAGTGGTTCCCGAGGTGGCTGCCCGCGCCCATGTCGAAGCGATCCGCTCCCTCACCCACCGGGCGTTACGGGAAGCCGGGACACACCCCGACTCGCTGGACGGTATAGCCGCCACCAGGGGGCCGGGCCTGGTCGGTTCGCTCCTGGTGGGCTTCTCGTTCGCCAAGGCCATGGCGTGGAGTCGCGGCCTTCCGTTCCTCGGCGTGGACCACATGGAGGGACACCTGTTCGCGCCCCGCCTCGACTTCGACGACTTCCGGCCTCCGGGCGTGGTGCTCCTGGCCTCGGGAGGCCACAGCCAGGTGGTTCTGATCAACGGATGGGGAGACTATCGCGTCCTCGGTCAGACCATCGACGACGCCGCCGGCGAAGCATTCGACAAGCTGGCCCGCTTCATGGGACTGGGCTTTCCGGGCGGACCGGCCATCGATGCTCTCTCCGAGACGGGAGACCCCGACCGGATCAGGTTCCCGAGGGCGCTGGCCGACCGCCGTTACGACTTCTCCTTCTCGGGCCTCAAGACGTCCGTAGTCACCACACTGGAGAAGGCGAGGGCATCCGGAACCCTGCCCTCCCGCGAGGACGCCGCCGCCTCGATCCAGGAGGCGATCGTCGATGTGCTGGTCCAGAAAACGATGAACGCGGTCGAGGACCACCGGGTGGAGATCGTCGGTGGCGGGGGCGGCGTGGTGGCCAACCGGCGTCTCAGAGCCCGGCTCCGGGAGGAGGCCGCCCGCCGTGGCATCGGCCTGTTCCTGCCGAGGCCGGTCATGTGCACCGATAACGGCGCAATGATCGGCGCGGCGGCGGCATTCCGGCTGGAGCGGGGCGAGCGAACCGAGTGGTGTGCCGGGGTCGATTCCTCGATGAAGCTGTGACCCGGTAGAGTCACGCCCCGCTACCCGCCTCCTGTCCTTCACCCGCGCGGCTAGCAGAGCAGCGAGCCCTGATTAGCAGTCATCCACGAAGCCTGCTAATCTCTGGCATTCGTAAGTAGAGACTGCCGGCGGGTCCGCCTTTTCCCGGCTGATCAGTTGGCTTCTCGCACGTAAACGCCACCCTTATTCAAGGAGGACTTCGGATGAATCTGAAGCCACTCGGCGGCCGCGTGATCGTCCAGCCCAACGATGAGGACGAGCAGCGCACGGCGTCGGGACTGGTAATCCCTGACACGGCCAAGGAAAAGCCGCAGACCGGCACCATCCTGGCCGTCGGACCCGGCGATCTGAACGACGACGGTGATCGCATCCCGGTGGATGTTTCCCCGGGCGATACGGTCGTCTATTCAAAGTACGCCGGAACCGAACTGAAGTACGAAGGCGAGGAGTACCTGATACTCGCGTCCCGCGACCTGCTGGCCATCGTCGGCTGACGGTAGCGGCAGGACAGGCCTCGAGAAAGGAACTCAACAATGGCAGCGAAGGATCTTCGTTTCGACGAGGAGGCCAGGCGCGGTCTGGAGTCGGGAGTCAACAAGCTCGCCGACGTGGTCAAGGTAACCCTTGGCCCCAAGGGCCGCAACGTGGTGCTAGAGAAGAAGTGGGGCGCCCCGACCATCACCAACGACGGGGTGACCATCGCCAAGGAGATCGAGTTCGAGGATCCATGGGAGAACATGGGTGCTCAGCTCGCCAAGGAAGTAGCGACCAAGACCAACGATGTGGCCGGTGACGGGACCACTACGGCGACCGTGCTGGCCCAGGCCATGGTGCGGGAGGGACTCCGCAATCTGGCGGCCGGCGCCAACCCGATGGGCCTGAAGCGCGGCATCGAGTCGGCGGTGAGAGCGGTGACCGGTTTCATCGGTGACTTCTCCAAGGACATCGAGACCACCGAGGAGATCGCGTCGGTGGCGGCCATATCGGCAGCCGATCCCGAAATCGGCGCCACGATCGCCGAGGCGTTCGAGAGCGCCGGCAAGGACGGCGTGATTACGGTGGAGGAAGGGCAGACCTTCGGGCTCGAACTCGAGTTCACCGAGGGGATGCAGTTCGACAAGGGCTACATCTCGCCCTATTTCATCACCGACCCCGATTCCCAGGAAGCGGTGCTGGAAGACCCCTACATCCTGATCGCCAACCAGAAGATCAGCTCGGTCAACGACATGCTCCCGGTGCTGGAGAAGATCATGCAGACCGGCAAGCCGCTCATGGTGCTGGCCGAGGACGTGGAGGGCGAGGCCCTCGCCACCCTGGTAGTCAACAAGATCCGCGGGACTTTCGCGTCCCTCGGCGTCAAGGCCCCCGGGTTCGGCGAGCGGCGCAAGGCCATGCTCCAGGACATCGCCATCCTCACCGGCGGCACGGTCATCTCCGAAGAGGTCGGACTCAAGCTGGACGGGGTTGCCCTCGACATGCTGGGCCGGGCCCGCCGGGTAATCGTGGCGAAGGACAACTCCACGATCGTCGACGGCGCCGGCTCCGAGTCGGATGTCAAGGCTCGGATCCGCCAGATCGAGCGGGAGATCGACAGCACCGACTCCGACTGGGACCGCGAGAAGCTGCAGGAACGCCTGGCCAAGCTGGCCGGCGGCGTGGCGGTCATCAAGGTCGGCGCGGCCACTGAGGTCGAGCTGAAGGAGAAGAAGCACCGGATCGAGGATGCGGTGTCGGCTACTCGAGCTTCGGTCGAGGAAGGCATCGTGGCCGGCGGCGGCGTTGCCCTGCTGCGGGCCCAGACCGTGGTGGACGGTGTCGATGGCGGCACTGCTGACGAGGTGACCGGACGGTCGATCGTGCGGCGTGCTCTCGAGGAGCCCCTCCGCCAGATCGCGGCCAACGGCGGCTACGAGGCCGGTGTGGTAGTCGACAGGGTCCGCCGCGGCGAAGGCGCCTTCGGCTTCAACGCCCTGACCGGCGAGTACCAGGACCTGCTGGAGGCCGGGATCCCGGATCCCGCCAAGGTGACCCGGTCGACGGTGCAGAACGCTGCGTCGATCGCCGGCCTGCTGCTCACCACCGAGGCGTTGGTGGCCGAGCACAAGGACGATTCGCCCCCGGCAGGGGATCATGGACACGGCGGCGGCGCACCGGGGATGGACTTCTAGTCCCCTCCGACCACCGGACAAGAGATCGGAACGACCCGCCCCCCAATGGGGCGGGTCGTTCCGCGTCCCGAGGATCCGGGAGCAGATTTTCGATCGTCACGGGGGCCGGGAAAGAACGTCGGACGTGGCGCCGACAGGTATCATCCGGGGTATGACCGACACCCTTTCGACCCAATCCATCCCGCAGGTAGAACTCGCTTTCAAGCCCACGCCGCTCCATTACTTCCCGCGCTTGCGGGAGGCCTGGGGAGGCCCTCATATCTGGGTGAAGCGTGACGACCTGACCGGCTTCGGCCTGTCGGGCAACAAGGTGCGCAAGCTGGAGTTCCATATGGCCGCGGCGATGGAGTCCGGTTGCGACACCGTGATCACCTGCGGCGCCTACCAGTCCAACCATTGCCGGGCCACCGCCCTGGCCGGCGCCCGGTTCGGGCTCGATGTACGGTTGGTGCTCCGTACCCCGGACGGGAACGAGCCGGAGGCTTCAGTGGCCAACCTGAGGATCGACACCCTGGCCGGCGCCAAGATCAGCTATATCTCCGAGGCGCAGTGGCCCGACCGGGACGAGATCATGGCTGCTGACGAGGCCGAGTTGGCCGAGCAGGGCCACAAGTCGTGGGTGATACCCCAGGGCGCATCGGACAAGCTGGGGATGTGGGGTATGTCGCTCGGCTTCCGCGAGTTCGTCGATCAGGTCCCCGAGGTGATAGGCGCCGACGTGGCGGCCGTATGCCATACGGGATCGTCGGGCGGCACCACTTCCGGCTTCGGCTGGGGAGCGGACCGCACCGGTTTCCGGAACCCGATCGTGGCCCTGTGCATCTCGGAGCCGGCCCAGAACCTGATCGATCGGGTGGATCGGATCTGGAGGGCCGGGGTCGAGACCTTCGGCGGCGACATGCCGCAGCCGGATCTCCAGTATGTGGACGACTACCTCTGCGGCGGCTACGGCAAGGTGAACGACGAGTTGGTGGAGACCATGGTGGAAGCCACCCGGCTAACCGGCCTGCTCTTCGACACCACCTACACCGGCAAGGCCATGTACGGGCTGAAGAACGAGATCCGCAAGGGCCGGTTCGATCCCGACGACCACATCGTCTTCTGGCACACCGGAGGGGGCTTCGGCGCCGTCAACTGATCCGGGTTCATGGTGACCACCGGCCGGGGAGGGTGTACTTGTCATACCCCCACGCCATCATGGTGCTATGGCTATCAAAAGACCCACGCCCGGCGTGTCGTATCTACAGATGTGGCGCGTGGTGGAGGTGTTGCGGAGGCGAATAACGCCAACACCGGCTGGATGACCACTAGGGTCGGGCGCAGTACGGATCGGGAGATAACGGGAGGGTTCGTGGCGGATGGCCCGAGAGGTTCGTCCGCTGCGACTCACGGCGCCTGTCGCGCAGGGGTGCAGAGCATCCCGGCCGGTGTGGCTGGCCGAACGGTGACGAACAGCAGGTACCGGTTGAGTTCGGCGATGGGGAGGAAGACGGTAAGCTTGTTCAGCCGCCTTCCCCGCTGGGAGGTCGTTCGATCATGAGGCTAACGGATACGCGCAGGGTGGCAATTCGAGCGGCGGTGAACCGATGGATAGGTCGCAGTTTTCCGCAGCATCGGTCGCTGCTCAGCCACAACCAACCTACTTACAGCGCAGACGATGATACTTGGGTCGTAGATCTGGTTACGAAGCGCAACGGCGCCCCATCGTATCCATTGGGCCGTCTCCTCGTGACGGACTCCGCGGCGATCGTGTCGACGCCGGATATCGCCGGAGTACTGGGCCTTCTTGAGAGCATCAAAGACCAACGCGTGCTTCCGCGCGTCGACCGGGTTGCGGGGCGCAACTGGGAACTGCAGTTGGGAGACGGGATTGAGGCAGTGGGCCGGTTCGACAACAGATCGGTGGACTTGCTATTGACCGATCCACCTTATGGGATCAGCCGTCGTTACACCTGCGAGAGTCAGATACCGCGCCGGTTACGGCGCGACGGATCCGATTTTATCATGCCTAAGGGACACTTCGGAGACTGGGACATGGCGGTGGACCCGCGCGCATGGACGGAAGCTGTCTTGCCGAAAGTTCGCGGGTGGGCTGTGACGTTCTGCGCGCAAGCACAGATCGGCGAGTACTGCGACATCCTTACCGACCATGGGTTCGTGGCGGTCGGTCCGATGGTATGGCAGAAGACCAACCCCGTCCCGTTTAATCACCAGCACAAGCCGATCAACGCGTGGGAGGCGCTTGTGATTGGCAAGCGGCCGGGCACTGCGTTCAACGGAAGGCTGGTGCACAATGTGTTCGTGCACAAGTCTCCGTCACCCCAGCAGCGCATCCACCCGACACAGAAGCCGCTGCCATTGCTCGGGGAGTTCGTCGAGCTGTTCAGTAGTCCTGGTGACCTGGTGTTTGATCCCTTCGCGGGCAGCGCTACCACTATCGTCGCTGCTCGCGAGCGCGCCAGACGCGTCTCCGGATACGAGAAGGATCCGGAGATATTCGCGCTCGCGGCGGAGCGCCTCTCGGTCGAACAGTTGCCACTGTCATGATGACCCCCTCAGAGTTCGAAGCCACCTTTGATACCGGAACCAAGGTCTACAAGGTGTTCATGGTGTTGCGCGATATGCAGTGGCATTGTCGCGGCTGCGAATACAGCCATGTCGAGACCACGCAGATTGCGGGGGGAGCGGGCATACAAGGTCTGCAACGCGGTACCAAGAGTCGCCACGGTCTGGTCATCGACAGCGACAATCATTTTTGCCCCCGATGCGATGCCATGACCCGCCACGACCGCTGGAACGGAAACTTCGAGCAGTCGATTCCCAGTCCATCCATGCCCCGCAGTTTCGCGAAACGAGCGGTAAGTCTGTTGGGATCCCGTGATGTAATCGAACAGACCGAGCGAGCTTCTAGCCAACTGACGGTCGACCACAAGGTGCCGATGTTGCGATGGACCTCCGATGAACAGGCTGTGCAGAGTTCCTACTCGTCCATGTCCGATGCTGACATACGGGCTAGGTTCCAGTTGTTGAAGAAGTCTAATGGCAGCGTAAGCCACAACCTGCTCAAGAGTCGTGCCTGCGAGAAATGCTTCAGGACGGGCCGGCGCGGTACGCCACTCGGGATCGTCTTTTTCTATGCCGGCGGGCCACGTTGGGAACCCGCCGACAAGAAAGACGCTGGTGGCTGCATAGGCTGCGGGTGGTACGACTTCGATGAATGGCGCCGGTGTCTGAACCAGCGCTTACAGCGCGACGGTGGATGATCCATGAGTGTCGATTCACGGCGGACGTAAGCCGAGGCGCGAGGGGCTCAGGAGGTAGGGGCCGACACCGTGATTACCTGTGGCGCCTACCCCAAACCATTGCCAGGCACGCCTTGGCCGGTCCACTACGGCTTCCTTGGGCGGGGTCGGACGCTCGGGCGCGGCATGAGGCCGGAAGCTCCATCCTCGGTCGGCGTCTATCGGTGATCCTGGGGTCAGGTGGTACGCACGTCGAGCAGGGCTTGCCTGCCTTCCCTCACCCGCAGCAGAGCACGTTCCAAGGCGCCCTGGAGTTCGGCGGGATCGTCCACCTCCTCCGCATAGGCGCCGCACGCGGAGGCCACCTCTGCAAAGGCGGGTGATGGGCTCAGATCGGTGAGTGGATAGTTACCGGACGTCTCGGCCCAGCCATCCGGAGCGACCCTCCGGACCGCAGTGCGCACCGCCTTCCAGCTGCTGTTGTTGAACACGACCACCAGGAGCGCGAGCCTGAGTTGCTCGGCGGCCAGGTGGCAGGCCAGAGGGTTGCTGAAGATGTAGGCGCCGTCGCCGAGCGCGCATACGACGGTGCGGTCCGGCTCACCGAGTTTGACTCCCAGTGCGGCGCCGAATCCCCAGCCGAGCGCCGAGACCGCCGACGGACCGTAGTAGCTGCCCGGGCGATCGAGCCTGAGTTGGTCCGAATGGACGTCGTACTCGTTGATGACGATTCCATCCGGCACGAGCGCGTCTCCGATGCGGCGGGAGAGGAATGCCGGATCGATGGGCCGGGCCAAATTCGCAGCCTCGGCCCGATGCCTCGCGTCCGCCCGTGATTCTTCGTGTTTAGCGGCCAGCCGGCTCAGCCTGGGTTGCAGGGAACCACCGGCGATCCTGCCCTTCACAGCCGCCGTCAGCGCCTCCAGCGTATGGACAGGGCATCCGCCGAGAGCGATATGGATCGGGAAGCTCCACATCGGATACTCACGGCGAATCGGATCGAGACCGATATGCACGACCGGCACATCCGGGGCCGGTTCGTCCTGCGGGAACCAGGGGACGTCCGCTTCGACGACGATCAGGAGATCGGCATCCTCGATCACCGGGACCGCGTCGAATCCCAGATGTTGGGGATGGGAGGATGGAAAGGACATGCGTTCACGGAAGACTTCCACGACACCTGCACCGGCAGCTCCGGCGAACTCGACGAGAGCGGCCACCGCGCCGGAGTCCCGTCCCAGTGAATTGGTGATGATCAGAGGGTTGCCGGATCCCGCTACGAGATCAGCAACGCGAGCTATTGCGGACTGCTCCGCAGCGGTAGTGGAGGCGGGGCCGGAGGATGGTGGCCGAGAATCAGCAGCGGGCGCCGCAGGTGCGGTGAGCAGCTCCCGGGGAAGGGACAGATAGACCGGGCCGGCCGGATCGGCGTTGGCCAGTGCGAGTGCCCGGTCGACCACGTCGTTTACCTGGCGTGCGTAGCGCAACTCGTAGTCCCAGCGCGTGTACTCACGCACCATGGACGCTTGGTCAAAGCTCTCCTGGGCCCAATGGATGTACATGTCACGCGACCCTGGGCTCCCATCGGCGAGGACCGGGGTTCTGCCCGCCATGACCAGCATCGGAATCCGTTGCCGGGATGCGTTCATGATCCCCGAGGCAGCATTTGCCGTTCCGACACTCACATGGAGGAAGACCGCAGACGGCAAACCGGTCGCCATCGCGTGGCCATGTGCCATGCTGACCGCCGCCATCTCGTGGGCGACCGTGACGGGTTGCGGCACGGGTCCGATACCCTCGGCATCGAAGTGGGCGTAGGCCTCGATCAGCGGTGCGGCATCGGTTCCCGCATTGGCGAACAGATACGGCACGCCTGCGCTTCCGAGCCGGAGTAGAAGTGCCTCAGCGACGGTAAGGCTCGATCCGTTCATCCGGCCCTCCCGCTCGAGGTCGACTAGCGCGAAGTATTACCGGCGCGGGCCGGACTCGCCACCGGTCCGGGACGCGGCGGGTCGCCAAACCCCACGGGTGACGCCTGCTCACGGGCGTCCTGATCGATCCTCGAAGTCGAGGCGCAACAGACGAATCGGCGCCGGAATCCGTAGGGGGCGGGCAGGTAATCAACGGCCTTCCAAGTGCCAACAGGTTGGCAACGGCTCCGCCGTCTCGACGAAGAGACCTTGGCCGCCGTCAACGGTTCGATCCCGACGACCACATCGTCTTGCGGTACACCGGAGGAGGCTTCGGCGCCGTCAACTGATCGAGCACGGACTGCTCGGTGGCTATTCCTCGTCCGGTGGCCGGTTCTCCCCGGTCGCCTCGTCCGGAGCGGCGGTCGCGGGTTCAGGCTCGGGCGCCTTCCCGTCGCGGCCGAGGCTTACCCGCGCCTCCGCCGTGAATTGAGTTCTTGGAGAATCCGGATTGGTGGCGGGCTCGGGGGCCAGCTCGGGCTCTCTCGGTTCGCGGCTCATGGTCACGGTCACGATGCGGTTCTGGAGCAGCCAACCTACCGCTCCGATCCCCCCGATGAAGGCGAACAGTTTCAGCAGCCTTTTCATGGTGACGGCCCATCTCTTCTCGGTTGTCATCCACCGGCCCCGGAGCCACCTCCGATGGCGAGGACCTTTGCGTCGTCCATGGTACTCGGCCGCAGAGTGCCTCGGGATCGGCGACGGCGCCTGCTGTAGCCTCGTCAAAGAAACCGGCGTGTCCGGAAGGAAGTTGCCTTGAAGATCGACTACTACCTGGAGGACAGCCCGCTCGGTGTCGTCGCGGCGCGGGCGGCGCGGGCCCGGACCATCGGTTTTGACGGTATCTTCACGGCCGACATCGCTCACGACCCGTTCCTGCGGGTGATGGCGGCCGCGTCCGCAGCCCCGGATATCGAGGTCGGAACCTCTGTGGCGGTGGCGTTCGCCCGGTCACCGATGGTGGTCGCCCAGACTGCCTGGGATCTGGCCTCCTTTACCGGGGGCCGGTTCCTGCTGGGCCTTGGAACCCAGGTGAAGCCCCACATCGAGCGGCGGTTCTCGATGTCCTGGGGCCGACCGGCGGAGCGGATGGCCGAGTTCATCGGCGCCTTGAGGGCCATCTGGGCTAGCTGGCAGAACGGAACCCCCCTCCGCTTCCGGGGCGAGCACTACTCGTTCACGCTCATGACTCCATTCTTCGATCCGGGACCGATCGCTCATGCGGAGGTGCCCGTCCACATAGCCGGGGTCGGCCCGCGGATGTCCCGGCTGGCCGGAGAGGTGTGCGACGGCTACCACGTCCATCCCTTCCACACCGTCCGGTACCTGCGAGAGGTCACACTCCCGGCCATGCGGGACGGCGCCGGTGCGGCAGGGCGCTCGATCGATCGGGTGGAGTTGGTGTCGTCCGTGATGGTGGTCACCGGCCGGGACGAGAGCCAGATCGAGGAGGCCCGGCAGGGCATCAGGCAACAGATCGCCTTCTACGCCTCCACGCCGGCCTATCGCCGGGTTCTCGACGCACATGGCTGGGACTTCGGCCCGGCGCTCGCCGCGCTGGCGAGGAGGGGTCGGTGGGAGAGGATGGTCGATCTGATCCCCGACGAGGTGGTGGCCGAGGTGGCGGTGGAGGCGCCGGTCGACCGGCTCGGGTCGGCCATCAGAGATCGCTACGAGGGGGTGGTGGACCGGGTGGGTTGCTATCCGGCCGGAGGTGTCCTGGCCTCGATAACCGATGAGGAGTGGGACACGATCCTGGCCCAGGTCCGGGGCTGAAGTCCGAGGAGGCGCCCGGCGACCTCAGCAGCTCAGCGCGAGGGCGGTCTCGACACGAGGATCGGCCACTGCCTCCCGCAGGCCTCCCGCTGACACGGTGATCACCGATACGGGTCCCCAGCCCGGCTCCCAGGGAGCGTGGACGCTGATCCCGTGCCCGCGAGCCCGCAGGGCGTCGATCACCCGGGATTCCGTCCTGCCCTCGACTGCGACAGAGGATGAGGAGGCGTTGATGTCCTGGATTATCCAGCGGGGAACGGTCTGGGCGATGCCCGGTTCAAGCCCGGCATGGTGGAGGTGAGCGCCCATCTGGGATAGCAGTTGGGGTTGCTGGTGGCCGCCTCTCGTACCCAGGACGAGCGCCAACCGGTTCCCTTCTGTCCAGATGGTGGGCGACAGCGTGTGCAGCGGCCGCCGTCCCGGCCTCCATTCGTTGGGATGGCCGGGAATGAGGTTGAACCCGGCGCCCCGGTTGTGCAGCCAAACTCCGGTCCGGCCTGCGGAGAGGCCGGAGCCGATGCCGTGGAAGTTGGACTGGATCAGGGATACCCCCATCCCGTCACGGTCCACCGCGCACATGTAGGCGGTGCCGCCGGCTGCGGGTATCGGGCGGCGCCACGAGCCGGCCGCGGCAGGATCGATCCGGTTCCTGCGCTCCGCCGGCTTCTCCGGGTCGAGCATGGCGAGGCGAGGCCCGGTGTCCGGGTCGTGCAGGAGGTGGTCCCGTTCCCAGGCCATGCAACGGTATGCCTCGATCAGGGCATGCCAGTAGTCGGGGTGCTCCGGATCCCCCGTCGCGTCCAGCTTCTCGAAGATCGAAAGGCTGGCCAGGGTCAGGTATCCCTGGCTGTTGGGCGGGGCCGTCCAGGCGGTCATGCCGAACAGCTCGGCAGACAGGGGCTCGACCCAGCGGGCCTGGCAACGGGCCAGATCCTCGGGGGTGATGAGGTTGCCGGTAGCTTCCGGGATAGCGGTCCCCACCCGATCCAGGTAAAAGGCGTCCCGGCTGTCGGCTACGGACCGCAGGGATTCGGCCAGGAACGGCCGGCTGATCCGCTCGCCTACGCCGGGAGGCCGGCCGTTCGGGAACATGGGAGGCGCCGAAGCCTGCGAAAGCAGCCGGGTGGCGTGGGCCGCCCAGGCCACCGACAGCTCCTGCGAGGCGGGAAAGCCGCTCTCGGCCAGCCGGATGGCCGGACGTAACGCCTCGGCGAGCGATAGTGACCCGTAGCGCTCGGAGAGGGCGTACCAACCATCCACACAGCCCGGCACGGTGACCGCGGGCGGCCCGTCGAGGGGCATGGTGGTATGACCTGTCGCCCGCAGAGCCCCTGGGTTGGCGCCCGATCCGGCCCGTCCCGAGGAGTTCAGGCAGGCGGGGGAGTCGATTCCGGGCCCGTACACCAGGGCGAACAGATCGCCCCCGATCCCGCAGGTCTCCGGAGCGACCGTACCCTGGACCGCATTGGCTGCGATCGCTCCGTCCACGGCATTCCCGCCGCCGGTCATGATCTCGATGGCGGCCAGCGTCGACAACTCGTGGGGGGCAGCCGCCACTGCCCCGAAGCCGCGAGCGGTGTGAACCGGAACCGGATGGGTCATCGCTGCCAGGTTAGGGGATCCGGTGGCTACCCTCCCGGTCGGAGAGGAGCATCGGCGATGTCGTCGGATCCGGTCAACCTGGAGGATGTCTTCCGCGACATCATGGCCAATTTCGCGGCCGGCGTGACGGTCGTGACCAGCTACTGGGACGAGCGCCACCACGGGCTGACGGTGTCGGCGTTCACCTCCGTGTCACTGGTCCCTCCCGTGGTACTGATCTGCATCGACCATTCCACGCATAGCATCGAAGCCCTGCGGGCGTCGGCCGGGTTCACGGTCAACATGCTGAGGGAAGGCACTGCCGACGTGGCCCTGCGGTTCGCCTCCAAGGACCCCGACAAGTTCCGCGGCCTGCCGGTGCGTGCCCCCCGATACGAGGGGGCCGGTCTATGTCTGCCCTCTCACTCCTTCGCCTGCCTCGAATGCCGCACGGTCGACTCGGCCGAGGCGGGGGATCACACCATCTTCATCGGCCAGGTGGAACACGCCGCCCGATACGACCCGGGCCGCCCGCTCCTCTACTGGCAGAGGGACTTCCGCCGCCTCGAGGTCGACTAGGCAACGAAGGGCTCCCGGTTACCGCGCGGGCTCCTTCCGTCGGGAGACCGACCGTGGAAGCTGGCCGGGCCTCACTCACATCCCCGGACGTAACTCGACCCCCCCTGAAGTTGGGGGGTTAGGCGCTGGCGGCAACAGTCGAGTGCGGGGACTCCCCGAGACACTCAGTCAGCCGACGAGTAGCCGCAGAGCGGCCCGCCCGCGGTCGGCCTGAGAGGTCCGCAACTGCGACCAGGCCCGGTGTAGGGGGTCGAGCATCTCGCAACGGGCACGGATGCGCTGTTTGTCCTATTGACCAACACTTCGAGATCGGTGGACAACCGCGGAGGGCGCACACCGGCCTCGGTGGCGTGTACCAGCACCATTTGTCCACCGATCAGTGTCCAGTCCCGAGGTCGCAGGTCGGCGAGTTCCAGCAAAGTGTCCCAAAAGGTGTATTCATGGGGGCTTATATACGTGAGTTGACGCATGGCTGTGCGGTCTGTGTCACACCGGGTTGTTAGCGTGATAGTTATGTTCACGTTGCGGTTGACGGCGAAGTGTTCACCAGCCCAGCATCGGCGCATAGATGAGATCTTGGGCTGGTCGGCTGAGATGTACAACGCTTTGTTGGAGTCGTGGAAGGGCGGCTACGCGTGGTGGAAGGAACACAACCCGGGCGACAACCAGACCTTCCCCTCAGAACGGAACCTGTCCCGCTATGACCTGTTCAAGATGTTCACCCAGGTGAGAGGCGAAGACACCCGATGGGGCGGGTTGGATACCAGGGTGGGACGCGGGGTGATCTGCCGTTTCGACCGGACCCGCAAAGCGTTCTACGACCAATGCCAGGCCGGTAAGACACCGGGGTATCCCCGTTTCAAGTCCCGCCGGCGTTGGCGGAGCATCGAAATACCGGGAGCGTCGGTCGCCATGCTGTCCGAACCCGGGGAGGGCAGGTGGTGGCGGCTCCGTGTCAAAGGAGTCCCCTCGATCCGGTTCGCAGACCGCAGTGGTCGTCTCGGCGCCGCGCTCTCCGAAGGGACGCTGGTGGAATTACGGATAGTCCGTACCGTGCTTCGCGTCGAGCTCCATGCGGTGTTCCGCCACCCCCATGTTCCGGACCCCACCGGGGAACCCACGAATCCGGTGGGGATGGACAAGGGTCTCACCAACCGGTTGGCGCTCTGCGACGGCGACTACGAAGACGCTCGCACCGTTGACAACACGACGGTGCGCCGCTATCAGCGTAGCCTCTCCCGCGCTAAGAAAGGATCTCGAACGCGTGCCAAGAAACGTCTGGCTCTGGCCAGGCTGTGGCGTAGAGAGACGGAGCGGGTCAGAGCAGCCGACTACCGGCTAGCCCACCGGCTGGTAACAGACTTCGACGGGATAGCTGTCGAGGCTCTGAACGTTGCGGGGATGCTTCGCTCCCGCAGATTCTCCAAGAAAATGTCCGAACAGCGATGGTCCGCCCTCGACGCCATATTGGAACACAAAGCCGCGAAAGCTGGTGTCCGCTATGTGAGGGTGAACCCTGCCTACACCAGCACCGACTGCTCAGTCTGTGGGCATCGCCAGCCGATGCCCCTCGACACACGTGTCTACGACTGCGGGAACTGTGGGATGGTGCTATGCCGGGATGTCAACGCTGCGAGAAACATATGCGCCCGTGCCTACCCGGTTCGGGGCCGGGAGGGGAGGGAGGAAACTTCCCCCGGTGTAGCGCGCACAAACTTCTGCCAGGAGACCGAACACCCCCACGGGGTGGAACGCAAGCAGACGCTACAGAACAGTATGCCCTGAGTGTCAACTCAAGCATATAAGCCCCTATTGAAGGGTTATTTCTAGCGATAAGAGCTAATTGATGAGAAGTAGGTGTGCGCGAGATGCGCCAATCTTATGTGCTGTTCCGGACGGGAAAGGAGGGAATTACATGAATGTGACTAGGGCGTGTTGACACTAAATGCCGGGGGTCGGGCTGTCCGGATAGCATAATTAGCGTATGGAACTGACACAGGAACAATACGAACGGATAGCAGACGCGTTGCCCAAACAGCGGGGCAA
>LXNI01000203.1_pt1 | contig 75106 bp, 69 predicted proteins | sample 809091 | NCBI WGS metagenome assembly LXNI01 (sample SAMN04870527, study PRJNA318959) | sponge metagenome | biome: 01000161; feature: marine sponge reef; material: water | host: Sarcotragus foetidus | place: Greece: Milos, Mediterranean Sea | collected 2013-05-29 | depth 5-7 m
CACAACCCGAATACCGCATCAAATGACCCGGTTCCCGCTCGGTCGAAACTGTCACGCCCCGCTACAGCGCAAATATCACGGATCCCTGCCAAATTAGCACACTCGTGCAATATCCGGGCTAGAGCACTCGATGAACGTAAACGTAAAGAGTATGGCAAATTGACAGGAGTAGTTAAATTCTGGAATAGACTCATTCACTGGTGGAACAGATAAATGGAGTAACGTTCAGGATTTCAATTAAATTTGTTTTTTTGAGTCCGATGCAGCAATAATTTCTTCATAAAGGTCTCTTACTACACTTCTCAGCATGGATGACAAGAGATAGGTTTGATTGATATCGCAGACTTCAGAATGATTCTTGATTATTTCCTCGAATTTGGATTCTGGGCATGATATGGGATATTTTCTGGGAACGGCACCAATCAAAAGTCTCAGCCACTAGAACCGCAACTGTCCCTTGTTGGCAGTTCCGGGGTATAAGCGCTACAAGTGCTAGAATAAACGGTGAGAATTAGGAAGCACGCTATGCCGGAACTGCATTTCAAGGGAAAGGAGTACGTATTCAATCACCATCTGACGGTGCCTCACCGGCCGTTGGTGGCGCACCCAGACAAGTCGATACCGACGAAACCTAAGGAGGGGGAGCATGAGACCGGCAGCGCCAATGGGAATCTGATCATTCACGGCGACAATCTTCATGCGCTTAAGGCATTGCTGCCGCGATACGCCGGCAAAGTGGATTGCATCTTCATAGACCCTCCATATAACACCGGCAATGAGAGCTGGAATTACAACGACAACGTTAATAGCTCAATCTTGCGGGGGTGGCTGGATGGAAACCCAGTCAACAAGGAGGACATGCTGCGACACGATAAGTGGTGTTGCATGATGTATCCGAGAATAAAGATTTTGCACGAATTGCTATCGGATCAAGGTAGCTTCTGGATGACGCTGGATGATAATGAAGCGCATCAGGCAAGAATTATACTGGATGAAATTTTTGGAGAACTAAATTTTATTGCCACGTGCGTATGGCAAAAAAATTATGCCCCGAAGAATACAGCCAAACATTTTTCCGAAGATCATGACTATATAATTGTTTATGCAAAACAAGCAGACACTTGGCGTCCAAACTTATTAGATCGAACGGAGGCAATGGAAGCACGCTACTGGAATCCTGATAATGATGAACGAGGAATTTGGAAATCTAGTGACGCAACTGCCCGCAATTATTACAGCAAGGGGAAGTATAAAGTTACAGGACCAACTGGAAGGACATTTGACTCTGGAAGCAGGTATTGGAGACAAAGTATAGAAGAGTTTCAGAGACTGGACCAAGATGGCCGTATTTGGTGGGGAAAAGATGGTGGCAATATGCCAGCGATTAAGCGATTTCTTTCCGATGTCATAGAAGGTAAGGTTCCACAAACATTGTGGCTTTGGAAAGAGGTCGGGCACACGCAAGATGCCAAAAAAGAAATCTTAAGAGTTATGAGTTTTGGTTCCCAAGAAGACGTATTCATTACACCGAAGCCAACTACGTTAATAGAGCGCGTATTGAAATTGGCCACAACAAAAGATTCAGTAATTCTGGATTCTTTCGCAGGCTCCGGCACTACGGCCCATGCCGTATTAGCCCAAAACGTTAAGGATGACGGAAACCGCCACTTCATCCTGGTGGAATGCGAGGACTACGCTGATACTCTCACTGCCGAGCGAGTTCGACGAGTGATCAGCGGATACGAGTTTGAAGGCGTCCAGAAAGAAGAACTCCTCAGAGAAAAAATCACTTGGAGCAATTTCAGTCGGGAACGGGCGCACCAAAAGATTCTGGACGAGGTGCAATCGATCGAGAATATGGATTCCAGAGACTTCGAGACCATCAAGAAAACGATCAAGGACGGGGAACTGATAGTCACCGGGGAAAACAAAATTACCGAAAAGGTGGAAGGGCTCGGTGGAGGATTCACCTACTACACCTTGGGCGATCCCCTTGATCTGGATGAAATGCTCAGTGGCACCAATCTACCTGACTACAAAAGCCTTGGCGCTTGGCTATTCCATACCGCTACCGGCGAGCCTCTGACTCACGAAGACTTAAGGGAAAATGATTGTTACTTGGGTGAGAGCGCGGCATTTCATGTATGGTTGATCTACAAGCCCAACCTGGAATTTCTGAAATCCCGCGCATCCGCACTTACATTAGATTTCGCTGAAACAATCGCAATAAAACAAAAAAGAAAGCGTCACCTGGTGTTCGCATCGTCACGATTCGTATCCAACAAGACGCTTTTGCCATTGCGGGTGGAATTCGCTCCTCTGCCCTTTGCTCTATACCGTCTAGAAAAGGAGTAATTAATGTGAACTGGCAAGAACACATCCATGTTGACTCAGCTGTTCTGGCGGGCAAACCAGTCGTCAAGGGTACTCGTCTGTCCGTAGATTTTTTGCTTGGATTATTCGCGGAAGGCTGGACGGAACCCCAAGTATTGGAGAACTACTCCCAACTGTCCCACGCGTCCCTGCAGGCTGTGTTTGCTTTCGCTGCAGAATCGGTAGGGGATGAGAAGGTATGGTTGCTCGGAGACGTCAATTCCTGATGCGTCTTCTGGCAAACGAAAACATCCCGCTGACGAGCGTGTTTGCCCTGCGCGAATCTGGTTGCGACGTGGTTTCCATATCCGAGCGATGCCCGGGCGTTGACGACGAGCGCGTCTTGAACATTGCTCATGAGGAAAAGCGTGTCGTCATTACTTTTGACAGAGACTATGGCGCGTTGATCTTCGAAAAGCGATTGCCCTTCCCCGCCGGAGTCCTGTTACTGCGTTTTCAACCAGTATCGCCGCTTGAGCCCGCTCAATTTGTCGCACGCCTGCTCTCTCTGGGAATAGACTTGAACGGAAATTTCACCACCGGGGACCGGAATCGAGTTCGCCAGCGTCCACTGCACCCGGCACATGACTGAACCGTGGAACTAAAAGATTTTCAACAAAACGTGCTCGAAGTTCTTGACGAGTATCTGGCAGAGCTTGTCGAGGCACGAAAAAGCGCGAACGAAGTCGTGAAGTTGAGTCGAGAGCGACCGGAACTGAACATCCCGGTTCCCGACTTCACCGAACAGGCATGGAACGCATTGACGACAAAAGGAAAGTTGCCAAAATCTCGTAACTTGGCACCGTTTAGCACGCGTACGGACGGCGCCAGCCGACAAGTGCCATCGGTTACCTTGAAGGTCCCCACCGGCGGCGGAAAAACACTGTTGGCAGCGCATTCCATATCCCGTGTCATGGGCGCCTGGGCGCGAGCCAATCACGGTTTGGTGCTATGGATCGTCCCCAATGAATCCATTTATTCCCAGACGCGCAAGGCACTGAGCAACCGGGAACACACCTATCGGCAAGTTTTGGACCGGGCGGCGGCGGGCCGGGTAAAAATTATGGACAAGAACTCTCCGCTGAGCAGGCGGGACGTGGAGAGTCATTTATGTGTCATGTTACTAATGCTGCAATCCTCGAATCGGCAAAACAAGGAAACGCTCAAGATATTTAAGGACCGGGGCAGTGTCCGCGGTTTTTTTCCCGATAGAGACGATTTCGTAGCTCACCTAGATCTGCTGGACCAGGTGCCCAATTTAGACGTATACGGTCAAAAGCGTACTCATGGCTGCATTGTCAAAGACTCCCTGGGGAATGCGCTTAGAGTGATCAGCCCGATAGTAGTAATGGACGAGGGGCACAAGGCGTTTTCTCGACTCGCGCTGGATACCTTGTACGGCTTTAATCCCTGCTTTGTTATTGAACTTTCCGCTACTCCGGCAGATCGAACACGCGACATTCCTCCCGTTTACAGCAATTGGCTCGTTGATGTGCGTGGAACGGACCTAGACCGCGAGGAAATGATCAAATTACCGATCAATGTCACGGTGCGCGGAAACGACGACTGGCGGGACTGTTTACGGGCAGGTTTCGAACATCTGAACGAACTGCAAACTGCTGCCGACAATCTGCGCGAACACACCAACCGCTTCATTCGACCCATTTGTCTGGTCCAGGTGGAAAGGACCGGCAAAGAGCAACGCGAGATGGGCCTCATCCATGCCGAAGACGCTCGCGAGTACTTGCTGATGTTAGGCGTGCGCGAACAGCAAATCGCCATCAAGACTTCGGAAAAGAACGATCTCAATGAGCCCGAAAATCAGGATTTGTTGAGTCCCGAAAACGAAGTGCGGTTCATAATCACCAAACAAGCGCTTCAGGAGGGTTGGGACTGCCCTTTCGCCTATGTTCTGTGCTCTCTGGCGCCAAACTCAAGCCGCAACGGCATGACACAATTGATTGGACGCATTTTGCGCCAGCCGGATACTCGCAAGACCGGTGTCGCCGCGCTGGATGAGTGTTACGTCTACTGTTTCCATCTGGCTACTCGTGATGTGGTGGAAGGAATCAAGAAAGGCCTTGAACAAGATGGAATGGCGGACCTGGTGGATCAAATCCAGGAAAGCGGCGAGAGTACAGGTTGGAGTGGAGCTCCGCGTTATCTGAAGCGTAGGGAATCGCTCCGTGATTTGAAAATCTACTTGCCGGTAGTGAATTGGGTGTATAGCGAGGAAATTCGTCCACTTGATTACGAAGAGGATATTCTGTTCCGCATCGATTGGAGCCAAATAGATCTGGACGGCATTGTGGAAAGGATACCTACGACTGCAAAAGAACTGGAAACTCAAAGGATTCAAATCGGGTTGTCCGTTTACGAGTCCGAAGACTTTCTTGCGACCCGCGACCTGGGCAGAGAACAAATAGAAAAACTCTTCGACCCAGTCTATGCCGTGCGCGCTATTGTGGACATTGTGCCTAATCCCTGGGTGGCGCGTGAAATCATCGCTTTCATTCTGGATAACTTGAAAGAGAACGGTATCGAAGATGAGAAGCTCGGGGCGGTGGGACATCTGGTAATCGACACTCTCCGCGCCCAGCTGGGAAACGAGCGAGACCGATTGGCGGAGTCCCTGTTTATGGACGGAGTGAAGTCGGGACTTATTCAGTTTCGGCTACGGACGGACAACCACAATTGGATAATGCCGGAAGAAACTGTTACCCAACGAGATGCCAATAGCCAGGAATTGCGCCGAACAGACAATCAATTCGTGCAACGGAACTTGTTCGAGACTGTTTATCTGGATGATTTCAATCGTTACGAACAGAACGTGGCCTGCTATCTCGATGGCGAAAAGGCGCTGCGCTGGTGGCATCGAAACGTCGCGCAGCAACAATACGCATTGCAAGGATGGCGGAAAAACAAGATCTATCCGGATTTTATCTTTGCCATTGATGGTGACGGTGGCAGCGAGCGGATCATGATTCTGGAAACCAAGGGCGACCACCTCGACAATCCCGACACCGCATACAAGCATAGGGTCATGGAAGCCTGCGCAGAGGCTTACCGATACGAGGAAGTGACAAGTCACGGCGAGTTGGAGCTCGTGATCGATGGGGACACTGCGGTGAGGTGCGACCTGATTTTCGAGGGACAGTGGGAATCCGACCTCTCGAAATTGCTTGAAAACGGCTAGAAACCTGATCGAACCCGTTCACCGCCAGAGGGCCTCTTCCCGCATTCGACACAACTATTCTGACATCAGCACACGTTGATGGCAGTTGTCTCAACCTGGAGACCCGAAACTGCCAGGAAAGTCGATAGTTCAATGTGATCCTGCCCTTTAGTTCGCGAAAAGCCACCGGATTGTTAGCCGGGAACTGTACTCAATCTCGAATTTCAGGAGGCTGATGTACTTAGCTGACTAAGCAGAAATGTGGTTTATTCTTACTATCCTCCCTCCTGAGAGCATTTAGAACTTATCGTGACCTGATGTCGCACCTTGTCCAGTCTATGTCTACAGCGACCTTCCTCCGGCCCGGTCTACAGTCGAACGCTGACACCCCCTTAGTGCCCGTCAACCACGACGTTGACGACCTGATCACCCCACGAAGTCCGTTCTAAAACCGCCCCCATCGATGCCCTCGGCAGACCATTCTCGTCTCCGCCGCAGTATGCGATCCCGGAAGCCAGCGTCTCCGCGGTGGCTAAGCACTTCTGAACACCTGCCCACGCCGTTGACCAAATCATTGGACTGTCCGTCGTGTGCGGATGCTGCAACACGGTGACCGGTTCGAACTTCCTAGCCAGACTCCGCATGGCATTGCAGCGCCTGCGACGGACCGATCCCGCCAGTTGATTGGCCCTCGCACGTTGACTAAACAAGTTCAGATCGTGACAGCCAAGTATCAGCATTGGAGTCTCGTCGAAGCTGAACAGGTGGGACTCCAACGGCGCATGAACGAGAGTTCGTTCCTGCACTGAGCCCGCAGGATAGGACTTCCCCGTCCACAAGATGACCTCCCCCGTGGCGGTGTCGATCACGGCGACCATTTCCGCGTGCGTTTCCGGCCCGCCCTTGAGCTGCGTGCTATTCAAATCCACACCAAGCGTGAGCAGCCGTGTGCGGCGCCTCAACGCGCCCATGACCTTGTCAGTTCCGACAACCCGATCGACTGCCCTTAGCGCCACCGGAATCAGCCGCTTGAAATCTCGATCAGACCCCCACCCACGTGAGCCTCCTTCGCGATGGTAGCTCCGCGGAAAGGGGATCCTGATAAAGCCACCCGGCGTGATCGTGACGTCTGCTGGCTCGGTCGGCCAACAGTCCGTCTCAAGAGCCTCCAACAGCAATCGCTTCGCGCGCGTCGTGTTGTCCGCCTCTCCTCGAACCCACGTCCATCCGTTCACCACGATTCTCACGACGCTTGTCGTCACCGCAGGGCTTTCGTGCGACATCACCACCCGTATCGATCCTTGATGTATTCGCTCCACTTGACGAGCTCGTTCCCGCACTGCGGCCTCACGGCTTCTGCCATCGTGCTGGGGGAGACGCAGGCAAACGCCGGTTCAGGTTGCGCGATTGCCGCTCTCACTACCGCTTCGACGGTTCGGGCGCTCTTGAACTCTGCCGCCAAGATCGGCGACGTGATCCGTTCCCGGTACGCGCGATTACCTTCGGGGACGACGATTACCACCTTCGCCTCCCGCACACCGAGTTCCCCGTTTCTGACCATTCGCTCGGCAAGCAATCGCTGCCGCATGATCTGGTAGAACGGCTCGTAGAACCACGCCGTGACCGGCGTCCTCCCTGTTCGAAAGCTTGATGCGGCATACGCCGCACTGTACCGCTTCAGGCGTGTCGCACCTTTAGGGCCATCGCCCAAGTAGCGACCTCGGTACTCCTCGACGTATTTCCACTCAAGCAGGTATGCACGCCGCCCGGATGTGGTCTCCGCGACCACGAACGCATCAATGCTCGTCGTGTTCGCACCACGCGTCTTCTGGCCCGGACCCTCCAAGGCGTGATCCAGACCGATCCACTCGATCTCGACCAACGATCTCGTTCCAGCAGCGGGATCCTCAACGTCCACGATCCCCACGATGTCGTCGTCGATCGCCGAAAGTGCCGCAGCCAGTGCCGTCTCCGAACTCGCCAGCGGCAGCATGAAGTTGATACACGCCAACTGGGAACTTGCGAGATTCCGGGTCGGACCCGCACCGCCTGACCGATCACCGCTCCGTGACGAACTCCACCACTTGATCCGCCGATCACGCAAGAATCGACTAACTCCCCCCTCACCGCGTAGCGGTGGAAACAGATTCTCCTCTTCGCAGCCCAACGCCAGCAGGTGGTCATGCCTACGGCCCTTGTCGTCAGTTGGGGATCGTCCTATCGCACTGACCGTCGGCGACTCGTCGCGGAAACTCGCTTGTCGACGCCTCTCGCGCCTACCGAAGTCTGGCACTGAGCTCTACTCCAAACCAAAGGCGAGAACTCTACTGGACAATCGTGCTTCTCGCAAGTCGAAGCGCCTCTACCCTGCCCCAACCGCAGCGCCTCGCCTAGTATGGCAAGTCGCGTTCAACCTCCAACTGCGTATGTATGGCATCGCAAAATCCCGTGATCAACACGTGCGCACGATACAACTCCTCCAAGTCGGCCACAGTGCTCAAAAACTTCTCCTTTCCCCTCGTGACCGGGTAACGAAAGCGGTCGCCTTTTCGGTCGTGATCATCAAGAATCTCGATCAAGGTTTCAATGGAATCTGGATAAGAGCCTTCGCTGCTATGAGCCGTGTGCTCCCTCAATGCCGCTATCAGTTCAGCCCACAAGGCGCTGAGTTCGTGGATAGGCGGCGGATTGGACTGCGACACCGTCGAGATGGCCACCTTTAGCCAAAGTTCGATGCTCTGCCGGCAGATGAACAAAAGCGGATAGTCAAGCATCCCCGACCGGTGACGAGCGAAAGCAGCGTCCCAGAGCGAATCGAAGGCTCGACCATAGCTGCACGCGAAGAAGTGCCAAGACCGGTCCCACCGCCTTTCCGTTCCCGAAGACTTGACAAAATCGCTCCGTCGCCGCTTTGGGACACCGAACTCGGGTTCATGTAGACGAGCAAGTGCCTCCTCGGCGAGGGTATCCCGGCGGTGTTGGCTCATCTTCCGTAGATCCAGGTTACTTAGCTGACTAAGCAGAAATGTGGTTTATTCATACTATCCCCATCCTCCATTGTTGATGGTTCATCCATGTGACGGGAGATCGACATCGACCCAGTTCCCCGTAAATATCTCCACCAGTTCATCCTCGGACAGATCACCGTCCTCGAATGCTTTCTGCAAAGCCCTTTGCTTATCCATGGCCGCCTTTTCCTGCGCGGACATATCCGACTCCATCTTGCCAAAAGGTTCGTCCCATCTACTCATTGATAACCTCTGCGTATATTCGCTCCTTAATTTTCACCTCACCGCCGTCTATGTCAAGAGTGGAATCGCGGTCTACCTTCAGGATTTTAAGGCGCGAACCCGGTGACAGTATAACCTCTGCCTCGTCAGCATTAATGATGATTACTATCCCCGTTTGAACTAGAAGCAAGAAATATGTACGATCCATCTGGTTCCAATGAATCCCGTGAAGCGATCCAGAATTTTTTTAAGAAAACGTCAGCCATAGTTCCACCAGTCATAAACAAGAAAACAAAAAAAGGGAAAATGCAGTGTTAAAACTTCATGGCATTCAAATGAGTAACTACTACGCCATTGCCAAGATGGTCTTGCTGGAAAAAGGTATTGAGTTCGAGGAAGTCCAGCAAATGCCTGACAGGAAAGATGGGGAGTGGCTCAAGCGAAGCCCTATGGGGAAAGTTCCTGTCCTGGAAACGCCGGATGGTTCGCTAGCCGAGACGATGGCAATCGTTGCTTATCTGGAAGACATTCAACCGGAGCCGAGTCTGTTACCTGGGACACCATTTGAGCGCGCCAAAGCACTGCAGATTGCCCATCACAGTGTCAACTATCTGGATACGGCTTCACGACCGGGTCTCAATGCCGCGGCATTTGGTGCTCCAGAGGACGAGGCGGTGAATGCAACGCTTGCCAAAATGGTACCACGAGGAATGCAGTCTTTTCGTCACCTGGCCGTATTCGACCCCTGGATTGGCGGTAACACTTTTACGCTGGCGGACATCGTTGCCTCCAATACAATACCGCTGGCTACCATGGTGCTGAAAAAGCTGTGCGATATTGACCTGATGGCTGAACTACCGGAAGCTCAGGACTGGTTAAATCTTGTCAATGAGCGGGATTCCGCCAGGCAGATTGCCGCAGATAGAGGCTAAGAGTTACTTAGCCTCTTCCCTCCATCGGGTCCTTGGGTGGCCGGTAGATCTTGAGCCCTTCCGACGGCATTGAATCCAGCACCGCCTGCAGTTTCCTGCGTGCTTTGTCGCCGCCCTCGGTCACCGGATGCTGTTCGAGCGCATCCTTGCTGATGTCATACAGCTGGCCGTCGCTGTATAACTTCCACCGCTGATCACGCGCAAAAATTACCGGATCGGGTTCCGGTCCAGGCACGGGTTCGAAATACAGGTAAATCGACTCCCGGGGTGTGCCCTTTCTACCGTGGAGCTGTGGCGCAAAACTGACGCCATCGAATACCTCCCCCTTGGGTATGGTCGCGCCGCCTATTGCACCAATGGTTGGCATCATGTCGCTGAAATCAACCAGGTCATCGCTGACATTCCCCGCAGGAACTGTACCCGGCATGTTGGCCACCAAAGCTACACGCGTTCCAGCATCAGTCGGCTTGCTCTTGCCACCTTCTATCATTACGCCATTTAATTCAGAGACAATCCCCCCCTTTTCCCCTCCAGGTGATCCGTTATCCCCGGTAAACAGAATAAGGGTATCTTCCCTGACGCCGGTTTCATCCAGCTTATCCACAACGCGACCAACCAGCTTATCCATATAGGCCACCATATCCTCGAAGTTCTTCTGCACATTCTTTGAGGATCGATCGGCACTGTCCGGTGTCGGTTCAAACGGACCATGGGTAAGCACTAAAGGATAGTAGATGAAGAAGGGACCATCCTTCTTTCTGTCGATGAAGTCGCATACATAGTCGTTAGCCAGCGTCGGGGAGTAAGCATCTTTTTCGTTATAGATTTTTTGTTGCCCATTAACCGTGAAAATGGGTTTCCAATAGTCGTGGTGGGACTTCTCCAGGTTGTAGCAAAAGTGTTCATCGAAGCCCGCATGTTGAGGCAGCGTACCAGCCCCTTTCTTTTCAGGTACGAAGGTACCTTCGCCATGTAGCTGCCACTTGCCGGCGACGCAGGTTGCGTACCCTGCATCCTTCATTATGTGACCAACGGTTTTCTCGCCCGGATCCAGAATACTCCAATGCACGTAGTTTCTAACGTTGGATTTACCTGTCATGATAGACACACGACTGGGCGCGCAAACAGGATTGGAGTAACAGTGATTGAAACGCATCCCGGTCGCTGCCAACTGATCAACACGGGGTGTCTGGTATTGCTTCGACCCGTAACAACCAAACACCTCGTATCCGGTGTCATCTGTCATTATCAGGATGACGTTGGTTTTCCTTTTGCCTTTGCCGGCATGTGCCAGTGCCGCAGGCAGCAATGCGGCAGCGCCAGCCCCTTTCAATAGATCACGTCTTTTCATAACTCAGAACCAAAAATACGAAGGCCAATTAAATCATCCCCGCCATGTATGTAAAACATTTAATTAATGGCGCAACTCCAGGAGGCTGCCCCGAGGTGCGAAACAAACAAACCAAAGGATTCTAAGACATGCATAGACCCAACATTGTCGTTATTACCACTGACCAACAGCATTGGAAAATGATGAGCTGCGCTGGTGAGCAGTTTATCCAAACCCCTGCCTGTGACCGACTCGCTGCTGAAGGTATTCGTTTTGACAAATGTTATACGACGAATCCACTCTGTGTGCCGGCGCGCTATAGTTTTATCAGCGGCTATATGCCGCATCAGTTTGGAGACATGGAAGACAATTATCAGAGTAAGGATCGTGTGGCTGGTACACCAAAAGTACACGACTGGATCCAAACGCCGACGCTGGGTGCGTTACTGCAGGCAGATGGATATGAAACCGCCTATGGCGGTAAGTGGCACATCGAAGGCCCTTACGGTCTTACTCAGGAAATGGCCGATAAGTTTTCATTCCGCTATTTATCGGGGGATATTCGAGAAGACGGCGCTGTTGCTTGTGCCGACTTCATAAGAGAACAACATGACAGGCCTTTCTTCTTATGGGCTTCGTTTGATCAACCTCATGATATTTGCAAGTTTTTACCTCAAATGAAAAATGGAGCCGCACCGAGTATAGATGTCGATGTGGGGTTACCGGCCAATCATGCTCCTACTGAGTGTGAGTCTTCTTGGATCGAAGGATTACGTAAAGGAACCCTGGGCGATGAAGCCTCTTTTGAGTTGGGCTTGAATCGACGCTATGGGCTGGAAGCCAGTCAATGGGATGCACAGACCTGGCAGCAATATCGCAATACCTATCGCTATTACATGCAGGAAGCGGATCGCTATATTCAACTAATATTGGATGCGATAGATGAGCGTGGTTTGCTGGAAAACACCGTGGTGATCTTTACTTCGGACCATGGTGACCATGATGGTGCGCATCAGATGACGATGAAACGGACGTTTTATGAAGAGTCGGTGCATGTCCCGTTTATCATCCGCCTGCCAGATGGACAAGGCGCAGGGACAATCGATAACGAGCATCTGATTTGCAACGGTCTCGATTTGGTTCCGACGGTGTGTGATTTTGCAGACGTTCCAACACCAGATACCTTGCCCGGATCAAGTGTTAAACAACTCTGTGCAGGTTCGACGAATTCCTGGCGTAACTATACCGTCGCGCAAACGCGTGGCGGTCGAATGATCTGTAGTCCGCGTTATAAATATAATCTGTATGTCTTCGGGGAGGCTGAAGAGGAGTTGTATGATCTTGAGGCCGATCCCGGGGAATGCGTAAATCGTGCTGCCGATAACGACATGCGTACCTTGCTCGATGAGCATCGTCATTTGCTCAAAACCTGGGTAGCCGAAAATGCAGACACACGGGGTCAGCACTATTGTCAGTTAGCTGGAACCCGACCCCATTAATTCCACCCCGGGGATTAAAATGTCAATATAAATTGATATTTATGGTATTATGATAAAAAATATCAATATTAGTTGACATTTTACCATGACGCTTCCAGAAATCGGCAAGCTAATACGTGCCACCCGACGATCGCTCAATCTTACCCAGCAGGCGCTGGCCAAGAGAGCCGGGGTCAGTCGATATACTATTTTGAAACTCGAAACCGGGCAAGCCAGCGACATCCAGTTCAAGACACTGACGGCAGTGCTTCAGGCATTGCGCCTGACTGTTGAGGTGGTCGGGAATCCCGTGAGTGGTGTTACGGTGTTGGGCAGCGACAAATGAGTACCGAGATTCTGGATGTCTGGGTCAATAACCGCCGGGTTGGCGAACTCATCCAGGACAACTACGAGTACCTGTTCCAGTATCAGAACATTGCCGAACTGAACCCGGAGAGAGATCTCGTATCCCTGACCATGCCAGTGCGCATCAAACCCTACGATACACAAGTACTCATGCCACCCTTCCAGATGTCATTGCCTGAAGGCGCATTGCTTGAAAACCTGAACACCAGATTTGGCAAAATCATGGACGTCACCAACAACATGGTGCTCCTTCGTTTGATCGGCAACAACACCATTGGCAAGGTGCGTTTCACGGCACCAGGCCAGGCACTCCAGACGGCTGCTGACACCCGGCAATACACGCTGCAAGATCTGTTGATTTACCCCGACACCGGGGAACTGTTTAAGGAATTGCTAGAGCAGTTGGCCCTGCAGTCCGGGATTTCTGGTGTCCAACCGAAAGTACTCTGGTCAGAACATGGCAGAAAAGTTGCCCTGTTGAGTGGCCAGTATATTCTAAAATCTGCCGGTAGAGACTACCCCGGGCTCGCTATCAATGAGTTCTTTTGCCTGGAGGCCGCCAGGGCAAGCGGACTTAACGTGCCGGATTACTATCTGGCAGAAAGTGGCGAGATGCTGATCATTAAGAGATTCGACATCGAGACGCACAAACAGTTGGCATTTGAAGAAGCGTGTGCCCTTCTGAATCTTCCCAGCAGTGGGAAATATACAGGCAGTTACGAGAATGTTGCCGACCTCTTCGGCAGAGTGCCCTGCGAACCGGTATTTGAGTCGAAACGTCAACTTTTCAAAGTCATACTACTTTCCATCGCACTAAAAAACGGTGATGCACATCTAAAGAACTTTGGCATTCTGTACGACGACATCTCAAACAAGTGGCTTGCACCTGTCTACGATCTTGTGACGACCACAATCTACGTGCCAAAAGATCTTCCGGCACTGTCGTTGGGTGGCAGAAAACAATGGCCTGATCTGGAGGCGATGAAGCACTTCGGCTTGCACGCCTGTGGGTTGCGCACACGAGACCTTAACGTATGTATCGACGATGTCAGATCAGGCATCGAGTACATGAAACAGCTCATTAAAGCTTATACCGCAACACGACCCAGCCTGGATTGGCTACGTGACAGCATGCTCAGCGTTGTCGATGCAGTGGACTGGTAGCCATGGAATATCGCGACTATCTCCGCACTATGAGCGCACTGCCCACCATGGATGCAGGGTCTGGGTTGCAAGGTGTTTGACACTTTTGCTAGCGTATGGTAGAAAAAGATATCATCTTATAGATAGTGGTATTTATCATGTCCCAAAAACAACTGGCAACCCGTATTGATGCTGATGTCAAAAAGGCGGTTGAAGAAATTTGTGAGATTCGCGGGTTAAAAATGAACCGTTTCATCGAGGATGCACTAATAGACAAGCTGGAAGAGTTGGAAGACCTTGAAGATCTCACTCGAATTCGGTTTGAACCTACCCGACCATTGGAAGATGTCGTCAGAGATTTAAAACTCAATGGCAAATTATGAAATTGAAGTATCATCAACTGCAGAAAAGCAACTGCGAAAACTTTCACAGAAAGACCAGATTAGTGTTCTCAAACGTATTCAGGAACTAAGCCGTGAACCAAGGCCAAATCATTCGCGGAAACTCCGGGGACAGAACAATATCTATCGAGTACGTGTTGGAAACTATCGAATCCTGTACAGTATTGAAGACAAGCATCTCATTATCATCATCTTGAAGGTGGGGCACCGAGGAGATGTGTATCGATAGTAAGGTGTAAACTCCTCTGCTTTTTAACTCCAGTCCCATTTTTTCTTGCAGATGGAAACACTATGATTCTACGAACATTCGCAGTTTGTTTGCTGGCTAAGCAGAAATGTTGTTTATTCTTACTATCCCCTGTTATGAATTCTTATTTCGATACCGTTCAATCATTTCTTTATAAACATCTCCATCTCGTTTTCCTACGCTCAGTGCAATGACAACGAATTCATCGTCATTGACGTGGTAGGTGAGACGAAGAGGGGGTCGCTTTCTTTTGATTTTGTACAGGTTGAATCCACCTGAAAGTCTCGACCCGGGAATATGAGGATCCTCCAGACGCTGGGCAAGTTTTTTCCTGAAGTATGCTTTGTCAGTAGCAGACAGCCTTTCCCACTCGTTTCTCGCATCGGGATGAAACTTTAGCTTATAGGTCATCCAGGCTGACTTCTATCGGCTCTTTTCCATCATTCAGACGAACATTTGCCTGCAGGAGTAAAGCAAGATCTTCCATGGCATCAAACATGGACTCATATAGTTCAGGAGGAACTGCGTAAAAACAGGGCGCATTACTTTTGAGTACCGCGATCGCTTCCCCCTCTGACTGCTCGATGACAGCATTCGGATTAGCTTTAAAGTCAGTGATGCTGGCAGACTTACCTGCCATTAGTCTGGATACCGGGCTCATTTCAATCATCCAACCAAGGTCTATAATATAGTCTAATTATAGACCTTTTATCGGACTTTCCAAGTGATTTAACCACATTGTCAGACAACTGGCGACCGAGACTCGGGTTCTTCCTTCGCTTCAGGATTATCGATCCCGTAGTCCGCTCTCAGCCAGCAGCCGATAGAGCTGAGGTACCGAAGTATTCAAGTGCAAATATTTCTAATCTTGAATGCCCCTTTTTGCTCTTCCTCCCAATTCAAACAATTCATCCATAATAGGAACGAAATCTCCTTCTCTGATGATCCATTTGTCTAATGTTATTCGCAGCATTTTCTCTATCTCCTTTGTTTCGGGATTTCCCGCGAGGTTCTGCAATTGGAAAGGATCGTTTTTCAAATCATAAAGCTCCACGATCGGGCGCGGATCTTGAAAGAAAAGCTTGCGATGTCGTTCGCTTAACTCGCTCTGGTCTTCTTGCATCTTCTTCCAAACATCTGTATTCCCCATGGAGTAGGGCCTATCGGGTAAGACGTTGTAAATGAATTGATAGTCTTTTGAAATGACGGTGCGGATCAGGTCGAAACCATCGGATCGTGTCAGATAACCGCCTTGCCAGCTTCTCTCAGCAAAAACAAACTTTCGCGCTTCCATTTGCTCTCCGAGTAACGCCGGTAAGAAGCTCACACCTGTCATCTCATCCGTGGGTTTCAGCCCCGCCATTTGCAAAAAGGTTGGAGCCATATCCTCACCACTGATCATGATATCACTCGTTGTGTGTGGTTCTATTTTGTCGGGCCATCTGACTATCAGCGGCACATTAATGCCGCGTGTGTAGAGCGTCCCCTTCCCGCGTAACAACGCCTCGCCATTGTCGCCCATGAAAACAACGATGGTATTGTCCTTCAATCCACGAGCTTCAAGAATGCTGTCGATTTGTCCGAAGCCCCAATCCATATCGCGCAATTCGTTGAGGTATCTGGCGTAGTCTTCTCTTACCACCGGGAGGTCGGGCCAATCAGGCGGAAGCTTTAGCTCATCGGGATTGATTCCCGATATGTCTTTTGACCACGGACGATGGGGTTGGATGAAACCGAAATATAGAAAGAATGGTTGGTTCCCGGGGATTTTATCAAGGAGTGCAGAAAAGGATTCCGGGATTTTCGCCAATGATCGGCCATGAGATTTCCCGACATCGATATGATCAAATCGGTCGTAAACAAACAATTCAGATTCTTCGAATTGTTCTTTAATGTGTGGGCGTACAGAGGACCGGCCATGCAAATGGTGTCCCCGTCCGCCAAGTCCGACCCAATATCCATTCTGTTTCAGAATATCAGTGAAAAATAAGGTCTCTTTTTGAGCGGGTTGAGCAAATCTCGATGTTCTCGTAGCGATCGGTGAGCGACCGGTAAAAATAGAAACTCGAGATGGTGCGCAATGCGGTGCCGTGGTATAGGCTCTTGTAAACACCATCGATTCTTTGGCCAAGGCGTCCAGGTGGGGTGTAATCTCAAATGTTAAGCTGTTCTCATCGCCATAGGCGCCCACATGCGGCACACTGTGATCGTCGGATAAGATGAATAAGAAATTGGGTTTCACCTTTTCGGCAGCCATCACCGGGATGCCAGATAGCATGTTGATCGCGATTATTCCGGTAGCTGCCCCCAGGGCGGCAAGTTTAGTAAAAACTCTTCTATTCACCTGACACCTCGCGTCTCCCCACAAGCTCCCGGATCAACGCGGTCTCCACCGCATCATACGGCGTGCCGTCCACACGAAAAATGTCGTGGAACCAGGCCTCCGGTTCAGGGTAGTTCTCGCCCGGTGCGGGCCGGTCGAACCCATGGCCGGATTCGATAGCGGCCAGGCTCCAACCCGGCTTCTCCACGATTGCGCGTATAGCCTTCTGTGATGGCCAGTGCCAGACCGTGCCGGATTTGCCGTTGACCAGCCCCCAGTTGATGGCCCCGACATGGTTCTCTTTCAGAATCGGCAGACAACCCTTGAAGGTGCTGTTCGGACGCCCCATGTATTCGGTGCAGATGATGGGCCGGCCGGGGTGGGCCTTCCTGAGCCTGTCGATTATCTCCTGCAGTCTCTGCGTGTTATAGCAGTGGAAGGTAAGGACGTCGGACTGTTCTGCATGATAGTCGCGGTAATCGGGCCCGGCTCCGGTAAAGCAGCCAGTCAGGGGTTGTGAGGGGCCTACCGCACGCGCCCAGGCCCAGGTGTCTTCCAACAGGGTTTTTGTCACGGGTTGGTTGGGTTCGTTGTAGAGGTCCCACATCAGAATCCGTCGATCATCGCGGTACCGCTCCATCAAATCCTGCACATAACTTTGCAAACGTACCCGGTCGCTTCCGGTGATACTTCCGTCGTCGTAAGCCTGCAGAAGTTTTCTTCCAGGGCACTTCAACCAGCCGCTGTTGTGCACGCCGGTGATCCGGGGCTGCTGTGGTCCCAGCTTGATGTCGTGATCCCAGTGAATGTCATCGAAGAAAAGGATGATGCATCGCATACCGAGCGCCTCGCAGATGTCGAGGAACGTGCCGAAGTTCGCCAGAAAACCCGCGCGGACTTCTTCCTTCCAGAGGATGTCATGGAGATACACTCTGAGGGTGTTAAACCCCACGTCGCTGGCCCAGCCCAGCTCCCGTCGGATGGTTTCAGGATCAAACGTTTCCGGCTGGAACATCTCCACCTGGTTTATCGCAGTGCTCGGTAGAAAATTGCAGCCGACCAGCCAGGGCTGAGCTTTATACCATTCGTTGGCTTTTTTCTCGCTCCACTTTTCCATAACCGTATCTCCCATCAAACATGACGAATAAAATCCAGGTAAACCGACCTGTTTGCTGCGCGACAGCGGCAGGGCGAGATTTTGGCCCGCTGAAGGCTCTAATTTGGCTTCGGTGGCTCGAAGATAAGGTGAATAAACCACATTTTCTAAAGATTAGTCAATGAGATACGAGTTGATGTACTATGAAAAATACCCGGAACTCATCGTTATCCGGATGACGGTGTCGGCGGCTGGAGTTGCCATTGAGGCGGCAAGGTGGTTAATCGATAATCGCCTGATGAATCGCTTTCGCGAATGCGCCTTGCATCCCGCCGCGCGGCTGCTGCAGCATGATCACTGCAACCAACTCGTTTTCGGGATCCGTCCAGGACACCGTGCCTAACGCACCGCCTCCACCGAAAGAGCCTTTCCCACGGTAATTCGCTGCGACCTCTGGATCCAGTGTGACACCAACGGTGTATCCGTGGCCCATCCCCTTTCTGGACTTGGGATCTGTGGTTACATCAATGTCATCAACCTGGTTGCTGCTCATCATCTTAACGGCCGCCGGACTCAGTACCCGGCGCCCAAAAAGTTCACCCTCATTGAGCAGCATCTGCTGGAAGTGGAGAAAATCTTCGGCGGTACTGAAAAGTCCCCAGCCCCCTTTCTTCGTCGAGGCGTCAAGGCCTGGTACCACAACGCTTTTGGATTCCTGGTCACTCGGCACACCGTAGTAATACGAGTTATTCATCTCCAGCGGATTGAAGATTCGTTTCTGCACGAATTCATCGAATGGGGTTTCGGAGACGATTTCGATTATGCGTGACACCACAGTGATGCCACCACCCGGGCTGTAGCGTCGCTGTGTACCCGGTTGGAAATCCAGAGGCACCTTCGCGAGCCTGGGGATGTAGGTGGCACGTGTATCGTCAGCGGTGCGTGGTTCCACCGTACTGACCGCCGCGCCCAGTCCGCCAGTCATGAGGCCGGCTGTGTGCGTGAGCAGATGGTGAATTGTCAGTGGCGTGTCGACCGGTACCAGGCGATGTTCCGGGACATCTCCCGCACCCTTGGCCTTGTTTTTGCCCTTGGATTTCGGTTTGGCCTTACCCTTGCCCTCCGCTGGTTCGGCCAAGACCGCAACTTTCACGTCTGCGAATTCGGGGATGAATTTTGAAACAGGATCGCTTGGGCTTATCAGCCCTTTGTCAACCAATATCATCGTGGCAACGCCTGTCACGGCCTTCGCCGAGGAGGCCATTCGAAAGATCGCATCGGTCTCCATTGCACGGCCCTTTTTGACATCCATATCGCCATTCGTTGAGAAATGAACGACCTTACCGCGTCGAGCCACGACCGTGATTGCACCCTGTATAGTGCCGGCGTCGATGTAATCCTGCATTAAGTCGTCGATGTGACTCAAGCCTTTCGTCGACATGCCAACCGACTCCGCCTTGGCCATCGGCATCTTCGTCGGAGTGTGCATCGGTTCGGCCGACGCTTGAGAGATCGTCAGCCCCAAAATCAGTGGAAACGCGAGAAGGAGCGGTATTGCGTTGCGTTTTGAGAAGATTTTCATCGTTGGTATTCCTTTTTGGTACCCATGGGGTCGGAGTAAAGTGCCGGAGTAAATGGGCGCTATAGAATCATTATACCCGATGGGGTCTACCCGATGGGGTCGGAGTAAAGTGCCGGAGTAAAGTGCCGGAGTAAATTGGCGATATAGAGTCATTGGGTCGAACCAGGTTTACTCCGGCACTTTACTCCGGCACTTTACTCCGACCCCACGCATTCACGGCAGGCCAGCTCCGGGGATGTCTACATCGACGTATTCGACTCGAGCAGTCTTGTATTGCACACACTTTTCCGCGTTTGATGAGACCGAGGTCATGATGTAGAGGCGGGTACGTGATTCGCCACCGAGCATGCAGGCAAATGCCTGGTTTTCGACTACGACTCGATCAGTCACCTCACCACCTTCAAGGACGCGTAAGGCTTCATGGCTGGTGGGTGACGCAACCCAGATCCCACCTTCCTGGTCCAGACAGATACCGTCGGGAATCGCGCCATCGAGTTGCGCCCACAGGCGACGATTGCTGAGTGAACCATCTGTTTCGATGTCGAATGCAGTGAGACGGCCGGCCATCGTTTCGCCCACGACAAGCGTTTTTCCGTCAGGTGTAATGACCGTGCCATTGGGAAAGATGAGGTCATCGGCAGCGATACTGACACTGCCGTCGGGCTGCACCAACACCAGTTCCGCCGGGGACCTTGGTGCACCGGCTGCCAAATCAAAACCGAAATTACCGACGTAGGCGCGACCATTGGCATCCACAATCATGTCGTTACAGGTGAAACTCGCGTGCGCCGAGAGATCCGCATATTCTGAAAGATCACCATCATCGAAACAAAGTAACTTTCTATCCAGCATCGACACGATCAGCAATCTTCCATCCGGTAGCCAACCGAGGCCGGAAGGTTGCCCCTCGACTTCGACGATGGCTTCTTTTTTACCGTTTTCGCCAACGGCGTATACCACCCGGCCGACCATGTCAGAGAACCAGAGTCGGTCGTTATGCCAGCGCGGACCCTCACCGAAGCAGAGCCCCTCAATTAGTGTGGTTGTTTGCATACGTTTCTCCTTAATTACTCCGACCCCAGCACCTCGGCGTTATGTTCGCCCAGGTGTGGCGCGCGTCTGGAAATACCCCACGGGCTGCGGGGCAAATCGAAAGGTGCACCGGGATAAGTCACGGTAAGGTCGAGATCATCATGATGCACGGGCACCTGGAGCCCACGGGCCATGAAATGCTCGTCTTCAAAAGCCTCCTCCGGGCTGTTGACCACGCCGGCGACAAGGCCCGCATTCTGACAGGCGATAAAAAAATCCTGGGCAGTCATTCGCGATGCGATGAGCCGCATGGCTTGCCGGGCTGCAGAAAAAATAGCCGTGATCGTGTCATCCTTACCGATGAGCGACAGGTCGAGCTGTCCTTCCAGGTTTGCGCCCATTTCGATAAACACCGTTTCTGGAAATTCTGTATCCAGTTTGAGCTCACGCAACCAGACCAGCAAGTTGGTAAATTCATGGGGGAAGCGCGGCGGAACGCCGGTATTGGCGTAGCGCCCGTCCACGCATAACACCTGGGTGTCGCCGGTAGGATGAATCATGGCATGGCGACCGGTTTGGCGTTGCACCGTGCTCTGGTTTACCAGCCAGAAGAAAGACCCCCGCTCAGTAGTCACGTTCAATGCGGCGGTCATGGAAACGTCGATGAACTGGCCTTCGCCAGTAGCCCCGCGATGCAGCAACGCGGTAAGGATAGACATCACCGCATAATGGCATGCCGTGTTATAGCCCTGATTGCCCCAGCCCCGGACCGGCGGCAGGGAGTGATCGTCATAGCCGCAGCTCCAGGGCGGACCGGCGGCGGCCATGAGCGTCAGGTCGGTCGTTGGCAGATCGCTCAGGGGCTCATTGCGCCCGTAGGGTGTCACGGCAACGTGGAGAAGGCCCGGATTACCGGAGCACAGGTCAGGGTAGTCGATCCCAAGCCGGGAAAGCCGCGTTATCGGCTCTGACTCCAGCACAATGTCCGCCGACGCAGCGAGCCTGGCGAAGCGACTTTGATCGGCGGCATCATCCAGGTCGAGGGTAATACCACGCTTGCTGGTGTGATAATGCCAGAAATACAGGCTTCGGTTGGGGCCTGGTGTGTCATCCAGAAACGGCGGATAGTCGCGGCTGGGGTCACCGTCCGGTGGTTCTATCAGGATGACGTCGGCGCCCATGTCAGCCAGCAGCTTGCCGGCAAACGCAATTCGCTCATTGGCGATCTCGATCACGCGAATACCGGACAGCGCGCTCAAATTACGTTCTCCTCACGCAGTGTCTGCACTTCTTCCGCCGACATCCCCAGCAGGTTGACCAGTACCTCCTCGGTGTGCTCACCCAGACACGGTGCGCCCCGGCTGATGTTCCAGTCAGTCTTTGACAAGTGAACGGGCAAACCGTCAACGCGCAGGTTGCCCATTTCCTTATGTGTAACCGTCGGCCACAGGCCAAAATTGCCGGTGGTGGGATCCTGATCAATGCGTTCCTGGGGTTTTTGTACGGCGGATACCGGAATGCCTCGTTCCCGCAACAAGTTCTGCAGCGCAAACTTGTCCTGATCCGCAGTCCAACTCGAGATCTCGGCATCCAGCGCATCCTGGCTATCCAGGCGGGTTTGCAGCATTGCATAGGCGCTGGTCCAGGTCGCATCGATCGCCGCGGCGAGTTGTTGCCAATCCGCATCATCGCGACAGGCGAGCGCGATCCAATCGTCGTCACCGGCACACGGGTAGATACCGTGAGGCGCCATGTGAGCAAATTGACTGCGATTGGAATTCGGGGAGTTCTCCCGACGCATGGGTCGGCCGTTAACCGTCCAATCCAGCAGTGCAGGTCCATTCAGGGTGACGGCGGCGTCGGTACACGACAGGTCCACCCACTGGCCTTCGCCCGTGCGCTGACGATGATACAGCGCCGCGAGGATAGCCATGGCCATGTAATAGGCGCCAGTATGGTCCATATAGGAATACCCCCAGCCAGCCGGGGGCTCACCCGGCAGGCCCGAACTGAACGTCAGCCCGGAAACAGCCTGCACGAGCGGACCCCAGGTCTTGTATTGGCTGTAGGGGCCAACGTGGCCGAAGCCACAGTTGGAAACATAGACGATGTCCGGCTTTATCTTCTGCAGTTGCTCGTAACCGAAACCCCATTTGTCCAACACACCGGCAGAGAAATTTTCCGTGACGGCGTCCGAGCGCCTGATGATTTCGGTGAGGATCTCCTTGCCTTTTGCGGTTCTGAGATTCAGGGTGATGCCAAGCTTGTCGGTATTGTGGTTGTTGAATGAACCGCCCAGGTTGATGCCGCGTCGTTCATCGACAAACGGAAGCCCACCACGCAAGATGTCCCAGCGACCTTCACGCGTCGGATCTTCAATGCGTATGACCTCTGCACCGAATGCCGCGAGCCACTTGGTCGCGCCGGCGCCGGCCAGTTGGCCGGTAAAGTCGCAGATTCGAAAGTCGGCTAACGCTGCAGTCACTTTGGCGAACTGCCAAACACGATACAACCACTGGCGCCAAACATGCCGCCGACGCCCAAACACAGGGAGACTTCTGCGTCAGCCACCTGGGCAGGCGCGGTTCCGCGCATTTGTCGCACACTTTCTTGTAATGCGTACATGCCGTACATGCCTGAGTGCATGTAAGACAGGCCGCCGCCATTAGTATTGGTAGGTAAGATACCGCCGGGGGCGGTGTTGCGCTCCCAAATGAAAGCCGGTGCTTCACCTCGCCCGCAAAAGCCCAAATCTTCCAAGCCGTAGAACGGCAGGTGGGCAAAGGCATCGTAAATCATCAAGTGATCGACGTCATCGTGGTTGATGCCGGCGTCTCGCATCGCGCGTGGTCCGGCAACGCTGAAAGCTCTGGAACTCGTCAGATTCTGCATCTGACTGATTAACGGCGTCTCAACACTTTCGCCGGTGCCCCGGATGTAAACGGGCTTTTGCGGAAAATCGCCAGCACGATCATCCGTGGTGAGAATCAGTGCGCCACCGCCGTCGGTGACCAGGCAACACTCGAGCAAGTGGAATGGATAGGCAATCAGGCGTGAGTTGAGCACATCGTCCACTGTAATCGGATCATGGAAACTCGCGCGGGGGTTCTTGGCTGCCCATTCGCGCTGTACTACCGCCACCATGGCCAACTGCTCGTGACTCATGCCGTAGTCTTTCATATAGCGCAGCACAGGCAGCGTGAATGTCGAGGGCGCGCCGAAGGTGCCAAAAGGCGCTTCGAATTGACCCGCTAACGATGTCGGTGCCGGGGCGACGCGGTTAGCACCAACCCGCGAGCGGCCGCTCTCGCCGTGCGTGATGAGAACTGTTTTGCACAAACCCGCTTGTAAGGCCGCCACCGCGTGTCGCACGTGCAACATGAACGAACAGCCGCCAACGGCGGTGCCGTCTGCCCATTCCGGGGTAATGCCGAGATAAAATGCCAGATCTGTCGGTCGATCCCCCGCGGTTGCCACGCCGTCAATGTCCCTGGCGGTCAAACCCGCGTCTGCCATGGCGTTTAATGCAGCATCTGCGTGCAGCATCATCTGACTCATGCCGGGGATTTTACCGAGTTCAGTGGTTTCTGCAGCGCCCACCACCGCAATACCGGTCACGAAGCTTCTCCTGCCGGACGGAACAAGGGTAGTGTGATGTCGTCGCTCATGGCCTCGAATTCGACTTGCAACGGCATATCCAGAGTGAGAGCTTCGGGGGTTTGTTCACAGCCGATAATATTGGAGGCCATGCGCGGGCCTTCCGCCAGTTGTACTATGGCGATGGCGTACGGTTCGTCCCAGGCCGGGTGGGGTCGATGATTGATCACGTAGCTGTCGAGGATTGCCTCCCCTGAGGCGGCAAAAATACTCACCGCCCGTGATGAGCATTGCGGGCAAAATTGCCGTGGCGGAAAATATACGTGACTGCAGTCGTCACAGCATTGCAAACGCAGTTCACCCGCTTTGCACCCGTCCCAAAAATGCTGGGTTTCAGGTGTGGGTACCGGCAGAGGTCGCTTGGGAATATTCATTGTTTTGGGTGCCGTTGGAAAGAGTGAGCAAAATATTATGGTAATTTCCTCTCCGCGCATAGGGGAATTTTATGGCTGGGGGTACTACAGGCGCTGGATGCCCCAAAGGTAGGAGAAACATGGCAACGACAACGCGTGCAGCGGTATTGGTAGAAAAAAATGGGCAGCCATTGGCAGTTGAAGAGATAATTCTGCAGGATCCAAAGGGACCAGAAGTACTGGTGGAGTATTTTGCCACGGGGATCTGTCATTCTCAGCTTACTCAAATGAATCATCCAGCAATAAAACCCCCATTTTTGCTTGGGCATGAGGCTACCGGGGTTGTCCTCAAAGTCGGCAGCGATGTGACGCACATCAAGGAAGGAGACCATTGCATCGTCACCTGGGTGCCTCGCGATATCAACGTCGACAGTCCCGCGTTACCCCCGACCAGTTACGAGTTCCGTGGCGAAAAGCACTGGGCTGGTGTTAACACCTGGTCGGAGCACGCGCTCTTGAATGAGCAACTGGTGGTACCGCTTTCGAATCAGGTTGAAACGGCAGCGACCGCCATCGTTGGTTGTGCGACGGTCACCGGCATAGGTGCTGTGCTGGGTTCTGCCAAGGTACAAAAAGGTCAATCAGTCGCCGTCATCGGTGTGGGCGGTGTGGGCATCAATGTGATCGTGGGCGCGAAGATTGCCGGCGCCGATCCCATCATCGCCATTGACCTGGCTGACGACAAGCTGGATTTTGCGAAGGGGTTTGGCGCGACGCATACGGTAAACGCAAGTGAGACTGACGCGGTAGAGGCCATCCATGAGATCACGGGCGGCGGTGCTGACTTTGCCTTCGATGCCATCGGTGGCCCGGTCACCACGCCGCAGATCCTGGCCGCCGTAAAATCGGGCCGTATAGGTGCAGCAAGGGGTGGGACCGCCGTTGTAGTTGGCGCCTCGATGGAGCCATTCCAGCTTCCGTCAAATGCTTTTCCCAGTGGTGAGAAGCACCTGATCGGGTCTATCGGCGGGTCCAGCCACCCTGCCGTTGACTATCCCAGGTATATTGACTGGTTTCAGAGTGGCGAACTGCCTCTCGACAAAATGATCACCACTATCTACTCAGGCCTCGATGAAATTAACGAAGCTGTACGCGCGCTCAAGAATGGTGAAATACTTGGGCGGTCGATATTGGTTTATACATAAGTGGAAATACGATGACCCAAGGCACGATCGTGTCAACGAGCGCGGGGCGCTTGTCTGGACAAGAAGCACCGAACGGGACAGTCATGTTCCGCGGGATTCCCTATGCCGCCCCGCCGATCGGGCCTTTGCGCTGGATGCCCCCGGAGGCGCCGGCGAATTGGGATGGCGTCCGGCTCGCCCATGCCTTTGGTGCGCCGTGTCCTCAGAGCGTGCTCCCGGGTTTTGAGAAAAACCAGTTCAGCAATGCCCCGCCGCCGAATGAGGACTGCCTCTACCTGAATGTCTACACACCGGGGTGTGATGGTGCGAAGCGGCCGGTGATGGTGTGGATCCACGGCGGCGCTTTTCTCCTCGGTTCGGGCTCCGGATCGGAGTTCGATGGGTCGAGACTTGCCAGGCGTGGTGACGTCGTCGTCGTGACTATCAACTACAGGCTCGGAGGATTCGGGTTCCTTCATCTCGACAGCCCGACCGCCGGCGCGATCCCGGCGACTGGAAACGAAGGGATGCTCGATCAGGTCGCGGCGCTGCGCTGGGTACAGGAGAACATCGCCGGGTTCGGCGGCGACGCCGGCAACGTCACGATCTTCGGGCAGTCAGCGGGTGGGATGTCAGTGAGTACACTTCTCGTCATGCCTTACGCGCAGGGCCTGTTCCACAAGGCGATCTCACAGAGCCCTGTCGGCAGCACGGCACTCGACGTTGCGCACGCAGAGCGGGTGAGCCACACGTTCCTTGCGAACCTCGGCTTGAACGGCAGCAACGTCGAGGCACTTCGGCGCCTCGATGCGGATGCTATTGTCGCCGCGGCGCCCTCCCCCTCCACCCTGTCGAAGGGGCGTATGCGTTCGCGCTTCCCACGCCCCGTGGTCGACGGATCCATCGTCCCGGTCCCCGTGCTCACAGGCGTGAGTCGGGGGGCAGCAGCGACTATCCCGCTACTTGCGGGGACAACTCGCGACGAGACGCCTGGTTCACGCTTGCGTGCCCCATCTCACGAAGAGACGGCCGCTAACGTCCAGGCATTGCTTCCGGACAGCCTCGACGCCGGAGCTTTCATGGCCGCGTTCACCGAGGCTCGTGCCGATCGACTCGTACCAACCGACCCTGGTTCGGTGGCGGGCGCTCTCGCCACCGAAGCCGTGTTCCGCGTGCCCGTCACACGACTTCTCGACGCGCAGCGGCAACACCAGCCGGCCGTGTTCCACTATGTTTTCTCGTGGACGGCAGCCGTCGCCGACGGTTCAATGGGTGCACCCCACCATATCGATTGCGGATTCGTCTTCGGAACGCATTCGAGCTGTGAGGAGCACGCGCAGCGCTACGGCGAGGGACCAGCGGCCGATGCGCTGTCGGCAGCTGTCCAGGATGCCTGGGTCGCCTTCGCGCGGACGGGCAACCCCTCGTGCCCGATGCTGGGCGAATGGCCTGCCTACGGAGAGCGCCGTGCAACGATGATTCTTGGCGAGCGGACCCATGTCCTCGACGCCCCCTACGAAGCAGAACGGCTCGCCTTTTCAAAGGTCTCCGACGAGGCCCTCAGCGACCCTGGCTTCGGACCCGAAGAATGAACGCGCAATACGCCTCCAGGATTACTGTATACTTGGACAACATAGTAAATGATCGGCATTACATGAACCTCATCGTATGAAGAAGGACTCAGCCGAGACCAGATTGCTGAAGGCTTTTCGAGAGCACGAATCGCGGCTCCGCGGCTATCTGCACCGCTTTACCGACAGTGACGACGACATCGACGACATCTGTCAGGAATCCATGCTGCGCTCCCTCGAGGCGGCAAAGGACCGGCACGTGCAGCATCCCAGTGCCTTCCTGTTCGGCATCGCGCGCAACCTCATACGCAAGCGGTTTGAGCGCAAATCCCGGTCGCTGATCGACTTCATCGCCGATTTCAGCCCGGATGACTATGCCGCGGACGTGCGGTCACTAGATGACATCATGGACCATCACGAGCGACTCACGCGATACGACGAGGTCATTGCCCGGCTGCCTTCCCAGTGCCAGCGGGTTTTCGTGATGCGTAAAGTCTACGGCTACTCGCACCAGGAGATTGCGGGTATGTTGAACATTTCCATCAAAACGGTAGAGAATCACATTTCGTCAGGACTGAAGCGGTGCGCCACCGAGCTTGCCTTCAACAAGGAGGCGACACAGCAACAAAACGACCCCGTCATCAATTTCCCCAAACGTCAGTAAGTCGGGTAACAAGAAGCACAATATGAAAAAAGTACATTCAGAAGTTGACACCATCATCGCCGAGGCCAGTACCTGGATCACCCGGCTGGAAACCGGAGAGCTTTCAGTCACTGAACTGGCGCTTTTTCGTGAGTGGACGCAACGCAGCCCGCGCCACACCGCAGAGATCAACCGCCTGGCGCACCTCTCCATTGATCTGGAACGACTTGCCGACTTCCCGCTGCAAAAGACCGACGCCAACATCGACACCATACCCATCGAACATGCATCGATCAGGAGTAGATGGTCCACCAGGGTACTTGGCGTGAGCGGCGTCGCTGCGGCCCTGTTGATGGCCGTCGTTTTGGTGCTGTTGTGGCCCGCCCAGAACGACACCAATGGGCCGCTGACCACGCTGGTCGGCGGCTACCTCGAAAGGGAACTCTCCGACGGCAGCCTGGTCCGGCTCAACACCAATAGTCGCGTTACGGTGGCTTACGATAAAGCGCACAGAGCGATCCATCTGCAACAGGGCGAAGCCTACTTTAAAGTGTCACATGACGACGACCGGCCCTTCGTCGTGCGTACGAATAACCGGGAAGTGCTCGCCCTGGGTACCGCATTCGTCGTCCGGCTGCAGGATGAAGAGTTCCGCGTCATGGTGACCGAGGGCCGCGTAGCCATCAATCAACAACTGGATGCAGCCCAACACCGCGTGCAGGGGCGTGCGCCGATCAGCCCAGCACCGCTGGCCGCGCCGATCCTGCTCCAGGCCGGGCAGAATTTTGACGATTCAGCGAAAAGCACACAACCGGTTACTCAGGTAGCCGAGCCTGAAGTGCAGAGACGACTTGCCTGGCAACGCGGGCTGGTCGAGTTTACCGACACGCCACTCGATGAAGTGATCGAGGAAGTTAGCCGTTACACCAACCTGAACATACGCTTCGATGATGCGGAACTGCGTGATGTCAGGTTTGGCGGCATGTTTCCCACCGGCGAGATTCATCGGCTGTTCGGCGTACTCGAATCGACGTACAGTATCGACGTCGCGTACGCGGACGAGTCCACGGTGACATTGACGTCTAAAGGTAAGGATTAAACTACGGCGTACTGCATCGTTTTTTTCATGTAGCACTAGGGGATTTTAATGACTGGGGGTACTACAGACTTGAAACCGCTCATCGGACGTTACTGTCAGGTGGTGGGTCTGTGTGTGGCCATGCTCCTGTATGTTCACGAGGGGATAGCGGAAATTCGCCTTGCGCTCGCGATACCCGCAGCGCAGGCTGATGTTGCCCTCAAGGAACTCTCCTGGCAGAGCGGGTACCCGGTGATATTTCGCACCCATGAGGTGACCGCTGTACGCACCAATGCCATTGACGGTCAGTTTACGGTGCAGGAAGCTTTAGAACAGATGTTCGAGGGTACTCCTTTGGTGGGCGGTCTGAGCCTGGAAGAAGTCGTTACGGTTTCATTCAGAGTGGAGGAACCAATGGAGGACACCATGAACAACAACCTGTCAGACACAAAAGCACCGCTAGACACAAAAGTACCACTGCTGAAACGCATAGGCACAGCCATCGCTACCACCCTATTCGCCACTTCCGGCGGGAGTGCCATCGCGGCGGATACGTCGCAAGAAGATAAAGCGAATCGAATCCTGGAAGAAATCGTGGTCACGGCGACATACCGGGACACAGCAGAGATGGACACGCCAATCGCCATTTCGGTGGTAAATGAGCAGATGATCGAAGACAGGGGTATTCTGGACCTCCTGGACCTGGCCCAGGCCATGCCCAGTCTCACTGTTACGCAAAATGCTTCTTCCACAACCAACGTCAGCATACGGGGCATAGAATCCGTATCAGGTTATCACCCGAGCCTGCAAAATGCCTCCACCACATCGATATACATAGATGATACACCGGTGACCACCGGTCAAATGCCGAATCGGCAGATCAGCGGTGTGATGTTCGATCTCGAACGGGTAGAGGTTCTCAAAGGACCCCAGGGAACCCTGTTCGGTGAAAGTTCGATGGCCGGAACGATCCGTTATATCTCCAACAAGCCGGATCTCAACCAGACGACTTATAAAATACAGGCCAATGTTAACAGCATGGATCAGTCCGACGATTCCGGCTACAAGGTGAATGGGATGGTTAACATTCCCTTGGTTCAAGACGAGTTCGCCGTCAGAATTTTGGGGTTTTCAACAAAGGTGGCGGGCTATTTTGACCGGGTGGAAGATGGCGGGACAACCATAATTGACAAAGACGTCAACGGCCAGACGCATCAAGGGGGAAGGATAACCGCGCTGTGGCAACCCTCAGATCTTTTGTCGCTCAGAGCATCGGTATATAGCATCGAATCAGAAACGGAAAACTTGTCACTGGCTCAAGGACGCTTTTATGTCGAGACGGTCCCACCGCTACCGCCAGTTCCAATCGGATCCTTCGATGAACTGGATCAGTATAACCTGGTGGTTGAGTACGAGTTCCCATGGGGGACGCTAACCTCTTCCACTTCCCAGATAGATCGGCAAGCGCAGTATACGAATGAATATAGTCAGTTTTTTTTGCAGTTTTTTGACTGGCGTACAACACGAATAAGAAATCTCATTTTACCTCCGGTCGGCGATGTTACCGCGCCCATCCCCTGGGATCCGAATCCTGCCAATGTGTTTAATATGACGAGTCTTTCCCAAGTGAACTTTATCGAAACAGATCGCTTTGTGCAGGAGTTTCGTGCGGTTTCCACTACGGATGGTCTTTTTAATTGGATAGCAGGCTTTTATTACAAGGAAAGCGATGAAAACACTCGCAGACATCTACCCTTTACTCTGGTCCCAGCCGTTGAGCAGTATCGGCCTGATTATGAGGTAGGTCTTGAGGCTCCGGCAAATGCGCCTAGAAATACCCTCGAAGAAATGGCGTTATTTGGCGACGTCAGTTACGAGCTGACCGATACCTGGGAACTCGGCGCTGGTGTGCGATACACAGATCTGCAGCAACAGTTCCATCTTACGGGCACTGGAACAGATGACCAGGTGGTGACACCGAGGGTCAGTCTTACCTGGCGTCCAACTGACGGCATGATGTATTTCGGCATTGTCAGTACCGGATTCCGTCCTGGCCAATACAACGGCGCTATCGATTATAATATAGGCCTACTGGAAATTATTGCAGAAGGCTTGGGTGGTGTCTCAGGAATATATACAAATTGGGATGGCGCAGAGATACCGGTTTCCGAGTCGATCGCAGATCTACAGACAAAAATGTTCTTTGACGGTGATGAAGTGGTCAATTACGAGTTGGGCGCGAAGGTCACTATATCAGACAACATTCGCCTTACAGGGTCCGTGTTCTATTTTGATTGGACAGACACGTTACTCTACAGTCTATGCGGAGCCCATTGTCCCCAAACCCCAAGGCTTCCGTACCATAGAAATTCCGGTGATGCGTACAGCAAAGGCATTGAGGCGAGTGCCTTGGTGGCTGTCACAGAGAATCTTTCCTTGCAGTTGGGTGCCCGTTATCTTGAAGCAGAAGTCGATAATGCCCCGGCGCCGAATACGAAAATCCCCGATGCTACTGAATGGAAATGGAACGCTTCAGTCACCTACGCGTTCCCTATAGTCGATGGAATTGAAGGGGATATACGCCTCGACTGGATGGGTCAGGACGAATCCTTTTCCGATGCGAATAATGTATACCGGATACCGCCACGCAACGTTGGCAATATGCGTCTGACGATACGGGATGCAAACCAGAACCAATGGCGGCTGGCACTGTTTGGTAAAAATCTGGCAAATGATGACAGCCTCATGTTCGAGGAGCGAGCTCTTGCAGAGGCTTATCACGTCTACATGCAGCCCAGGTCCTTTGGCGTAGAGTTTACTTATGAGATGTAGTGTATCGAAGGAGATAAAGTAAGATGGACATCGCAGCTCTCGGCAGTTCGCCACATCTCGACGCGATCATGAAGGAAATCGACGAGCACGGGCTCAAGGAGCACGCGCTCGACCTTGCTGCGTACGGCTTCACCGTCGTACCGCCGGAGAAACTTGGCGTCGACGAGCAGTGGACCGGGCGCCTGCGCGATGCGATCATGCGGGTGTGCGAGCAGCGTAACGGGATCAAGCTCGGCGACTGGCGCACTGCGGAGACCACCGAGAAGATAGGAGGCAACTCCTGGTCGCTCATGAAGGAGGACGACGTCTTCGCCGAGGCCGCAATGAACCCAGCCGGCCTCGCCCTGATCCAATTCCTGCTCGGCCGCAGCGCCATGCTCGCGGGCCTCACTTCGATCGTCAAGGCGCAGACGAAGGACTACTTTCATCTGCACAGCGACCAGCACGGCATTGCCCTCGGCATGGGGCAAGTGGCGCAGTTGTGCAATGCGTCGTGGCTGACCACTGACTACATAGATGCTGACGATGGCCCCACGATCCTCGTGCCGGGCAGCTTTCGCAACGGTCGCGCCGTCCTGCCGCACGAAAATAACCCGGAAAATACGCCGTATCACTGGGTCCACCTCACCGGCAAGGCGGGATCGCTCGCGATCTGGCACGGCGGCGTGTGGCACGGCTCGTCGCCACGAAAGCGGTCGGGCTTACGCGTCACGCTCGTCCAGGTATGGATGCGCCGCCACATGCAGAAGATAAACACGTGGGACGACGTCCCCCCGGACATGCTCGAGCGACATCCCGGACTGGAGCACCTGCTCGGTCTCGATCAAACCTATCCCATGGGACAGCATAACCCCAAAACCCGGGCGGAGAAGGACGTGCATATGCTTCCCGGCACCGATCCGTTCGCCTGACCGCACTTGCAGGTCAGGGGAACGCCAGTTCAAGCACCGCTTCCAGCGACAGGCACGTCTATGACCCTGGCGATTGATCCCCTCACCCCTGCGTTCGGCGCCGAAATCCATGGCGCCAACCTTATCGAGCTGGATGATACTCAATTCACCGAGCTTTTCCGGGTCTTCACAGCCTACGGTGTCGTTTTTTTGCGCGACCAGCCCGTGCTTTCACCAGAGCAGCATATGGCGCTTGCGAGAAAGTTCGGAGAAATCCACCCAGGTCCTTCATACCGCCACAAATCTGCAGAGTACCCTGGTCTTTTGCGTATGCGCACCAACAAGGACTCCCGGGTCGTTGCGGGTAGTCAATGGCATTCGGATGGTTCCTCTGATGCTCTGCCGCCTCAGGCAAGCATCCTGCAACTGCACAAGATCCCGCCTGTCGGCGGCGATACGCTGTTCGCCAGCCTTTGTGCGGCCTACACGGCGCTATCAGATCGAATGAAGGTCATGCTTGATGGGCTTACCGCGCTGCATTCGGCCGAGGAATCGTATCGTCGGTTCGGGACCAACGAGTCTGGTGCCTGGCCGGAGAACAATCATCCGATCGTTCGCAAGCACGTGGATTCGGGTCGCCCGGTACTGTACGTTGACCGGGCTTATACGAAAAGCATCAATGATCTACCCAAGGATGAAGGCAAGGCGCTCCTCGAATTCCTCCTGGATCATACCGAGCGAGTTGACTTCCAGTGCCGCTTCCGTTGGAGCGAGAACGCCATAGCCATCTGGGACAACCGCTGCGCCTTGCACCACGTCCTGTGGGACTACTGGCCACAGGACCGGGAGGGTCATCGTTTCTCGGTGGTGGGCGAGACGCCCGTTAGTTGGCGCCTTGGCGTCGATGAGATTCCCAGGCAGGATTCTAGTATGGTGCGCCTTACTGTTTAAACTGAGTGATGAAATCAGGAGGAAGCAAGAAGTGAACCCGATTGTTGAGACGACCTGCGGAAAACTCGAGGGCAGCGAGGAGAATGACCTCTTCGTGTTTCGCGGCATTCCCTATGCGGCCGCACCCACCGGCGCGCTGCGGTGGTGCGCTCCTGTCGAGCCGTCGGCATGGGTGGGTGTGAGACCCGCGCGCGCCTTCGGGCCCGCCTGTCCCCAGCCATCGCTCGAAGAGCAGTACGGTTCGGTCATAGCGATCGGCGCGACCGACGAAGACTGCCTGTACCTGAACGTGTGGAGCCCCGCACTACAAGATGGCGGCGCGCGGCCCGTCATGGTCTACATCCACGGCGGGGGGTTTCGCATCGGCGCGGGCTCTCTCGCGCATTACGACGGGTCGGCGTTGGCCCGGCGCGGTGACGTTGTCGTCGTCACGATCAATTACCGCCTGGGGCCATTCGGTTTTTTCCACCTCGACGGGCCCACGCAGGGTGCAGTGCCGGCGACCGGCAACGAGGGATTGCTCGACGTTGTGGCCGCGCTGCGCTGGGTGCAGGCCAACATCGACACCTTCGGGGGCGACCCGGCCAACGTGACGATCTTCGGCCAATCGGCCGGCGGCATGTCGGTGGCTGCGCTTATGACCATGACAGCGGCCATGGGACTCTTTCACAAGGCGATTGTGCAAAGCGCGCCGGGCGCCTTGACGTTCGATCGCGACCAGGCATCGGCGCTCGGGACGAAGCTGATCGAGGACCTCGGTGTCGCGGCGACAGACAGCGAAGCGCTCCGAACCGCCGGTACGGACCGGATCCTCGAAGCAGGGCTGGGTGTCCTCGACCTGTCGAACCCGGACCCGGCCCAACGGCGCCCGTTCCCCCGGCCGGTGCTCGACGGCGAAGTGCTCACCCGACCGGTTCTCGACGCGGTCGCGGCAGGGTCGGCAGCCGGCGTTCCCCTGCTCGCCGGGACGACGCGCGACGAGATGTCGTTGCCATTGCCTGAGGGCGCCACCATGGACGACCTTCCCTCATTTCTCGAACACCGGCTGCCGGCTGGCATCGACCTGGTCGCGCTGGTCGCGGCCTTCGAGAAGGCACGTGGTGCGCGGGGAGCGGGCATAAGCCCGAGCGACGTCGCGGCAGCACTCGTGACCGAATTCGGCTTGCGTGTACCCACGACCCGCCTGCTCGATGCGCAACGACAGCACCAAAGCGCGGTGTACCACTACGTCTTCTCCTGGTGCTCTCCCACCGGTGACGGCAGGGTGAAAGCTCGTCACCACACTGACACCGGCATTCTGTTCGGAACGCATGACGTCGACGACCAGCACGCTGAAATGTTTGGGCAGGGTCCCGCCGCCGATGCGCTGGCCGCGGCGATGCAAGACGCCTGGGCGGCCTTCGCCCGCACTGGAAACCCCTCGTCGTCGACGCTCGGTGACTGGCCCGTATACGGCGAGGACCGGTCGACGATGTTCATCGGTGAGCGGACCCACGTGGTTCAGGCGCCGTACGAGGCTGAGCGCCAGGCTCTGGCAGCTATTTCCAACGAACTTATTCGCTCCGTGCAATGAATAGGAAGGCTACATTTGAAGAACTGCCTTTATCCTTTCAAATCCCAATGTCGAGCAGGTTGTAGTTACGCAATATTCGCTCGCGCGTGTCATCGTTGAGCCGCAGTTCGTCCGCCTGGTCTGCGAGCGGTTGGTAGGTGTAACCCGGCTCATCGGGGTAGTACTGGCGGCGCGCGTCGATGGCCAGCTGAACGACCCGCGAACGCTTCATGATGAACTCCTCATCGTAGGGTTTGTCGGCCCACCCCTGAATACCGAGTACCGAGGCGCGGCGATGAAAACCGAACCCCAGCGTCGCGCGCAGTGCCGACGACGTGTTGGCAAACGAGCCGTGTACGATCTGCCGGTTGCAAATGATTACGTCACCGGGTTGACATAGCAGTGGGACGGCGTCCGCGATACGATCGGATCCCTCCTCGACCATTTGTGTGATATCCAGCTTGCCGCGGGTATGCGTTCCAGGCACAACCCAGAGCGCATTCCCGGCCTGGGTAGGGAATAGATTGGTCATGAAGTTGAAGCCATGGGTGCCGGCATCGAGTTGCGGGCTGTCCCAGTGGGTGGTGCCATCCTGATGCCATGACACCGCGGGACCCAGTCCAGGTTGCTTGATCCAGACCCCGGAAGTAAAGGGCGTGAAGTCGGGTCCGTTCACCGCCTCGGCGACCCGCAACAGGCCCGGATGACCGTATAGGCGCAGCGCCGAATCCATGAACTGCAGAATCCCCGAGACGCGCAGCAGCACCTCGTCCGGCGCGTCCGTGGGCGCCTCGGGCTCGGTCATGTGCACTTCGAAGCGTCCGTCGACGAGGTCAGTGCCGCCAAAGGGGTCCGAGAGGGGCCTGGCAAAGCGAAAGCAGGGAAGCTCGAGATCGGCGCCGAGGGCCAGATCACCGTTCGCGTCGGTGTGCGTGTTTTTGCCGACCGGGGCTCTCGACAGCAGCCATTCGAATTCGTCAACAAGCGCGGCCATTTCCTCGGCGTCCAGCACCTGCTCAAAGATGTAAAAGCCGCAGCGCCAGTACGCATCGAGAAACTGCCGGTCAAGTTCGCCGTCAGCAGCGCAACGCAGGGGTCCACGATTGCCCAGAGCATAAGCCCGCCGCGCACCCTCTTCAAAAAAATCAGGCATGACGATCGCCGTTCATGTCGTATTAAAGGTATTGAGCGCCCCTCATCTGGATTTGTCAACGCGCGCCGGGAAATCAGCGTATAGTCCGCTGTGCCAACATCCACTATTAACCTGAACTAACAGCTTAAGATCGCAGGTGGACCGGGAGTTCCAATTGTCAGTTTCGCGATTGTTGCCAACGAACCAATTGTGTAGCGTTAACCACGTCGAATAACGTCTGCAGCTCTCCACGCCATAGCCATGGTTGGGCCATTTGTATTCCCTGACGGGATAACGGGCATGATGGAAGTATCCATCACCCGAAGGTTGGTCACACCCCGAACACGCAGTTCCGGATCGACTACGCTTGTTTCTACACGACCCATGCCGCAACTCCCAACAGCATGGTAACCGCATGTTCCATGCTTGTCGTAAGCCGACAGGATTTCTTCGTCTGATTCATATTCTGCACCCGGCATAGTTTCTGCTTCAACAAACTGAGCGAGTGGGGATTGACCCACCCACTCTCGTGCTTTTCGAACAGCGCCGATCATAACTGCCTGATCTTCGGCGGTGTCTCGGTAGTTCGTCACAAGATCCGGCACAGCTTCGGGGTCGATAGAGTTAATGTGTACACTCCCTTTTGAACTCGGTCGCAGTGGCCATGTCACGATGTGCATCCCCGGGAAACGCTCAACGTCTTTTCGATTTTTTGTGAAATCATAGCTAAAGGGGGCTGCCAGAAATTGAGCATCCGGGCGATTTGCACCGGATTGGGTTTTGAATGTTGCCCACACCTCATAGGGAGCTGTAGACAGGGGTCCTTTCCGTGTGAGGTAGTACTGCACACCTGACCTTAGAACGCGCCAGCCGTAATATTGCTTATTGTGGGAAATATCCTTGTTTAGCTTCCACTGAATGACAAGCCCTCGATGCTCAATCAGATTTTCACCAACTGCCGGGTTGGCAGCCACGACAGAAATGCCGAGATCGCCAAGTAAACCTGGATCGCCGATACCCGAGCGCTCTAACACTCCAGGTGATGCCAATGCGCCACCGGCTAATATAACGTCTGATCTGGCAGATATTTCCCGGGAAGTGCCACCCGAAACGCATGTAACACCTATGGTGCGGGTGCCGTCGAAGCAAACTCGATCTACGTTCATCTTTGTGAAGACGGTCAGGTTGGAACGATCCCGTATGGGATCCAGGAAGGCAGTTGCTGCACTTTGGCGACGCCCTTTGTAGATCGTGCGCGGCACAAAACCGATCCCCTCAATGTCATCTGGATCGTTGATGTCTTTCTTGATCGTCAATCCCAGAGTGCGTCCCGCGGACACCATATGTTCAGATAGCGGGTCGTTGACGTCGGGTAGTGTAATGTTTAGTGGTCCACCTGAACCGCGAGTCTCCGCCTGGCCCAGTTCGTGGCTCTCGAGAGCTTTGTAAGCGGCGCCGATATGCCGCCAATTCCAGTCTTGGCTCGACATCTCAGCGATACTGTCGAAATCCTGCGGCTGACCTCGAACGTACACCATCCCGTTTATTGAACTTGATCCTCCGAGGACACGTCCTCTCACCCAAGTCTCTGGTTGGTGTGCGTTGGCATCTTCCGGTGCACTTTCATACATCCACTGGTATGAGTCCGCCATTTTTGCGCGTCCTTTGGGCATATGGATAAATGGATGGCGATCTGCGGGCCCAGCTTCAATCAACGCTACTGCGCTCCGTGGGTCCTCTGAAAGCCGATTGGCGAGTACGCACCCTGCTGCGCCCGCACCAACCACAATATAGTCAAAACTTAAGTCTGCCATCTGGGAATACACTAATACTATACTATCTGTTGCGATAAGCGCTATGCCAACACCAGAGCGAGGTAGTCCAATGTTGCGACAGAAACCAAAGTGGCTGGAGTCACTATTTCCATGGGAGCAAAAGTCTGTTGTCGTTAACGGGCGGACAATGGCCTACATCGATGAAGGCGAGGGCCCGCCCATCCTGCTTCTCTCTGGTAATCCAACCTGGGGGTTTCTGTATCGTTTCATGGTGGAGCCATTAACCGCAGCGGGCTATCGCGCCATCGCCCCGGATTGGATAGGCGCCGGTTATTCGGACCACCCACGTGACGATCGCGCGCTGACCATGGCACATCATATCGCTGACCTGGTGTCATTAATCGATCAACTGGACCTACGTGACTTCGTTGTCGTCGGGCAGGACTGGGGTGGGCCTCAGGGCGTTGGCGCAGCACTGCAGCGAGTTGAACGACTCGCTGCCCTCGTGTTGATGAATACCTGGCTGTTTACAGGATTCGTCGCGCCGTTTCACTCATCACCCAGACCCTGGCTGACCTGGCACGCCCCATTGATCGGGCGGCTATTTATGGACCGCAACAAGGTACTCTCACAAAATGGTCCGAGTTACAGTTCAAAACGGGGGCTGACCAAAGAGGAGGCCCTCGCCTATCACCATGTATACGACGAACCGGGATCAGATGCCGCGGTGCTGACCTGGCCACGCACCATACCGCTTAAGGAAGGCGACCGCGGCTGGGCAGATATGACCTATATCCAATCCAGACTGCCCGAACTCGCCGACATTCCCGTTCGCCTTTTGTGGGCGCCGGACGACATGGCCCTCGGCATCGACTATGCCAATCGCCTGAAGGAACTGTTACCACACGCCGAGGAACCGACCACTTTCGATAATGCCGATCATTACCTACAAGATGATCGTGGGCCGGACGTCGCAGCAGCCATTATCGAGTTCCTCGACCGGGTCGGGGAGAAGCCCTCGTGAATTTCATAACCCCCACGCCGGAAGAACTCTCCTGCCTGAGACTCGACCCACTGCTTTGGGAGCAGCAACTCGATGTGCGTCCAGAGGTTGCCGAATCACTTGAGAAGGCCCTCGGCTTTCGAGCCGGACGTAAGTATTGGCGATCCAGCCACGACTATCTATATGCGCTGGAACTCGCCGATACGGGCACCGGTCGTCCCGGCCAGGCAACCATTTTTGGTTTGTGGGACCGCTACGAGCCGCGGCCCCCCGAGCATCAAATTAACCGTGATCTGCTCGACATACTGGACTGGGTAGCCGAGGTATCCGATGGGCTTGACCCTGCTGATACCCGTGCAGTAGCAGGTTTCGCTGCGCCGCACGATATTCAGTTCGGTTGGCCCGAGGGCTCAGTTCTGCGGACGCCCGACGACGCCTTCGACAATCTTCCTGACTTCCCCTACGAACCGCAGTACACCAGCATCGAAGGACTCCGCCTGGCCCACGTCGAAGCGGGCGCCGGCGAGCCGATTCTGATGCTGCATGGTCAGCCAACCTGGGGCTTTCTCTATCGCAAGATGATCCCTCCCCTGTCAGATATTGGGCGCGTCATCGTGCCAGACCTGATTGGCTTCGGACGGTCCGATAAGCCGACCCTTGCCAACGCTTACTCTTACCTGTCCCATGTTCGTTGGGTCAGAAAATTTATTGAAGCCCATGATTTGAGCAACATCACGCTGATTGGCCAGGACTGGGGAAGCATGATTGGGCTGCGAGTATTGGCGCAGATTCCGGACCGGTTCGCTCGGCTCGTCGTCACGCACGGAGGAATCCCGGATGGCAGCCACTTGTCGGACGCCTTCCATGGTTGGCGACGAATGGTGCAGCGCACCCGTGATCTGGATGTGCCGCATCTAATGAACGATACATTCCTGGGCGGGACACTGAGCGAAGCCGAGGCAGCTGCCTATGGCGTACCGTTTCCGTCGGCGCAGTATCAGACAGGCCTCCTCATGTTTCCAAGGTTGGTGCCATGCCACCCACAGCATCCCGGCGCCTATGACAACCGGGTCGCGATCGAGACCCTCAAGTCTCTGCAACTGCCCGTGTTTTTGCCGTGGGGAGACCAGGGAGGAGGCATATTCGCAAAGGAAGAGCAGTTACGATACATTTTCAAAAACGTTGCACCACCACTCTCCATTGAAGGCGGCGTGCACTTCATTCAAGAAGAGGCAGGAGAAGAACTCGCCGCACACATCGTGACATGGATGACTGCGTAGAAACTTTCGGGCGCTGCCACGCGAACAGCTCTCCAATGATATATGTGAATCGGTTGGGTTAACTTGCCGTTTCCATGGTATAGCCGTTCATGGTCACAATGCACTTGCCAATCACGTTCCGGGATTCCAGCACCTGCATCGCTGCTACCGTCTCTTCAAGTGGAAACGCCTTACATACGTAGGGATTGATCTCGCCGGTGTCTGCCAGTTCATAGAGCTTACTGACCTGCTCCGGATGTTTTGCCGCATAGTGTCGTGCGCGCACTCCCATAACAGATAACTGTTTGATTAATATATGATTTACGGCCGCCTGGGGCCAGCGACCGCTGGTAAATCCAAGGGTAACAATCCTACCGTCGAAGTTTACGCACCGTATGGACTCATCAAATGCTCCGCCGCCAACCGGGTCGAGTATCACATCTGCGCCGCGTCCTTCTGTGAGCGTTTTTACCTGATCGCGGAACCCGCCGATTTCACCGTCTGGCAGCGTGTAGTTTATGACGTGATCTGCGCCCTGAGATTTGACCACTTGCAGCTTGTCGTCTCGGCCACCGGTTGCAATAACGGTCGCACCAAGATATTTGCCCAGATCCACGGCAGCCAGCCCGCACCCTCCTGTCGCCCCATGCACCAGCAGGGTTTCACCTGGTTGCAATTGACCACGACAGGCAATACCAATCCAGGCAGTAAGGTAAGTGGTTTGGAATGACGCCGCCGTCCCGTAGTCCATTGCCCGGGGCATTGGTTTTACGTCACTGGCACTCACGTTGATGCCCTCGGCGAAACCGCCTTCCTCACATTCAAGAATGACCTTGTCACCCACGGCGACGTTGGTCACATTGCTGCCGACGGCGACCACGTCACCTGCGGCTTCGTCGCCGGGAGCAAACGGAAAATCAGGTTTGTGCTGATGCTTACCCTGGACCATCAGCACGTCGATAAAGTTCACCCCACAGGCTTTAATTAATACCTGTACCTCATCAGCCGCGGGGGGTTCAAGGTCATAAGTGTCAAGAGACAGTTTCGTGATGTCGTCATCAAACTCGTGACAGCGTACCGCTTTGATTTTCATATTTGTTTCGACTCCATTGCTCGTTATCAGTCTGGGAGTGTCTGCTACGCCATCGTAAGACCACCACTGACGGACAACGTCTGTCCAGTAATGTACCCCGCTCCCTCCGAGGCGAAAAACGCCGCCGCAACAGCCACATCCTCGGGCGTTCCCAGCCGCTTCATCGGCACCTGACGGGTCGTCGATTCAAGCACTCGTTTACCACCACCGCTTGCATCAATTAACTCGCGCAGAAGCGGGGTATCGGTGATACCTGGACAGACAGCGTTAACGGTGATGCCGTGCCTCGCCACTTCCCGAGCAACAGTTTTACCAAACGCAATCATGCCTCCCTTGGCTCCCGAATAGATGGACTCCTGAGACGCACCCACGCGGCCAGCATCGGAAGCAATATTAACTATGCGCCCCCACTGCCTCTCGATCATTCCCGGCAGGATTGCATGAGTCATGCGCAAAGCACCCTTGTAATTAAGATCAATAATGCGATCCCAAAATGCCTCGTCTGTTTCCAGAAACGGCATCAGAGAGTCCCATCCTGCACAGTTCACCAGGATGTCGATTCGGTCAACGTCAGCCACTGTTTTCCTGACCATATCACTGTCCGTTACATCAAGAATTGTGGACGCGCATTTACCTCCGGTACCAACCACGAGAGCTTCAGTCTCCTTCACTCCCTGCTCTGATATATCCGTCGCGACGACGAACACATCAATTTTTCCCAGCGACTGACAAATGGCCCGGCCTATACCGCTACCCGCACCTGTCACCAACGCAACTCGTTTCATACTAATAATCCTTATGATGATTGCAATAAAAAAATTAAACCGCTACTTTAAACGTTTTAAGGGCGGAGCAACATGTTTCAGGGCCTGAATTTCGAGCCCTTCAAGCTTCCTGAGAAGGCAGAAGCAATTCGGGAAGAAGTCAGGGCATTTCTAGACCGTGAATTAGACACCAGTCAGATTCTAAGGTCCGACGCTGCCGGCGGCGCATCGGCCGATTTCAGTCGCAAGGTTGCGGAACAGGGCTGGGTGGGAATGACCTGGCCGAAAACGTACGGTGGCGCCGAACGTTCCTTCCTTGAACGCTACGTGGTTAGCGAAGAGTTAATTGCGTCGGGCGCCCCGGTGTCGCTTCACTGGGCTGGAGATCGCCAGAGCGGTCCGTTATTGCTGAAATATGGCAGCGAAGCGCAGAAGCAATATTTTCTGCCTAAAATAGTCAAGTCTGAGTGCTTTTTCTCGATCGGCATGAGTGAGCCCGACAGTGGCTCGGACCTGGCATCAATTCGAACCAGCGCGACAAAGACAGACGGGGGCTGGATACTCAACGGCAGTAAAATCTGGACCAGCAGCGCCCACCTGACCAACTACATGGTAACCCTGGTGAGGACCGAGCCCGTTGGTGAAAACCGACACGCAGGCATGAGCCAGTTCCTTGTCAACCTGGCCGATGAAAATGTCACCATCAGGGGGATCAAAGACATCGCCGGGAAACGAGATTTCAACCAGATTTTCTTTGACGATGTCTTTCTGCCGGACGATCGGCTTGTGGGTGAGCCCGGCAATGGTTGGGAACAGGTGATGAGCGAACTGGCCTACGAACGCAGCGGCCCGGAACGTTTCCTGAGCGCGTTCCGACTCGTGGTAGAATTCGCAAGAGAGATCGAGACAAATCCAACGGACGCACAGTTGACCTTACTTGGACAGATTGCGGCGCAAATGGTGACCCTGCGGCGCATGTCGCTTTCCGTCGCAGGCATGCTGGGGGCAGGAACGGTGCCACTTACTGAAGCTGCCCTGATTAAAGACGTGGGCACCGCGCATGAGCGAATGATACCAGAGCTCATCAGGCTTTCCGGGCTGGATAAACCCTCACGTAGATTTGTTGATACTCTGGACGAGACCATACTGAACGCGCCGTCATTCACATTACGCGGTGGCACGCGGGAGATACTAAGAGGCGTAATTGCCCGTGGGTTGGGATTGAGGTAACCAGGTGGATGAGCAACAACAACTAATCAAAGATACGCTGGACCGGCTCCTGACTGATCTCTGTCCACCGGAAGTGATTGAGAAGTCCGAAGAAGGTGTTTTTGCCAGTGAACTCTGGCAGGCATTGACAGAAACTGGATTGACGACGGCAAGCATTGCCAGCGAGGCAGGTGGCGCCGGTGGTGACGTCGGTGATTCCCTGCTGGTTATCCGTGAAGCCGCCAGGTACTGCGCACCGGTACCGCTTTCCGAGCACTTTATCGCGGCGACACTGCTGGCAGAGCATGGTGCGTCCATTGGCGCCGATGCAACAACCGTGGCTTCAGGAAACTTCCATCTCAAAGGTGACAACCACCTGACAGGCAGCGCAGAGGCAGTCGCGTTTGCCAGGTGGTGTGGCCAGGTTGTGCTTGTTGCAACATCAGAAACGGGCCTGAAACTCTGCCGGGTTAGTCTGGATGATGCCCGAATAGAACCAGTAAGCAATATCGCCGGCGAACCGCGAGATACGGTGTCGATCGATACAGTAATTGGGGTAGATGACATCTATGAAGCTAACGAAACGGTTAATGAACAGCTCCAACTACTTGGCGCTGCAACGCGTTGCATGATGATGGCTGGCGCACTGGATTCCATTTTGGAGATGAGTGTGCAGTATTCATTGGAGCGCTCACAATTCGGCAGGCCGATTTCCAAATTTCAGGCGATTCAACAACAGCTGGCGGTGCTGGCGGGACAGGTTTCCGCCAGCATGATGGCCAGCCACGCAATCTGGATGTCGTTCGCCGAGCAAAACAGCATGGATATCGCTATCGGTAAGGCACGCATCGGAGAATCCGTATCGGCCTGTACCGAAATTGCCCACCAGGTGCACGGTGCAATGGGATTTACAAGGGAACACTCGCTCAATTACCGCACCCGGCGTCTCTGGTGCTGGCGGGAAGAATACGGCAATGAGCGCGTCTGGCAGGCTCGAATCGGTCAACATTTTATTGCAGGTGGGGCTGATAACCTGTGGAACTCGGTGACGCTCTGTCGTTAATGATGCGATGGGCGGGGAACAGGACATGAGACTGGAGAACAAGGTAGCAGTCATAACGGGTGGTGCAAGCGGCATTGGCCTTGCGACCGTATGGCGATTCCTCGAAGAAGGGGCCTCGGTCGTAGTCGCCGATTTTAATGAGTCAAACGGCCTGGAGGTCGTGAAACAGGCAACCGACAACGGGCAGGCCGACAGGATCAGTTTCATCAAAACAGACGTCGCTCAGGAAGCTGATGTCATCGCGATGATTGAGGAAGCCCGCTCAAGATTCGGTCGCCTCGACGTTGTTTTCAACAACGCGGGTGTCGGTGGCGCCATAGGATCCCTGACAGAAACGACAACAGAAGACTGGGACTACACGTTCGATGTCGTGGCCAAGGGCGTCTTTCTCGGTATCAAACATGCCGCTCGAATAATGATTGCGCAAAATGAAGGCGGATCGATCATTAACACCGCATCCATGGCGGCGTTAAGCGGCGAAGCCGGCCCACCGGTCTATTCGGCAGCGAAAGCCGCCGTTGTCAATCTGACGAAATCAGCTGCCGTTGACTTCGGTCAATACCGAATCCGGGTCAACAGTATCTGCCCCGGTTTCATCCTTACACCGCTCGCGGACGGTGGAAAACCCGAGAAAACGCAGGAGAAAGCAAAAACGATACAACCCTGGCCTGACTACGGTAAACCCGATCACATTGCAGCAACTGCGCTTTTTCTTGCTTCCGGGGATTCGGAGTTCATCACCGGTGAATCGATCGTCGTTGACGGCGGCTTGACCGCGGTCGGGCCTGAAATGAGCAAAAGGTTCCCAGGGACGTCGGGGCGCGTCTCAGGTATCGCTGGGGTAACCAAGGGGTCCACGGGTGAGCCGCCGGTAATCCGTAAACTGGAGGACTCGTAGCTGCTCTTATATGCCAGTCGCGCTACTTGATCGCGTTCGGGTTAATCGGTGAGCCGGTACCCTTGGTGATATTCAGTGGCGGTGCGCACAGGAAAAATTCGTAAACGCCGTCCTCCGCACAATCGTCGGCAAGCTCCTTGAGGTAAAAAATCTCACCGTGCGTGACACCGAGCGCCGGAATACTGACCCAGTGGAACGGTTGATTCGCCTCGTCGGTCTCGTTCGGACGCACTTCAATACCCCAGGTGTCGGTACAGATAGCCGCGATTTCCTTTTCGAAAATCCAGTCACAGCTTTCGAAGGCAAGACGTGGGTATCCAGCGGAAAGTGATGCGTTTGTTCTTGAGAAACTTACAACCCTTGATTGCTCAAACGCTGCTTCTCGGTACTACAAAGGTATACGGACAGTGTACTTAATTGCATCGAAGTGAATTAAGAACACTGTCCCCAGAATTCTATACCTTGAAGTAATAGCCGCCATCATCCAGAGGTTTGATCCAACCCGCTGTGGGTGTGGCGAAGTGGGTACCGATCACCAGCACATCTGCGCCGGCATAACGCTCAAGTAAATGCTCGCGGGTGGTCTGGCCCTGGGCCGGGTCGTAGTCCGCGCTGCTGCACCAATCCACCCGCGCCATCTGGCAGGGGTGATGGAAACAATCCCCGGTAATGAGTGCCTCTTTACCCCCGGAGTTAATATGCACACTGACGTGTCCCGGGGTGTGCCCCAGGGTCGGTTCCAGATAAACCTCTTCACATACCCGGTGGTCTGTGCTGACGAAATCCATTAGACCCACATCAACGATTGGACGCACGGAGTCGTCCATAATGCCCCGGTTCAGTTCGTCTGCCGCACCTTCCCCATCCCAGTAGCGAAATTCCTGCTCGGCTACCAGATAGCGGGCGTTGCTGAATGTCGGTACCCACTGATCATCTACCAGCATGGTGTTCCACCCCACATGGTCCACATGAAGATGAGTGCACAACACGGTATCGATACTCTCCCGCGGGTAGCCGGCAGCCGCCAGGTCCTCGAGAAAACTGGTCTGCAGATTAGTCCAGTTGGGAATGGAACGTTGTTTGTCATTGCCGATGCAGGTATCCACGACGATGCGGCGGGAGCCCGTATCCACCACCAGGGCGTGGATACTCATTACGAGATTTCCCGCTTCATCCATGAAGTGGGGATACATCCAATCCATCGGTTTGCAGGCGTCCCGGGTAGCATCCGGGAGAATAAACCGGGAGCCACCGGTCACTTCCATTTCAACAATGCGGGTTATCTTTACTCCGCCAATCTGCCATTGATTCATGTGCCAGCTTCCGGAACCCAACGTGGCAAGACAACATCCCCTTCACGCACATCGTCGAAGACGGCGGTCACTGGCATTCCTTCCGACAGCTCGGGACGACACTCAAAATGTGTCAGCAACCGGACGCCCGGCACATCGTCAAGCTCCACGAGCGCAATGGTATACGGCACGGGAAATGCGGGATGCGATTGACGCTCCACAACCGTCCATGAATAGATGGCGCCGTGCGGGCTCACCTCACGCCACTCAACCCGATCTGTATGACAATTTGGGCAGAAAGGCCGTGGGAGATGGATCGATCGATCACATTCCTTGCAGAACAGGATGGCAAGCTTACCCTCCTGGGCAGCGCGAAAGTAACCACCTGTATCGTGGTCGTCGATCACCGGTACGGGCAGAGGTCTGCTCATATCAAGCCCTCGCCAGAATCAAAGCGCTGGTCGCCGTGGGGATACCTGAGGTAACAAGACAGTTTTCGACAGAGTTGAGCTGCTGGGTAGACGAACCTCTAATCTGTCGCACTCCTTCGAGAATATGGCTGAGCCCATGAATGTAACCCTCTGACAGGTTACCCCCCGAAGTGTTAATAGGTAATTGCCCGTCCAGCTCGAGTGCGCCACTGGCGGCGAATGACCCGCCCTCCCCTTTTTCGCAGAAGCCATAATCTTCCAGCTGCATTAAAACCGTTATCGTAAAACAATCGTACATTTGCGCCACATCAATATCGTCAGGACCCAACCCCGCTCGCTCATATAGAATGCGAGCCGTATCTGCAGAAGGATGTGTCGTTAAATCGCGACGCATCAAAGTCGCCGCATACATGCCGCCATCAAAATCCATAGTGCTGGCCTGCGCTGCTGACCGGATCAGGACCGGTGGATGAAGGCAGTCACGGGCACGTGCTGCGGACGTGACCACAACCGCACATGCCCCATCAGTCTCGAGACAATAATCGAAGAGCCTGAGGGGATCCGTAAGAATTGGACTATCAAGATAGGTTTCAAGCGTCATTTTTCGATCGTACATCTGCGCATGGGGATTCGCATTCGCACGATTTCGGCACGCCACCGCGATGTGGCCCAACTGTTCTGACGTGGTGCCGAAGTCGATCATATGCCGACGCGCGAGTATCGAGTACGCTTGTCCAGGCGCCACAAGACCATGCGGGACACTGTATTCCGTGTATGCGCCGTTACCGCCGACAGGTAGATTACGACCACCTCTGCGCGTACCAAAGCGTGTGCCCGACCGGCCGTTAAGAGATCGAAAGACAACAACGGTTTTAGCAAGTCCGGCCATCACTGCCGCGGCTGCCTGACCAACCATACCGCACGGTGCAGTCCCGGCCGTGCCAACGGTACCGAAGTAGGAGAGCGTGGGTAAACCCAGTGCATCGGCAAGATCGTGACATTGCACTTCATCCAGGTCGCAACGGACAATGCCATCGATATCATCAACCGGGAGCCCTGCATCACGAATAGCAGCAAGCGAGGCTTCAACGGCAAGTGCAAGCACGCTGCGTCCTGAATCCCTGGAAAATTCCGTAGCACCAATTCCCGAAATGGCACAACGATCACGCAGCGGCCAGCTCATAAGTATCAACTCTTGAATGTAAGCAGTAGACGAAGCTCGATACTGCGACGACCGGGACAATCATCCCATTCATCATGGAACCTGTCATGAAAGGAATTGTGCCAGCAAGCCTGTGCATCTACATTTTCACGGAAGTCGTACTGTTTGAAAAGTAGTGCTTCCTCAGGGCTCATGTCCGGCCTGAAGTACCACCGGTGGTTCGGTGAGTAGACTGGCGCTATGGCAGGCGCATCTCCTGCGGGTATTGGTATGTGCTCTTCTATCGACCGCTTCGAAGAAACATTCTGCGAAACCTGGAAGTGATAGACATATCGCACCATCTCTTTCTCCAGATCCACAGAAGTGCAATCGAGCAGACACAGTGGATCTTTGTAAGCGGGTCGATCTATGGGCGCCCAATAACCCGCAATGCAAAGCCCGCAGGTCCTGGCCTCTTCGTTCGAGAAACCGTATCGGGTGGGCAGGATTCGCCGAAACAAGGGCTCGAACTCAGGACCATAGTCCGAGTGGGCGAACCGGGCGTAGGAATCGCTGCGAACGCCTCTTCCTGTTTGCTCAGTCCTTACCTGTTGTCCAATCAGGAAAACCTGATTTGCACCCGTTTTTGCTTTTATCAGCTCGAAGACACGGGGTGCGTATTCATCGCTCACACGGGTCCGGTCCTTAAAGTCCTCAATCGGCGCCGACGCCGGCGCAAAGGTGAAGCCATTTACTTCGAAATCCCACGATCTGTCACCGGCATCTTGAACAGTCACAGGGTGCTGGCTCACAACACGTTCCCGGCGCTTCTTGTAATCCTCTTTTGACCCGCTTTTCGTTTCGCCAAGGGTCAAGAGGCCCGTGTACTCTACGCCAAGTGCACTCACGAATTCGTCCCGCGGAATCTCCGCGCTGAAGTATCGCAACTGGGTATCTGGCTGATCTCGGTTAGTCTGCATGCGATGTGTCGGACCCTTGTTGTTGTCTTAGCCGCTTGCCTTTGGAATATACCATGGCCGGCGTTATTCGCCTGAAAATTTCGGCTCACGTTTTTCCTGGAACGCGGCGATTGCCTCCTGGTGATCCTTACTATTCATAGTCTGCTGTTCGTAGCGCAGTCCAATGGGCATGACCGTTGCTGCGACGGAGCGCAGATAGGCATTCACCGCGGCTTTCGATGCGGCAACTGCCTGGGGCGCCTTGGCGGCGAGTACGTCAGCTATTTCCAGCGCTTTTGGTAACAGGTCATCAGGTTCTTCGACGTAAAAGCTCGCAAGACCCAACTCGACTGCCTCTTTACCCGTGACCCGATCGCAGGACATCAAATAGTATTTGGCGCGATTGACGCCCATCAGGTGCGGCCAGATCAACTGACCCCCGTCACCGGCGCCAAGAGCCATGTTCACATGGGTATCAGCGATCACACTTTTCGACGAGACAACCACCACGTCCGCCAACAAGGCCACAGTGGCGCCGAGGCCCATGGCATATCCATTCACCGCTGAAATGATCGGCTTTTCGCACTCCAGTATGTGATCGACGATCTGGCGAGCTTCTGTCCACATATCCGGACCATGCGAGCCAACCGGATCATCCGGACTGAAATCACCGCCTGCACAGAAAGCGCGACCAGCGCCGGTAATAATCAACACGCGCAATTCACGATCGTTGGCAAAATCCAGGCTAAAGCGGGAGAGTTCCGAATGCAGTGTTCCGTTCGTTGCGTTGAGACTATCCGGTCGATTCAACGTAAGTACCGCAACACCATTTTCGCGGCGCTCAATGAGCATGTGTTTATAGTCTTCAGACCTGAGCATTTGCTTCCTCCTCTTTTTCCAAAAACCGGCCCACCTGATCCCTGCCAACCCTGCGGCACGCTCCCGTGGAAGCATACACCGGTCCTAATCACTAATATACATTATAATAAATACCGTTCACCCAGATTAGAACCAAGGAGACAAGCCAATGGAGCGGGATCACTTTGAAGAAGAGCACCGGCTATTCCGCGATGCGTTTCGGCGTTTCGTGGAAAAGGAGATGGTTCCACATAATGTCGCCTGGGAGAAAGAAGGGATCTGTGATCGATCGATGTTTATCGCTGCCGGCGCCGGTGGTTTTCTGGGTCCTCAGATAGATGAAGAGTACGGCGGCGCAGGCATCAATGATTTTCGCTACCACCAGATCATGATCGAGGAGTGCGAGTTGGCGGGTGTCGGTGCCGCAGGCTCTGGCATCGCCACCCACAACGACCTCGGTATTCCCTACTTCCTTCAGTTTTGTACTGATGAGCAAAAGAAAAAGTGGTTACCAGGTCTGTGTTCCGGTGAATTGATTACAGGTATAGCCCTGACCGAGCCCAGAGGCGGTTCAGACCTGGGAAATCTCGTGACCACCGCAACCCGAAATGGGGATCACTACATCGTCAATGGCGCAAAAACGTTTATTACCAACGGGATCAATGCCGATGTCCTGGTGACGGCAGTACGCACCGGACCTGATCGTCATCGCGGAATCACGCTACTGGTTATCGAACGCGATATGCCGGGATTTACCCGCGGCAAAAACCTGGACAAGATTGGACGCCACTGCCAGGACACCGCCGAGTTGTCGTTTTCCGATTGCCGGGTGCCTGTCACAAATCGGTTAGGTGAGGAGAACAAGGGATTCTATTCCATGATGTTTAACCTCGCACAGGAACGACTGGACATCGCTGTATGTGCCATCTCGGCTGCACAGTACAGCTTCAACATGACATTGGAATACGTTAAAGAGCGGGAAGCCTTTGGCCAGCCCATAGGTTCATTTCAAAACAGCCGCTTCGTTATGGCGGAAATGGCGACTGAGATCACTATCGGCCAGTCCTTTGTGGACCAATGCGTGATGGCGCACACCCGGGGCGAACTTAAACCAGATGAAGCAGCTATGGCCAAGTGGTGGACGACTGAGTTGCAGCAAAAAGTGAATGATCGGTGTCTGCAACTCCACGGTGGCTACGGGTATATGGAGGAGTACGACATTGCTCGCGCCTGGCGCGATGGTCGCGCACAGACTATCTATGGGGGCACCACCGAGATTATGAAAGAAATAATCGGGCGGTCACTCGGGCTCTGACACGTACTGGTTCGCGAACACCAGGGTCCCCTCTGTATTGTCGGTGCGCATGGGAATGATGGCCTGATATTCCGGTGAGTTATACCAGCCCTTGAGCTTTCCCATCGACGGAAACTCGATAACGACGGTGACCTTTTTGGGACTGCCTTCGATAATCTCGCTGCCGGGTCCAGCGACCAGGTGCTTGCCACCGTAGGCTGCGACGATCGGCCCTGCCTGCTCCACGTAGGCCAAAAATCCTTTGAGGTTAGTGATGTTGTAGTTCGCTATCAGGTAGGCAGCCATATTGCTTCCACAAGTTTTTTAGATTCACTCACCATGATAACGCACAACAAGATCTCTACCCCACTCCCTACTTGACTGCCGCCACGTACTCGGCGCATTGATCGAGTATAGCCACAGCAGCGACGAGTTGACGGGGCGCCACGATCACCACTCGGTCAACGCCTGTATCCCGATAACGTTTTAAGGTGTCGCCGGACGGCTCATTAAAGGCAAACACCGACACCGGAATCTCGTCAGGATCGCGACCAGCCTCCTCGGCACGACTGTGCAAATCGGCCAACGCCGCAGGGAGGTCTTGCAGCAGCACATCGATGGGTATCCAGCCGTCGCAGTAGTTGACCACACGCTGCCGTGCCCGTGCCGTGGATCCACCGAAAAGAATAGGCGGGTGCGGTTGTTGCACGGGTTTGGGATTGGAGATGATCCGCTCAAAGTTCACGAACTCCCCGTCATAAGACGCTTCATCCTGCGTCCAGATTTCCTTCATGGCTTCCACGCGTTCACGCACGATTTTCCAACGGCGCGAAAACGGCATGCCATGGTCTTCCATCTCTTCGACATTCCAACCACCACCGATGCCGAAGAGAAAACGGCCATTGGACCACTGGTCCAGGGTGGCGATTGTCTTGGCGAGAACAATCGGATCGTGCTGTGCGACCAGACAGACACTGGTGCCCACCTTGAGTGTAGTGGTAGCTGCTGCTGCAGCCATGAGCGATACGAACGGATCGGCCATGTGGTAATAAGGCTTTGGCAGTGGTTCTCCCGCCGGATACGGGGTTTTCCTGCTAGCGGGAATATGCGTATGTTCACCGACCCACAGCGATTCGAAGCCACGTTCTTCGCACGCCCTGGCAAGCTCGTCGGGACGAGCGCTGTAATCCGTAATAAAGCTAAAAATACCCAGATGCATAGTGACCTTTTCTTTCCCCTCTTATCAAACATAGCGCAGAAAATCCAGGTAAGCCGGCCTGTTTGCTCCGCGACAGCGGCAGGGCGGATTTTGGCCCGCTGAAGGCTCTAATCAAACAACTCATCGAGCCAGTCAAAGGTCATCTGGGCCGCAAGGCAGTTGTTCTCCCAGGTGCAGTGCGCCGGGCCGCCTTCGTCAACTGGCGGTATTAACAGGGTACTGCGATCATCCTGCACGAGTTTCAACGCGTTTTCAGTTTGTTCCTGCAGTATTCTGTTCTGATATTCTCCCTCGCCGATAATGCTTAGCATGGGACAGGTTACCTGGGTGGGATCAAACACACATTTCTTCATGAATCCCTTGATGTCCTGAAACGTTTCCACATCAAACCGCCATGGAAGAATCTCTCCCCCCATCGTTTCATCACGCACCTCGGTATTGTCTTCGAGATTGTCGGCATTCTGATCAAAAAATGTGAAGACATCGGTATACACCGCATTGCCAATAACCGCCTTGAGGCGTTTGTCATAGACAGCTGCCCGGGGGACAAAATAGCCACCCATGCTCTGTCCGGAGGCAGCTACGCGCTCAGCATCAACCTCGGGTCGTTCAAGCACGTAGTCCAGCACTGCGCCCATAGGAACCTCGGTGTCGGCTCTGAATGTGAAACCATCTTTTGGTGTGACTCCCTGGCCGGGAAGATCTACGGTCACGAAGTTATAACCCCGTTCTATCGTGTGGGGGCCGATAAAGAAAAACATGTCTTCGTTGGCGGTCTCGCCGCCACCGATCATGATAAAAGTTTTGCGGGGCTCGTCGTCATTCACCGGCTTCCAAAAGTAACCCGGCAATGTTTTCCCCTCATAGGGAACCTCTATGGGCTCAATTGGTGGATCGAACAGAGACGCGGCCTTGTGAAAGCAGGCCTGAGCCATGCGCATCGTCTTTAAATAGACCTCTACGTCAACCGCGGTGTAAACAGACCAACGATAGTAGTTACTGGCCCGGAGAAACCCTTGCCGCGCACTGACCGCGTGGTTCCTGGCCAGTGAGGTCTCGGCCCTGGCCGCAACGCGTCCCGCTAATTCAGAAAATTCTTTATTCCAATTCGCAAAATTTCCATCCTCGATCTGTGAGGCGGCGTAAAACATCTCTCCAGTGGCAGCGCCACCAGTCGACTCGGTTCCGAGCATTGCCTGAAACCAGTAGTCCATGTCCTGGTTTTCAAAGGCAACGTTGTAATACATCCTGTGCGCATAATACTGATCCGCCTGGTACCGCAGGGCGCTTTCAGCGGTTCTTATGCCTTCAACAGCCATCGTTCAATCTCCTTAATCGGGGACAGTATTGTAAGTACACTGTACCCATAATTCTTATGTCGTCTTCGCTTCGGCATATTTTCCCTGGTCCAGTTCGTCACGGATTCGGCGGTGTTCGACTTCCGAGAGGCTGAACCTGGAAAGAAGAAATCCTGCAAAACCCCAGAAAATTGCCGGCCCCAACCCGTAAAGCAGCACCAGGGAAAGCTGGACATCGGAGGTCTGTTCGGCCAGTTCGCGATCAAATCCGACAAACTCCAGCACGATACCCGCGACGCCAATCATGAGTGCCCCACCGAGTTTCTGGACAAACGCCCAGGCTGCAAAATACGCCCCCTCCTTGCGCTCACCAGTATGGTATTCGTCAACATCAACAACATCTGCCTTGAGCGCCATTCCAATGGAAAATCCGCATCCTGTCCCTATCCCACTTATAATCATCGATGCCACGTAGAGGGGAATGCCACCTTCCCTTAAGAACATCACGCTACCCCAGGCCACCGCGCACATGAGCGTCGCCACCACCCATAGTCGGCGCTTTTCGAAGCGGCGTGCCAGCCACACCCAGACGGGAATCGACAACAGTTGCAGCACCGCGTACAACATAAAAAAAACAGAGGTCATCGATGCAGCCATGTGCAGCACATACTGAACAATAAATGGAATCAGGGACGCGATCGCACCGCTACCAATATTTTCGATAAGCACAACAGTGAGGATCAGTCGTGCATGCGGATTTTTCCACACGTGCAGCACGGTTTTGATCGGACCACTCGAAGTTCGCGCCTGAAAATCCAGACGCTCCGGCGGCAGTTTCACCATACACCAGACCAGTGTGACGGCGATAAAAACCCCGAGCACTATGCCCATGGTGCTGACGACTTCACGGCTGCCTTCGGTAACGATATAGACGCCCCCGGTGAATGCTGCGAGCGTCGCAATACTACGAACGATACTGCGGGCGCCAAACACACGATTGCGATGCGCCGGTAAAAAACTGAGCTCCGCGCCCAGCGCCATATGCGGAATATCAAATGCCGTATAAACGGTGTAGAAACCAAAGACGGCTACCGCGGTCCACACCGAAAGCGCGGTAGGACTCATATCTTCCGGCGGCGACCAGAGCATCCAGGAAAAGACGAAAAACAGTGGGGCCGATGCCACCAGCCAGGTGCGGCGCCTGCCAAAGCGAGACCGGGTACGGTCACTCAGGAACCCGATCATCGGGTCTGATACCGCGTCCCAGACCCGACAAACAAGGAATGCCATGCCAACAATCGCGGGTGATGCACCTAAATTCACTGTCGAATAGTAGAGGTACATCACCAGAACCACGTAGAAGAGGAAATTGGGTCCCGCAGCAGCGCCGGCATAATAGCCTATGGTCCGCCATGAAAGCGGTTCTACATCAGCACCTGCCGTTGTCGTTCGCTCATTCAATACTCGGCACCCCCATGGCCATGTCAGTCAAACAACTCATCGAGCCAGTCAAAGGTCGTCTGAGCAGCCAGGTAGGTATTCTCCCAGGTACAGTGATGAGCACCACCTTCATTAAGCGGCGGGCTCGCGACGGAGAAGTGTGGTGCGGCCCTGGCGATGGTCTCGGTCTCCTGTTGCAATACCTTATTCTGGTACTCACCTTCTCCGATAATGCTTAGCGCCGGGCAGGTCAGCATCGCAGGGTCATAGGCCATCGCCTCAAACTTTTTCCAGTAGTCATCCGGCGTTTCTATGTCCCATTTCCACTTCCAGCGCCCCGACATGGGGTTATCACGCCTGGCGGCATTGGCATCGGCATTGACTATGTGCTGGCGAGTCACGTTTATGGGTTGATAATAAAGGGCATTACCAATCACCGCCTTGATACGTTTATCAAAACAGGCCGCCCTGGGGACGAAATAACCGCCAAGACTCTGCCCTGCGGAAGCCACGCGTTCTGCATCGACTTCCGGTCGATCGAGTACGTAGTCTAGGACAACCCCCATAGAGATCTCCGAGTCCGCACTGAAGGGAAAACCATCTTCCGGCGTCATACCCTGGCCAGGAATATCCGCCGTAACGAAGTTATAACCGCGCCGCACGGCGTGGGGACCAAGGTAGAAGAACATGTCCTCGATCACTGTTTCACCACCGCCGATCATGATCAAGGTCTTGCGTTTCCTGCCATCATCGGCGACCTTCCAGAAATATCCCGGTAGAGATTTTCCGTGAAACGGGATCTCGATGGGCTCGATAGGTGGGTCAAACAGCGGGCAGGCTTTGTGGAAAACAGCACGGGACCTGCTGATTCGTTTGACGTAGTCCTCGGCGACGAACTGTTCAGCCTGTACCGCGGTTATGCGGTAGTAATTGCTGGCCCTCAGGAATCCTTCTCGTGCACTGACTTTATGGCCTTTCACGAGCGTTGCTTCAGCACGGGCTTGTACACGTTCGCTCAGTTCACCAAAGACTTCCCTCCAGCTCTGGTAATTACCATCCTCAATCTGGGACGCGGCATAAAACAACTCACCGGTGGATGAGCCGTAATTGGCTTCCTGTCCCAACAGCCATTGAAAGATGTAGTCCATATCCTCGTTTTGCTCGAAGACACAGTCGTAATACATCCGGTGGGCAAAAAACTGATCCGCCTGATACTTCATGGCGCCTTCAGTCGTTCTCTTTCCCTCGCTTCCCATAGGTTCAACCTTCTTCCCAATTTCTTTTTCCGTCATTCTGAGCGAGGCGAAGAATCCCGCTGCCGGATTCCTTCGCTATGCTCAGGACAATCAGGACAAGCGAGATCCTTTGCCTCCGGGTCAGGATGACGAGGCGGCCACTTGCCAATTCAGTCAAACAGCTCATCGAGCCAGTCAAACGTGATCTGGGCAGCAAGATAAGTATTTTCCCAGGTACAGTGATGCGCACCGCCTTCGTCAAGTGGCGGGATTACCGCCTTACTGTGTTCGTTTGGTGAGCGCTCTATCGCGGTCTTTGTCTGCTCCTGCATCAATTTATTCTGATACTCCCCCTCGCCAACAATGCTTAAGGTCGGGCAGGTCAGCAGGGACGGATCATAGGTCAGTTCTTCCTGTCTTGCCCGGAACTCTGCGGGTGTTTCCACGTTCCATTTCCATTTCCACCGACTCATGGGGTTATCGCGCCTGGCTTTATTCGTCTCGAGGTCATCGAAATACTGGCCGATGATTCCTGGCAGGTGAAAGATCACCGCATTGCCGATACAGGCCTTGATACGTTTATCGTAACAGGCTGCCCGGGGAACAAAATATCCACCGTAGCTCTGACCCGCTGCGGCTACTCGATCAGCGTCTACGTCATCTCGTTCAAGTATATGATCCAGAATCGCGCCTATCGGAACCTCGCCATCGGGCCTGAAGACAAAGCCATCATCAGGCGTAATCCCCTGGCCGGGAAGGTCGGCAGTCGCGAAGTTGTAGCCCCGCCTGACGGCATGGGGGCCGAGATAGAAAAACATATCTTCAGTAACGGTTTCGCCGCCACCGATCATGACCAGGGTTTTGCGTTTTTTGCCGTCATCGGCGGCCTTCCAGAAATAGCCAGGCAGCGACTTGCCCTCATACGGAAAGTCAGTCGGTTCGATGGGTGGATCAAACAGCGGACAGGCCTTGTGGAATACAGATCGGGACTTGGTGAGCAGGTCCACGTAATGATCGGCATTAAACTCTTCAGCCTTTACTGCTCTCACACGATAGTAGTTACTGGCTCTAAGGAAACCTTCACGGGCGCTCACCATGTGGCCCTTCGCCAGAGATGCCTCTGCCCTCGCCTCAACCCGCCGGGCCAGTTCTCCGAAGACCTTGCTCCAGCTCTTTAGATCGCCATCCTCAATCTGTGACGCGGCGTAAAAGAGCTCACCAGTGGCAGAACCATAGTTCGCTTCTTGTCCCAGGAGCCACTGAAAGATATAGCTCATGTCCTCGTTTTTTTCGAAGACACCCTCATAGTACATCCTGTGAGCATAATACTGATCGGCCTGACGCTGCATCGCGATTTCAATCAAGGACAATGTATTTCCTTCCCAAAGAGCAACAAACAGGGCACAAAGTATCCATCAGGCGACTCACCTAATGCAACTAATTTCTAATAATGATTGTTATTTAATGGACCAGAATAGTCCCGAAATACAGTCTCTGAATATTACAAATCGACTAACGCCATTCAACCGGCTGGTTAACCATCGCTGGATTATTCGATCGACAAAAGTCAGCGACTTTTTTCGCATGCACATCCATTAACCTTCGCGACTTGTGACGCTGTTTCGCCACAATGGCCCTGGCAAGCTCAATATGTTCATCGTGTACCACATGTTCAAAGTCACGGGTGATAGCAGGAAGCATGTGTTCCAACAATAGCGATTCGATTGCGGTGATAAACATCGCTAAAACCGGATTGCCCGAAAACCCGTAAACAATTCGATGGAAGCCTGCATCGTCGACCCGCTCTTCACCCTTGAGCCAGGGCGCCAGTGCAACCCGTGCTTCCTCCTTGTCACAGTTGCGTGCCGCCAACTCCGTCATTCGCGGTGCGACAAGAATCATACATTCACAGAGGTCATCATAGGTCGCACCCATCATTCGCAAAAACAGGCTGATGGTTTTTCCCAGATACGCGGGATCCGGTACACCAACCACCGGACCACCACGGGGTCCAGGCTTTAACTGGACAAGCCCCTGCGATTCCAACAAACGCAAGGCTTCCCGGAGCGTTCCCCGACTGACGCCAAAGGTAACTAGCATGTCAGCCTCCGACTCAAGCATATCGCCCGGTGACGAATTGCCATCGGCAATCGAACTCACAATGTCTCGTGCAACTATTTCAGCAACTTTCAGCGGTTGTCGGGCCACTTATGACTCCACGTAGCAAACCAGCGATCAAAACAAGCACGTTATCTTATCTAAAGGATCAACGCACAGCTACACATTTAGACTGTGAGCATAGAAACTGAAAGACACCTCAACGACGGAGTGCTGGCCATTGCAGACACCGTAGCTCCCACAACGGCCAGCAGTGACCCTAGTCAAAGTTATACTTGAAAGAAAGCCCGAAGGTCCTCGGAGCCCCATAAACACGCAATCTGGCCGACCAGACACCGGCGTGAAACAGCCTGAACTTGACCTCTGCTTCCTCGGTAAGATTTCGGCCCCAAAGCGTCGTGTTCCATTTCTCGTCAGCCGAAGTGTATCGAATTGAAGCATTGATAAATTCGACACCAGGTATGGCTGAATCGAGTAGATTATTCACATAAAGGGCGTTAGTCGTGGACCTGTCACGATAGTCAGCGCGGAAGTCGAGTGTTCCTCCTTGCGCCAGATTCACCGTGTAAATCCCGGAGAGGTGAAACGCGTTTTTGTAGGTGCCCCGGAGCCGTTCACCTATTATATTATCGGGGTTGGCGTTGGTACTGCTGGAAGGGTCCCAGACTTCGTACTCGCTATCGTAGGAGGTAAAGTTACCTTGAAGTCGAAAGTTCTCGCCGATTTGCGCAATCGTCTCAACTTCAATGCCGCGGATGTAGGCTTCCCCGATATTGCCAACCGATGAAGCGCCGAGTCGTTCATCTAAAAATTGTGATTGGATATCCTCATAGTCCATATTGAACATCGTAATGTTCAACCGCAGGCGGTTGTCCAGCAGATCCATTTTGGCGCCAATCTCAATAGCGGCGACGTGTTCTTCATCGTACTTAAGCACCCCGGCAGCATTCTCCGGCTCTGGATTGAACCCACCGCCCTTAAAGGCAGTCGAGTAAGAGCCGTAAACCATTACCTCATCGCTGAAACGGTGAGAAATGGCCAGCCGTCCGGAAGTATCACTCCAGGTACCAGAGTTCTTCAGGTCCACCGGCGCGGCGGCGAAGATAAAGAACAGGCCGCCGGTGGCACGATGCTCCCCTGCGTGATCCCGGTTGTCGTTGCTGTACCTCAAGCCGGCGATAACATTGGTCTTGTCCGAAATATCATAGCTCAGCTCTCCAAACACGGCATAACTGGTGGTCTCGTTATTCTGCAAAAGAATATCAGTAGTACCGGAGCTATCTAACGTGGGTAGCGGAATGTTCCCGCCAAAAATTGGTGGTGGATTAATACACAAGTCAGGCATATCGTCACAGCCCGCGTAAAACGCCTCGGTGATTGAACTTCTGTCATGATCTTCCGTCGCATAGTAGACGCCGGCCATCCATCCCAGTTTCGCGTCGCTGCCGGCATTGTCCAACCTGATTTCCTGGGAGAACGTGTCTGCATCACTGTTACTGACTTCATTGGCAAGATCCCAGGGTGTCGTCGCCAGATCAACAACCCCCATATCTTCTCCGCGACTAAATGCTGATAACGAATAAAGATTGACAGTGTCCCAGGAGTGTTCGATTTCAACGGAAATACCCATGGTTTCCAGATCCCATCCCATTGGCGTACCGTCCTGAATATGAGAACTTGGTGCTGAATTCCAGGGATCGTCGTTGTCCTGAAATCTAAAGAAGGTCCAACCAAAAAAATTGCTATAGCCCCAGGCGTCACCGGTATCCGCTTTTCTGATTCCGAAATGGTCGTTACGGGTGTCCGAGTATCTTGCCGTTACATGAACAGTGGTATCGTCCGAAGCGTCCCACTCAATCTGCGCCCGAATTGCCGTGTGGTCTGCATTATCCAGAGGTTTACCTGTCAGCGTGTGTTTAACATAACCATCGCGCGAGGAGAAATAACCACTGAGCCGTCCTCGAACATTTTGGCCCATTGTGCCGCTGACAAAACCTTCAACCTGTTGCAAGTTGTGGCTGCCCGCATCAACTTTTATGCTGGAGGAAAACTCTTCCGTGGGACCATTGCTGATGAAGTTAACCGTACCGGCAGTCGAGTTACGACCATAGGTAGTCCCCTGTGGACCAAGCAATACCTCAACGCGTTGCAGATCAAACTGTGGCGCACTCGCCATAAAGTGTCGGGCGATAACCTCTCCATCCTGCATCACCGTCACACCGGGATTATCCGCGGCATTACGACCGTCTGAGATGATCCCCCGCAACGATATAGCCAATTTCTCGCCGCTTTCTCCGCCGCTCCAGGCACCAGGAACATGGTCAAACAGACTTCGCATTTCCTGGATGTTAAGTGCCTCAATGTCCTCCGCACTTAATGACGTGACTGCAATTGGCACGTCCTGTTTATTTTCTGTTATCTTTCTTGCCGTGACCACGACTTCTTCAATCTCGGAAGCGTAAGCCAGGCTCCCAATCAAAGGCAGCGATAAAAGCGCAACTGCCAAAAAGTTGGCATGTGAAACTCTATTAGGTTCAAACATGATTTAATCCCCCTCCAGGGTGTGCTCCCGGTATGGAGCTGTTCGTTCTGAGCATGCATTCTTATGTTCCATTTGTGGCTCTATTCATAAAAATGATTATAATAGTCACGAGTGAATTGAAAATCAAATGCTTTAGCATTTCAGGAGATACCGTGAACCGCGAAACAAGCGCAAAACTTGACCTGGCTATACGAGGTGGCACGATTGTCGATGGTACCGGTGAGCCGGGGCGAATAGCGGACGTCGGCGTTCGCGACGGGCGCTTTGTCAGTGTCGGCGAGGTGAATGAACGGGCCAGGCGCGAGATCGACGCAACCGGAATGCTGGTAACCCCGGGATGGGTAGACATTCATACCCATTACGATGGGCAGGCTACGTGGGACTCAATGCTGAGCCCGTCTTGCTGGCATGGTGTCACCACGGTCGTGATGGGTAACTGCGGTGTCGGTTTCGCACCTGTCCACCCGGGCGATCAGGACTACCTGATCAAACTGATGGAAGGCGTGGAAGACATCCCGGGAACCGCTCTCTCTGAAGGTATCGACTGGCAATGGGAAAGTTTCCCCGAGTATCTGAATGCGATTGAAGCGAAACCACATCCTATAGACATCGGGGCTCAGATACCCCATGCGGCTTTGCGTTTGTACGTGATGGGTGAACGCGGGGCTGATCACACCGAAGTTCCAACGCCGGAAGAAATTACCGAGATGTCTCGACTGGTCCGGGAATCCATTGAAGCCGGCGCCCTGGGTTTTACAACTTCGCGTACCGTGCTGCATCGCAGCAGCGACGGGCGGCATACACCCAGCCTCACCGCGACTTCCGATGAACTGCTGGGTATTTCCCGCGCCCTTGGCGAGGTGGGCCAGGGCGCATTCGAAATGGTTACCGATCACATGACAAAAGACGACGAGTGGGAACTGATGCGCAGCATTGTGCGGGTCTCCGGTGGTCGTCCACTGTCGGTTTCCATGGTCCAGTACGACGACACTCCCTTTGCCTACCGCGAACAGTTGGAACAGCTGCGGCGCAGCAATGAAATCGGACTGCCGATAAGAGGGCAGGTGGCCAACCGGGCAATCGGTATTCTTCTGGGGCTGGAGACAACACTGAACCCCTTTTCCGGGAGTGCAAACTACAAGGCAATCAAAGACCTGCCTTTACCCGAGCGTGTTGCCCGAATGAAAGACCCGGAAGTACGCGCAGCGATCCTGGCGGACAGAGTGCCGAAAAAACTTACCGAGACGATTGACTTCCAAAAAATCTATGAGCTGGGCAATCCACCCAACTACGAACCCGCTCCTGAGGACAGCATCTCGGCGAGAGCCGAGTGTCTTGGCGTTACCCGCGAAGAGCATATTTATGACTGCCTCCTCGGTAACGAGGGCCGCGCCCTGCTGTATGCCCCGTTCGTCAACTATGCGGAATTCAATCATGACGCCGTACGCGAAATGCTTCTGGACGAGAATACCGTGCCAGGTCTTGGCGATGCTGGCGCACATTGCGGTCTCATTTGCGATGGTAGCTTCCCTACCTTTCTACTGACGCATTGGGCTCGTGATCGAACCCGCGGCGAAAAGCTGCCGCTGGAATGGCTGGTCAGGCGTCAAACCCACGATACTGCACGCGCTATTGGCCTGTGCGATCGGGGCACAATTGAACCCGGCATGAAGGCCGACCTTAACGTGATCGATTTCGAGAAGCTCGGTATAGGACATCCTGAAGTCGTATATGACCTGCCAGCGGGAGGCAGAAGGCTGCTGCAGAAGGCATCCGGCTACGTTGCCACCATACAAACCGGCGAAGTCACTTTTGAGAACGGCGAGTCCACGGGCGCTCTGCCCGGCAAGTTGATACGTGGACCGCAAACCGTGGTATAGGCACGACAGGCACTGCGTTCAGGAGGACCGCCCGGTATTTGAAAACGTGCACAGCACGCCTTCCGATTCGAGCGTATCGATCTCGGTGTCACTCAGCCCCAGCATTGAAGACATTACTGTACGGTTATCGTGGCCTTGAGGATAAACACCGAAGGCGGGACCCGCTTTGCCGTGACTGAGACGGAAGGGGGAGCGGGGAATGCTGGCTGCTGCCCCGTTGATATTGATTTGCGCGAAGGCGCCGCGCTCGATCGCCCAGGGTTCTTTGGGTATATCCGCGACCCGTTTCACCTTGCCAAGTGGTAACTTCGACGATTCCATGGCCAACTCGAGTGACTCTATGTCCGGGTATTCATCTGCCCACCGCTGCAACAGTTCGACCATCTGTTCATCTTTACCCTGCGTGTCTTCCCGCCCATACAGACCCAGTGCATGAAGTTCAGACTCCTTGTCCAGTGCCTTCGCAATGTCAAAAATCCACGTTGTCGGATTTCCCGGCACCTGTGCCCAATCGCCGTTTGGGAACTTGACGAGGGCCGCCTTTCCCGGCCGAAACGGACTGATAGCATCGCCAAAGCCGCCATTAACCTCCACCGCGGTAAACTCATTGAACCCCAGCATGGTTTCCGCCATGGACACATCGATGTACTGGCCCTGACCGGTGCGTAATTTGTGTACATAGGCGGCAAGTATCCCCGTCGCTGCCTGTGAGGCGGTCGCAAAATCTGCGTGGGATACCGCTTCCGGCAATGGATCGGTGCCACGCTCGCGCGCATTTTGGTCAACCAGACCGAGTTCTGCGTGGATGATCGGCGCAAAAGCACGCCGAACCGAGGCCGGTCCTGTCTGTCCCCAACCTGTGATTGAACAATAGATTATCCCTTCGTTCACCGCTGCGACCGCGTCATAGTCAAGCCCCAGACGCTCAGTAACACCGGGTCGATAGTTCTCGACCAGGATATCGGACATTGCGGCGAGCCGAGTCACCAGTTTCCGTCCGGCTTCCTTACTCAGATCAATGCTTACCTGGCGTTTACCGGCGTTTTGCTGTGCATAACCCAACGCCACGCCGTTCACCTTGGGGACACCGCGACGCATGATGTCACCCTCAGGCGGTTCAATCTTGATGACGTCCGCTCCGAGATCAGCCAGCGTTCGCGTACAGGCAGGGCCCGCAACAATCCTGGATAAGTCCAGGACAGTTATGCCTTCCAGCAGCATAGTGGTACTTCCAAATCAGTGACCGGAACCATACGATACCTCAAACATAATCATTATAATAGATAAAACCAGATTTCAGCCGACGATGACGTGCTCTTTTGTGATCACGAAGTCGAGTCGGACAGCCTCCTAGTCTGGACCGGGTAGTGTCACTCTGGCCAGGGGAACTGCCTGGCCCGCAACATCAACGCGCTGCCGAAAGACCGCCCCGTCATTTCCCTTCCCTGGTCCCTCGGACCCGGACACGATATAGAGATCCCGCAGATCATCGCCGCCAAAGCACACGCTGGTACACAAGGGCGCCGGTATCTCGATCACCTCCAGCAACTCGCCATGGGGATCGAACACACCGACACCACCGTCATAGGCTAGCGCCACCCACACACGACCGTCTTCGGAAACAGCCATCCCGTCCGGTGTCCTGTCATCAACGGCGAATACCTGCTTGTCCCCAAGAGAGCCATCTTCCAACACCACGTAGCAATGAATTGTCTGCTTTCCCGAATCCGAGTGGTACAGCGTTTTCCCGTCCGGCGAAAAAGCCAGTCCATTGGAGAGATGGAAATCTCCAGCAACCTTCCTGCTGCTGCCATCGAGATCGATCAGATACAGATCACCCGGCTGTGGCTGGAAGTCACCGTCGAAACCCGGTCCCAGGGATCCTGCGTAGATCCTGCCTGCCGCATCGGTGGTGAGGTCGTTATAGCCAATATTGCCTGCATCCTCATCCCTATCCAGCAGCATGACGGTATCATCCCCGGCGAAGGCCTTGTACGAGATGTTTCTGCCACTCACCACCAGTCCCCCGGACGCGTGCGGCGCCATACCGCCGATGCCACGGCGGTGTTCAAAGACAACGGACACCTCGCCGTCCGGCGTCACCGCAAACACACCACCGTTGAACAAGTCACTGAATATCAGACCCCTGTCAGCATCCCACACGGGCCCCTCTATCAGACTGTAGCCTTCACATAATTTTTCCATACCGATTCCAGGGGGGTCAGGATTCACGAAGCTCTCGTTTCAGCACTTTTCCGGTGGCGTTGTGCGGGAGTTCGTCCATAAATAGTACTGATCGTGGTTGCTTGAACCGGGCGAGTCGTTCACTGCAATGCCTGAGGACGGCATTTTCATCGAGGGTCGCGTCCGGCTTTACCACGATAACCGCCTGGCCGACTTCGCCCCAACGTTCGTCAGCAACACCAATGACTGCGACCTCGGCGACTTCCGGCAACTGGTAGATTACATTTTCTATTTCTGCGGGATACACGTTTTCGCCGCCGGATATATACATGTCTTTCCATCGGTCGACGATAGTCAGATAGCCCTCTTCGTCCATCGTGGCAGCATCCCCCGTGTGCAGCCATCCGTCGGTGAAGGAGTCCTGGTCGGCATCGGGACGGTTCCAGTATCCCGGTGTCACATTCGGCCCCTTGACCCAGAGTTCACCAACCACGTCCGGATCTTTGATGTCAACGCCACTCTCATCGACCAGCCTGACTTCGGTGTGTAACACGGGAAGCCCGGCAGACCCGATCTTTGTAAATGCCGTTTCCGCCGTAAGAGAAGAAACGATCGGGCTCGTTTCGGTCATGCCGAAGGCCTGCTGCAGGCTGGCGCCTTTTTCCTTGTACACCTTGATGAGTTCAATGGGTGTGGGCGCGCCTCCCACTCCGAAGGTGATCACCCTGCTCATGTCGGCCGCGGCAAACGAGGGGTGCTGGCTCATAAACAGATAGATGGTCGGTACGCCGCCGAGGTGGGTCACATTGAGGTCAGGATCGGAAATGAGTTGCAGCGCTTCGCCCGGGTCGAAACTCCGCATGATGATGTTCACCCCGCCCATATGAATGGCCGGATTGCAGTAACAGTTGAGCCCGCCAGTGTGAAACAGGGGAAGTGCGCACAGGTTGACCATATTGGCGCTCAACCGGTGCGGATTGAGCAGATTGATAATGTTCCAGAACGTCATGCCATGCGTGATCATGGCGCCTTTCGGGTGCCCGGTGGTACCGGATGTGTACATGATTTCCCACACGTCATCATGGTCAATGTCGGCCGGGGTGATCTCGTCGTCAGCTTCCGCGATCAGGGTTTCGTATGTGGATCCCTCACCCGACGCGTTTAACTCCAACAGAGCCGGTGTTTTACGGAGTTCGAGCAGGGCGCCCGCAGCGTCTGCAAAGACGTCCTCAAAAACCAGCACGCCGGGCGCCGCATCACCGACAATATATTCGAGTTCCGGCACCGACAGGCGCCAGTTCAGTGGCACAAAGATTGCTCCCAGTTTGAGACAGGCGAACTCGAGTTCGAGAAAGTCGGTGGTATTGTTGGCCAGAACGGCGACCCGGTCTCCCCTGGCAACGCCAAATTCTCCCGCGAGTCCATTGGCGAGACGCGACGTACGGTTCTGCATGTCCGCATAGGTGAAGCGGCGCCCGGAGTGAATATCGATCATGGCTAACCGATCGGGTGTCTGGCGGGCGTGGTAGGCCACCCAGTCGTAGACTTTCGTGCTCATTTTTTCGCAGATGTCCAAGGGTTAAAGATGTATGACACTACCACAAAGTCGATATCGCCAACGTCAATTTGAGCGCTACCCTTCGTTCACATGATATTCGTCGGGATCAAAGTGCCTGGTCATCGTGTAGTAGTCCACATTCCTGAAAGGCATCACAAAATGCACCCGACCTCTGGAATTGCGATAGTAGGTTGTCATGCCCGGGTGTGTCCAAATCATCTGCTCGTGTTCTCTGTCTACCATGTCGACGAATTTATCATGGACCTCCCGGCGAACGCTGATTCCGGTTATACCCCCTTCTATCATTTTGATCAGCGCATCCGATATATATCGCACGTTACACTCAGCGAGAAATATGGCACTGCCACCATGACCCACCCCACTGTTAGGTCCCATCAAAATGAACATGTTGGGGAAGTCGGGTACTGTCATGCCCAGGTGTGCTGTCGGGTTGTCTCCATCCCAGGCATCGACAAGCTTCTGGCCGGATGCACCTCGTATATTCAATCGGGCTGCCGAGCCTATGGGTTCGAAACCCAGGCATTTGACGATGATGTCATAGTCCCTGCTCTTTTTATCCGCGGTGGTAATCCCCGTTTCAGTGATGCTCTCCACGGCCTCGGTGATCAGCTCAACATTGTCGCGGCACAGCGTTTTGTACCAGTCGTGGTCCAGAAGGATGCGTTTTCCATAAGGTGGATAGGTCGGCAGACACTTGTCGAACAACTCGTCGTGTTTATCACCCAGCTCTTGTTCAATGAACCTCGTCATCTGATCCCGATGGCGATCATTGATCTTGTTCAGTGAGCGTTCCGGGTGCGGCCAGTTAGGGTCTTTTCTCAAGGTTGGCAGCAGCCCGTCACAGTATCGCCAGAACATCGAGAATCGAAACCAGGCGCGGTAGACCGGAAACTCATCAAGCAGGAACTGTTGCGCATCGCCAAGTTTGTCGTGGAAGTGATCAATACGTCTCACCCACTGGGCGGAACGTTGATAAACGGTCAGATTTTTTACCGAAGGCGCAATGGACGGCACGATCTGCATCGACGAGGCGCCAGTGCCAATGACCGCTACCCGCTTGTCTGAAACGTCCAGGTCCTGCGGCCAGCGGGCAGAATGAAAGATGGCGCCCTGGTAGGATTCTTCTCCCGGAAGGACTTGCGAGGATGGCTTGTTGAAGAAACCAATGGCCGGGACCATGATAAACGCATTCAATTCAACTTCTGCCTTGTCATCGGTCTCGTAAGTAATCCGCCACGTCTGGTTTTCGTTATCCCAGGTCGCCGATGTAACCGTGCAACCGAAACGTATATGTTCGCGCACGCCAAACTCATTCGAACATTTAATCAGATAGTCGATGATCTCTTCCTGCGGCGAAAAGTATTGGCTCCAGGGATAACGCTCACCAAAGGAGAACGAATACGCATGGTTCGGGGTATCGACGGCGGCGCCGGGATACCTGTTCTCGTGCCATGTGCCACCCACCTCGTGGTGTTTTTCGAGCACCACAAACGGTATACCCAGTTTGACCAGGTTCGCTCCCAGCGCGATCCCGGACATGCCGGCTCCTATGATCACCACGGGATGTTCCGGCATTGACTGCGGTCGCCCGGCTCTCCACTCTTTTTGACCTGACCGAAAGCCGACCTGCTCGGCGAACATCGGCGCGTATTCGGGTTCTACCGGTTCCCCCATGCACCACGACATCATTCGCACCATCTGCTCGTCCGTGGGATCGGGTATCGCGGGCTCACTTCTCTCGCCGAGTATCGCGACAGCGGCCGCGAGTATTTCTTCCTGCACCTCTTCCGGGAAACCCGCATCGGGATCAGCGATAATTCTGCGGTCCAACCTCGGCGCGAACCTCGCCTCCATCCACATGGGATCACCTGTCATCTGATAAAGTGTCGTTACCATGACGCGCAGGTCCGCCGCTTTGATGGCATCCCGTAGATACTCGAGTTTATCTTGTGCTAACGCCACATCTCCTCCCGGTTTAGTGCAACTCTCTTAATTTCAAAATAACCATTAAACAGCATAACCATTATCATATTTAATATCTGCTGAGGCAAGCGCTTCCCCTGGCGCATGCATAACCAGACGGTACTCGAGGCTCGCGCCTCAAAATACCAGAATTGCCCGGCCGCTGATTTCACCCTCTGCCAGGGCCCGCGACGCTTCGTTGATTTCATCGATGGAGTAGCGAGCAGTCACGAGTACATTCAGATCCAGTTTGCCGCTGTCATGCCAGTCGAGATATTTTGGAAATTCATGCCCTGGTGAACAAGAACCACCGACAGATCCAATAAACTTCTTCTCGTGAAACAGCAGATCCATCACGTCCAGCTCGGCGGATGAAAATGGTATGCCTACCAATACCGCGGTACCGCCTCGTTCGCCACCCAGATAGCCGGTGCGAGCAGCCGCGAGAATCTGGTCCATGGTCTTCTTGCCACCAATACAATCAAAGGTGTAATCGGCGCCCGAGACAGCCAGTCCGTCAACAATGCAGTACCTGTCTCTCTGAGTCAGTGCCTTGATAGCAGCAATCGGGTCCTCCTTGCTCGCGTTGATCGTATGGGTGGCGCCAAACCGGCGGGCAAATTCCAGTTTTTCCTGGTCAAGGTCAACAGCAATGATGGGCTTGGCGCCAAGATTCCTGGCGGAAGCGACCGCGGACAGCCCGACACCACCAACACCAAAGATAGCAACGCTCTCACCCGCTTTTACCCCGGCAGTGTTTTCCACCGCGCCGGCGCCGGTCATCACCGCGCAACCTATAATCGACGTCACTTCTTTATCGATATCCGGGTCAACTTTGACAACGAACTGTTCATCGATGATCGTTACTTCTGACCAGGTGAATATGTTTCGGGAAGCCGCAACGCTGCCATCAGGGAGTTCAATTTGTGAATGCTGAGGCAGTCGGGAGGTCTCGCTGGCGGCTCGTGGGACCCATGTCACCAGTACAGTGTCGCCCTCCTGCACATAGGTGACCTCGCTGCCTGTCTTCAGAACGACGCCCGTGGCCTCATGCCCGAGAACGATGTTCGCGTCCCGGGGCCCGTGAATTTGAGAAATCTGCGTATGACAGATGCCCGACGCGTACTCCCTGACGACCACCTGATGAGCCTCCGGTTCTGGTATTTCCACGTCCAGGATCTCCAGTGGACCATCTCCGGGTGGCAGGATGACAACCTGGGAAGGCGTTCCCATACTCATTCTCCTTTAGCTATTTAATACATTGATCATAATATACTGCCTTGCTATCGAAAATCATATCTATGATAATGATTATTGATTTATCGAACCGAGACCTGCTCCAAGGGAAGGAAGAGATCATGTTTTTTAAAGACGCCATATCCGCAGACTCCCATGTGCTGGAGCCGCCTCACTGTTATACCGACTTCATCGATCCCAAGTTCAGGGATCGGGCGCCTCATCTCGAGGTGGACGCTAAAGGCAGAACTGTCTATGTGATAGAAGGACTGACCACAGCCGTCCCGGTAGGCACGGCTGATGGTGCGGGGCTCAAACCGTCGGTCCGCAGACAACATATTCTAAAAACCACCTTTGAGGATTGTAAACCCAGCGCCTGGGATCCTTCATATCGTCTGGAAGACCAAAAGCGTGATGGCATTGCGGCAGAAATCATATATCCCTCCGTGGGCATGTTCGTTTGCAGCCTGGCAGACATCGATTATAAAGATGCCTGCATTGACGCCTATAACCGCTGGCTCGAAGGCTTCTGCGCCGGCCTCCCCAATCGACTGTTCGGTCTCGCGATGACTTCAGTGCACTCTGTTGACGCGGCCATCGAGGATTTTCGTGACGCCAGAGAGCGCGGCTTTGTGGGCATGATGCTGCCTTCCCTGCCGCATTATGAAGACTACGATCATCCGGATTACGATGCCTTGTGGGAATGTGCAACCGATCTTCAGATGCCGATTTGCTTTCACATCCTCACCGGCAGGGGGCCAGGCAGCGTAACTGCATTTTTTCAGAAAGGCAGGGGCGGTCGCATGAATAGTTTCATGCAGATCATTCGCGATGTGCAGGATGTTATCGGTACGATATTACTGTCAGGTGTGTTCGAACGGCACCCGAATCTCAAGCTCGTCAGCGCCGAGGCGGACGCCGGCTGGATGCCGCACTGGCAGTATCGAATGGATCACATAGCCTTTAATGAAGCGGACGACGGTATTGTCGACGGACTCTCCAAACTGCCGAGCGAGTATCTGCGTTCCAACGTCTGGACAACCTTCCAGGACGATTGGGTCGCATTCCAGACCAAGGACCTGATGAACTACAAACAGCTGCTGTGGGCCAATGACTTTCCGCACACGGACTCCACCTGGCCTCACTCTCAGGAACTGCTGGCGAAACATGCGGCAATCCTGTCGCAGGACGAGCGTAAGGCGATCCTGCGCAACAATGTGCGGGGTGTCTTCAACCTGCCGCTGCCGGCAGCCTAAGCGCTAATCGCGTTCAGCGTTTTTCAGCAAGAGGTTGAGGTATTCGACTGATTACTTCAACCGTTTATCCAAAAAAGCCACAACATTTTCCCAGGCATCAGCGGATTGGGTTTCACGGAAACGTTCTTCATTGGTGAAGTCCTGGAACCCGTGCCCAGCGCCGTCATACCGGTGAAATTCTGCGGTTACCCCCGCAGCATTCAACGCGGCTTCGTAATCGTCGACATCTTCGGGTGAAGGACTCTGATCGTCGTTGCCGAAAATACCAAGGACCGGGCACGGAATGTTGCCCGCCTGTTCGATGGGCGGGGGTCCGCCGTCGGCGAAAGAAATCTTGATCCGTCCGCCATAAAAGACAGCACACGCCTTGTATCCCGGATTGTGGCAACAACCGAGCCACGCGACCCGGCCACCCCAACAATGACCAAGGATGCCTATCCGGTTCTCATCCACGTTGTCCTTTCCTGCCAGGTAAGTAAAGGCGGCATCCAAATCAGCGACTGTCCAGTCATCGCGAAAGGATTCAACCTTGACTGACATTTCCTCCTCTATTGGCCACCAGTGGAAGATAAAGGGCATCACACAGACATAACCTGCCGCGGCATACCGTTCCCCGACATCGATAGTGAAAGGGTCAGTCTCCAGACCGGCGTGGGCTACGGGCAAATGTTGCGCAATAATCAACCCGGGGTGTGGACCTTCTCCTTCCGGTTCAAAAATAAGGGTGTTCATGGCGTTACCCTGAACATCCAGTGAGGTCGAATCGTACATTTGTGTTTCCCTGGTTATCTTGATATTCCTGCCATTTGTTCCAGAACGGCACAGACCGAGGCAGTATCCTGTTTGGCCAAGCCTTGCGCCAATCCCGCCTTGTAAACCTCGGAGGCCGCGGTCATCAATGGCGTGGGGCATTGTAAGTCGCTGGCAAACGCGTTGATGATACTGATGTCCTTTTGATAAATGTCCATTTTCATGGTCGCCTCGTCGTAGTTTCCTGCCACCATCATCGGTCCTCGTACTTCCAGCATGCGGGAACTGCCCGCACCATCACTGATCACATTGAGGACAAGCGCCGGGTCCAGACCACTTTTCCTGGCAAGCACCAGGGCTTCCGCCGCCGCTACATTGTGGATTGTGACCAGCAAATTGGCAATGAACTTCATCTTGGAGCCCGTGCCGAATTCCCCAATGTAATAATGCCCTCGTGAAAAGCCGTCGAAGACGGGACCACACTCCTCACAAGTCCGCTGGTCTCCGCTCGCGAAAACAATGAGGTCTTTGTTGATCGCTTGTGCGCCAGTACCGCTCAAGGGGCAGTCCAGCAATTCGGAACCGACGACTTGCAAAGCGTCATAAGCTTCCTGTTTGGTTTCGACTGGAAACGTGCTGGTTTCGATGACCACCAGCGTTGAGTGTGGCGTTGACATCAGCCCGTTTTTGCCATGGAGCACCTCCTGCATCGCACTGATGCTTGGGAGCGAGGTAATAATCACCTCTGCCTTTTCTGCCACCTCTCGACAAGAATCGGCGCCAATCCCGCCACGGCTGAGCAAAAGCTCAACTTGCTTCGGTTCGACGTCATAACCCACCACAGCAAAATCGGCTTTCAATAAATTGGCTGACATGGCGGAACCCATGATGCCTAAACCTATCACACCTACTGTTTTTTGCATCGTTGGACGCACCATTTCATAGCAGTGCTGAAATCCTACCTCATATTTCAACCTCATGCTCAGCTTTACCAAAGCCCTTCATTAAGGTTCATTGAGGTGTCCTCACGAATCGCAGTGTGCGGACAGCCACCCGTCTCGACACCTGCTATTCGGTCTTCGGGCAGCGCCTGGGACCGAAGCAGGATTTCTGCATCTTTCGTTGATGTATCACGAAGGAATCATCCAGTGGAAGCCGAGGTGTTACTTTCATTTGATATAGTAGCCAAATGAAGGGAGTTACCTGAAATGACTTATACCAGGCTCATGGCTGATTACGCCGCTGATTTAAAGTATGACGACTTGCCTTTGGAAGTCGTTGAACAGGTAAAACTGCTCACTTTGCAAACATTGGGGGTCGCACTTGCCAGCTATCCAACCGGGCAAGCCCAGAGAGCCATAGCCATGACGAAAGCCCAGGGCGGAAAAGCGGAGTCAACTATTATTGGTGATGGTACCAAAGTACCCCGCACCGAAGCTGCATTCGTCAATGCTACCCTGGCTGACATTCTGCATTGGGAAGATTGCGGTTGGACAGGACATCCTTCCGCAGGTGCTGTTCCAGCCGCGCTTGCTGTTGGGGAAGCCACCGGCGCTTCCGGCAAAGACTATATTACTTCCATAGTTGCGGGATACGAGGTCTACCAGCGAATAGCAATGTCCGTTCAGCCAAGCCCGGAGTACATAGTGAAAGTAAAATCCTGGGGCCTGGTTAGCTGGCAGATCTATGTCGCTGTTATACCGGCCGCCAAATTGCTGAAACTGAGTAGCGATAAAATAGAACAGGCACTCGGTGTTGCCATCTATCAGGCAAATATACCGATGAACCAGCACGCAAACCCGCCGGTAGGCAAATCCGATGTCTACCATTATGCCCACGGCTTTAATGCCAGAAACGGTGTCGGATCAGCACTCATTGCCCAAAGTGGCATTGATGGCATGTTTGGCTCCCTGGATGGAGATGGTGGCTACTGGGCTCAGGTATCAGATCAGGTGGATTGGCGCTGGTATGAAAAGGGTCTTGGCAAAGATTACCTGATCATGGAAACCTCGTTTAAGCACTGGCCAGGAGGACAGTGGCTCCAGCAACCACTGGATGCCCTCGATGCCCTGGTCAGGGAAAATAATATAAAAGCAGAGGATATTGCTGAAATTTCGATCAATCCACCTACCAGCAACGCTATGGGCTACAGCCCGGATGGTTATGTTGGGCCTCTGGATGCACAATTCAGCGCACCTTTCTGCATGGCGAGTTACCTGATAGATCCAAATCCAGGTGCGGCATGGTTTACGGAGGATAAACTAAAAGACCCCAAAGTTCTGGAACTCGCCGGTAAAGTGAAAGGGGTTGGACAAGTGACGACACCTTATAAGAATTTTGTCGAGTTCTGGGCAGGTTCCTTCCCTGAAATTGTCGTTACGGTATCCTTGAAGGGTGGAAGAGAATTCTCCAGGACGATACGTTTTCCGAAAGGCCATCCCAGGAACAGGATGAGCCGAGATGAGTTTAAAGACCGTTTCAGATTACAAGCCTCGGTAAGACTTGATCCAGACAGGGTTGAGAAGGCAATAGATATTATCCTCAACCTTGAAAATGTCACTGATATGTCTGAAGTGGGTGAACTATTGCACAACACCCCAACGTCTTGACGCTGCCGCAAATGAATGCCCCAAAGCCATCTGCGAACAGCCTCATTACTGAAGCGAGCTATTTAATAAGCACAACATCCGACACACAGCAGATGGCTTTGGGGTGTTCGTTTGCGTAAGCATAATGTCGGAGCGCCGAGTTGGAGGAGCATGACTACAGGCATGCGGGGGAAGCTCGGGAATCCGGGAGGGACGCGCAGACGCTGAA
>LXNI01000204.1_pt1 | contig 75095 bp, 65 predicted proteins | sample 809091 | NCBI WGS metagenome assembly LXNI01 (sample SAMN04870527, study PRJNA318959) | sponge metagenome | biome: 01000161; feature: marine sponge reef; material: water | host: Sarcotragus foetidus | place: Greece: Milos, Mediterranean Sea | collected 2013-05-29 | depth 5-7 m
TTCGAAGCTAAAACAGGTTCGGATTGAGCGGCGACCCGGCCGTCATGCCACCATCGAGCGTATAACATTGCCCGGTTGCAAATTGCGCCTCATCGGAAGCCAGCCATACCGCCAAGTTCGCCACATCGTCCGGCCGTCCGAATCGACCCGCCGGATGGCGCATCAATGCATCCCGTTTCGCCATCTCCGGATTATTCGCCATCTCAAAGGCCGACTCGGCCATATCGGTCACGATCCACCCGGGGCTGATCGCGTTACAACGCACTGCCGGTCCGTGGTCAATCGCAATCGAGCGTGTAAGGCCCTGTACGAACGCCTTCGAGGCATTATAAATCGCCAACCCCGGATCGGCAGTGGAAGCAGAAATCGACCCGATATTGATAATGGAACCCTGTTCCGCCATCAGTGGAATCAGCGCCCGACAGGTCAAAAAGACGCCTTTTGCATTGACGCCCATCAATGAGTCCCAATCCGCATCCGTGGTCTCCAGTATGGTTTTTTCGATCTGTACGCCGGCATTGTTGACCAGAATCGAGAGGGTTCCAAATGTCTCCCTGATGTGACTTTCCAACGCGGCAACCTCGTCTTGACTGGCGACATTCGCGGTACACCAATGCACCGCTTCGGGCCATCTTGGGGGTTTAGGTCCCCGACCACAGGCCATCACCGTTGCGCCTTCTGCGCTAAACCGCTTGACAATGGCACGACCGATCCCCTGCCGCCCGCCGGTCACCAAGGCATATTTTCCGCTCAGGCGTCCCCCCTCACGCATCATTGACTTGCCCGGTTTCAACCCGGTTGGATGAACCCGCCCACACACAAAAACCAGTATCGATCACTTTAACGGACCGCATTGACAGTTGAAGCCGCCATGACGATTGAAGCAGACGCTGATGGCAAACTTGCCGTGACAATGCCTTCCGCTTATTGCGCCAGATAACCCACGATGGTCAGCACCACGGTATAGGGCAGTGCCATGTAGACCATGGTCATATATCCAAGACGGATCGCAGGGGCCAGTGCGGACGTCAGCAGAAACAGGAATGCCGCCTGGCCATTGGGCGTCGCAACTGAAGGCAAATTGGTACCGGTGTTGATGGAAATCGCCAGGGTATCGAAATGTGCCCGGCTGATTATGCCTGCATCAAACGCATTCCTGACTTCATTGATATAGACAGTAGCGACAAAAACATTATCGGAAATGGCCGACAGAATGCCGTTTGCCAGGAAAAAAGCCTTGGCCTGCTGGTCCAGGGGCAGTCGCAGCACCCACTCGATAACCGGATTAAACAAATGCAGGTCATGGATCATCCCCACCACAACGAAGAAAATGCACAGCAACGAAACAAAAGGCAAGGACTCCTCAAACGCTTTGCCAATACGATGTTCTTCATTAATCCCGGTCAGGGCCGTCACAAAGACCAGCAGGGACAACCCGATCAGACCGACCTCCATAATATGTAATGCCAGACCGATCACCAGCGCAATACCACTGACACCCTGAACGATCAAGGCATACTTGTCACTACGGGTTCGCTTCTCATCTTCCATTGTGAGATAGTCACCGAGAATATCCCGCACTCTCGGGTCCAGTTTCTCTCCATACCCGAATTTTCCGACCCATTCCAAAACGACACAGGTAATCAAGCCGGCAATCACCGCCGGAATGGTGACATGCGACATCTGCTGGGCAAATTCAATGAATTCCCAGCCCATCTTCTCTCCGATGAGCAGGTTCTGCGGTTCTCCAACCAGTGTACAGACCCCCCCGAGTGCCGTTCCCACGGCACCATGCATCACCAGGCTCCGGACATAGCTTCTGAATTTATCCAGTACTTCGCCACCCAGTGTGGGATGATCGGCAACGCCATCGTGATGACTATGTCGTTCGCCTTGCAGTGAATGCACCTTTTCATACACGCCATACAAGGCAACGAACACGGTAATTAACACCGCGGTCACCGTCAAGGCGTCCAGAAAAGCCGACAAGAAGGCCGCAGAAAAGGAAAACAAAAGGGAAAGCTGCCATTTGCTCTGAATATTCATGATCAACTTGGCGAAAATGAAAATCAGCAATGGCTTCATGAAATAGATGAAACTGACCATGAAAATCAGCAGCGCCAGCACCCCGAGGTTGGACTGTATCTCGTGCCATACCGTATCAGGGCTGGTTAAGCCCAGCGCGAGAATCCCAAGACCCAGGAGTCCCCCACTTTGCAGTGGATAACATTTCAATGCCATCGCCAGACTCAGGATGAACATTGCAATAAATAACCACCCGATCACGGTGAGTCCAAGCATCAGCTTGAGGGGCCAGGCCAAAACCAGAAAACCAAGAATCGCATTCTTGAACCATCTTGGGCTGCGCCCTAGGAAATTGTCATAGGCAAGGGAGAGGAACATAAGGCTCGTTTATTATGGATATGCTCCACGACACACTGGGCCAATACAGCGCATACAATGATCGCGGACGTGTGATGAGTGTCTGAAAAATAGAATGGATATAATGATTATATGAAAATTATAGTGACTTGTGTCCCTTTAGAAAAGAGAAAAGAACCTTTCGTTGTCAATCATTCCATCTCGCGATATCCGGCATAACATCCGCCTTTGCCCGTTCGTTGCTGAGCTGCGACTCTCCAATCCGGCCTCGATCATAATAAAACGTCTTTTGTGTTTTGGTTTGCGGTTTGCGGTTGCAGTGTGGTCCGACACTGTCCGGCCCTGCCAAAAACCAATGTTGTCGGTGTGCATAGCCCGCCGACACGATGGCATGCCGATCAAAACAGAGGTGAAGTGCATCGCCCGGTATCAACAACAACCGATTTTGGCGTTGCGTTAGCCAATGGACCGCTTCGAGTGTTTCCGACCGTACCGCCAGGCCATTCGGAAGGATCAGCGGCTTTTCTTTCCATCGGCGAAAACCGAAATGGACAATGGGCCGGTCCAGATAGAGAAGAAACTGTTCTTTCCAGCTGACCAGCGCCAATTCAGCCTCCTCGCCAATCAATCGATTCACCTCACTGATAAAGGCTGAACCGCTTCTTATCTCATTGACTCTAGGTGCTATCCACAGACTGTACGTCAACCAGAAGCCACAAAGGAAAATACCCCAGCCAACCAGACTGTGGCGTACTCCGGTGATCACGCTGGCCGCCAGTGCGATCACCGCAACACAACCCAGCGGCCACCACGGTTCGATGCGATAGCGGTCGACCAATGCGACCCCTGCGTCCGGATTGAGCAGTAAAAAATAACCGACGGTCCCAAGACAGGCCAGGCCAGTGAACCACAAACCAAAACACAAAAGACGTTTTACCCCGGTCCGCCGCAACAGTTGACCGAGATAAGGAGCCGTAATGAGGGCCACTGCCGGCAACAATGGAAGAAGATAAACCCCTCTTTTTCCACTGGCGGCAGTAAAAAAAACCAGTGCGCAAACAATCCATCCAAACAACAAAAAACAGCGCGATTCCCGCTGTTGGATTGCCTTGATCCACAGCGGAAGCAGCCACGGCAACAGTAGCGAGATCGGCAGCCATAAAAACGGAATGACATGGGTAAAGAAATACCAAGAAGGCTGCCTGTGATCCCAGGCCTGCAAATAGCGCTCTCCGGTTTGTTTAAATAAAATATGGTCGCGGTAGACCTGCATGGCCGCATCGTCGCTTTGGTTCACATGAAACAGCATCGGTACAACCCATGCCGCGATGACAGCGAAAAACAACGCGGGCCCGATCAACCATCGCCAGGACCAACCCGGTTTAACCACCTCCATGCGCAACAAGACAGCGAGACCGTAGGGAACGAACACAAACAGCGCCAGAAATCCAACTCCTTTTGTAATCACGCCCAGACCGGCAAAACAAAACCCAAGGTAGTACCAACCCCAGGAGGGACCGGTCTGCAGATGTCGGATGAACCCATACAGTGCCACTGTCACCCAGAAACACAGCAACATGTCGATTTGGGCCACCTTGGCCAAATTCGTAAACTGGAATGTCAGCAGCAGCAACAGGCTGGCCAACACACCGACGCCGCGATGCCACAATCGTCGGCCCAGGTCGTAGACCAGCACCAACACCGCTATGCTTGCAAACAGGGACGGCAGCAAAAACGCACCGCGAACGGAGTCCGTGAGACTGACAAAACCAGCCAATATCCAGAAATACAACGGCGGTTTATCGGCATAGTACACGCCACCTATCCGCGGGAAAAACCACTCCCCGCTGATCACCATGTCTCTTGCAATCACGGTAAACCGGGGTTCATCGGCTGGCCAGGGATCACGCAAACCCAACCCGGCCCCGACGATCACCAAAGCGGCAAAAACAATCAGCCCGATATCTATTCGGCAACATCGAGTGTCCTCGTCATGCCATATCCGTGCCCAGTATTGGCTCATCACCGTCGGACGCCTCACGGGACGGCCCAACTACTCGGTAGAAATCAGACGCCCTTCCTTGTGCAGAAAAAAAAGATTTCGGGTATAGATCAACACACCAGCCCCTTGCCCCAGGATAAATACCGGATCCTGCCTGTAGATCGCATACGCCAGTAGCGTCACTCCCCCCAAAATACTGAAATACCAAAAGGCAATCGGAATAATGCTTTTCTTTTGTCGCTCACTGTGAAACCATTGAATCAGAAAGCGCATTGAAAAAAAAGTCTGCCCGACAAAACCAATCACCAGCCATACCGTTGGTGTGCCCATAAGAAAATCTCCTCGTGATCAAACTGGGATTAACGATGCTTTTTCTGTCGGACCACGACCGCACGTCGCTGTAGCCACATCACACCCAGAATATCGATTATACCCACCCATAACCGGTTAAAAACACCGTAGTGTGACTGGCCTGCCAAGCGTGGCCGATGATTGACAGGCACCGAGTGAACCCGCCCGCCTTCCCTTAACACCAGCGTCGGCAAAAACCGATGCATATGATCAAAATAGGGTAAAGACAGGTAGCCCTCTTTGCTGATCAGTTTCAGACCGCATCCGGAGTCCGGGGTTACATCGCCCAGCAGCCAGGCCCGCACCCTGCTTGCAACGAGGGACGACACTCGCCGCACCCGATTGTCCTTACGCGCATGGGACCGGTCACCAATGATCAGGACAACACGACCATCCGGTGCCTGCTTCTGAAGACAATCCAATAACCTGACAATATCGGCAGGGTCGTTCTGGCCATCACCATCCAAGGTGCAAAGCCAATTGTATTTGGCCCTTCTGGCACCGGTCCGCAATGCCGCCGACTGTCCGTAATTGTCTTGATGTCGCACTACCCGGAGTCGTTCTTCCTTCAGGGCAAATTGACTGAGTCGTTCTGCGGTATTGTCGCTGCTGTTGTCATCGACAAAAATGAACTCCAATGCACGCTTTTGAAGATCAATCCGGACCAATTCTTCCAACAACCCGATCACGTTGTCCGCTTCGTTGTGAACCGGAACAATGACACTGATTCCGTTGATCTCCGGTATGCTCACCACTGACAAAAAACAGGTTCAGGAAATCGATTTAACTGGGAATTAAAGACACGCTTTGCAATGGACCATTGTACCGCCTGCGAGAAGTAACGATCAGCATGCACTGTACTGCTCCGAGTATATCAAACACAGCCTATTACTTTCATAAAAGACACTGCAAAACACTGTATTAGGAGCCACTTCCTCCCGGTCTATCACTTGGAACATGCACCGTGACGTCGTCAACATCCCCCTGCGCTCGCTTTCAGCTGTTAACGGGGTTTGGTACCTATCCGGCTCAAGTATTCTGTCCCTGTGGCCATTGAGCCTGGGCTATCGGCAAACAATTTATTGAGACATCCTGCAAACTGAAAGGACGGGTCTGTCGAACACGCCATAGACCATGGACGTTTCCTTGAGACAGCATACCAGATCGGAAGATCGGGAGTGGTGCCAGATGACTCCGGCAAGGTGGGTTTGTCCCAGCCGGATCGTTGCCTTCCAGCCGGGACAAAATCAGAAACCATATGGATCAGGAGGCTTTGGCCTGCTCCTGGTTGTATTCGATGACATCGCGTTCTCCAATCGGAATCGACCTCGGTTTCATTGCTTCCGGAACCTGTTTTTCCAAACGCACGCTCAACAGGCCGTTATTCAGACCGGCACCGATCACCTCGACATAATCGGCAAGATTGAATTTGCGCTCAAAGGCCCGGTTTGCAATTCCCTGGTAGAGAAACTTGCGACTGGACTTCACTTCGGATTTTCTTCCACGAATTGTCAGGATGCCTTTCTCGACCTGAATATCCAGTTCTTTGCCGGAAAAACCCGCAACGGCAATGGTGATCGCATACTTGTTGTCATCCAGAACCTCGATATCATAAGGCGGGTAGCCCACCGAGGTGGAATCGCTTCGAAAAGTCGTATCCAAAAGGGAAGCCAAACGGTCAAAGCCGATGGTGCTGCGGTAAAGCGGGGTTAAATCAATCGTAGTCATAATATATTCTCCTATGGAAGCAATACAATGGTTATTACACGTTACGATGTTAATCTCTCGGAGACTTAACATCGTAGGATTGATATAGGGACAAACAGCTCATTTCCAAGTAAAAATTCAAAATTCTTGAGGATTTCGACTTCCATCATCCGGAAAACCGGATCGTGTTTTCCCGCAGTCACTCCCTCCATCCGCTGTCTGGAAAGACCCCATGACACTCGGGACCGGTCCGCACGGCGTACAGTCCCAACAGTGATCCCTCTCCACCATCGGTTGCGACTCGACCCCACACGCGATACATTAGCCAAAACCCATACCCAACACAGTAAATCGACGACCATGTCTGCCCGACTTGATCACGCTCTTGAGGATGCGAAAACGTGTTATTTGAACAAAAGACCCCGTTGCATCCAGTCTTTTGATGACGCGACAGCCTTCATGCCCGGCGGCAATACCCGTAGCGTCCTTTTCCACGAACCGGTTCCGCTTCGTATCATACGTGGCAAGGATTGCCTGATCACCGATGCGGACGGGTTCGAATATATCAACCTGCTCGGGGAATACACAGCAGGGTTGTTTGGTCACAGTCATCCCACCATTATCCAGGCAATCACGGAAGCATTGAATGATGGACTTAGTTTAAGCGGCCATACCCTGCATGAAATTGAACTGGCCCGATTGGTTTGTTCCCGGTTTCGATCAATTGACCTAGTACGATTCACCAATTCCGGGACTGAGGCAAACTTGCTGGCCCTGTCGGCAGCCCGCCACTTTACAGGCCGTTCCAAAATCATGGTCTTCGAAGGGGGCTACCATGGTGGCCTGCTGTATTTTCGATCAGGCAGTTCCCCCGTCAACGTGCCCTTTGATTACCTGATCACCCCCTATAATGAGATCGACACCGCAAGACAAATGATCCGGGCCAACAGGGATACGTTATCCTGTGTGTTGGTGGAACCCATGCAAGGCGCTTCCGGATGTATTCCGGCGTCACCTGATTTCATGCAAATGCTTCGCGAAGAGACCGCTGCTGCCCGAATCGTTTTGATTTTCGATGAAGTGATGACCTCCAGACTGTCCATCGGGGGATGGCAACAACGACATGACATCATACCGGACATGACCACGCTCGGAAAATATCTTGGAGGCGGACTGTCTTTCGGCGCCTTCGGCGGTCGATCCGACATCATGCAGCTCTTTGATCCACGACATCACGACAGCCTGCCGCATGCCGGCACGTTCAACAACAATACCCTGACGATGGCAGCGGGCATAGCTGCCATGGAAAAAGTGCTCACAGCCGCCGCACTGGAAAAAATCAATGAACAGGGAGATCAACTCAGGACAAGACTGAACCAGGTCGCCACGCAGTACCACGCCTGCATTCAGTTTACCGGAATCGGTTCGCTGCTGGGTATCCACACGACCCGTCGACCGATCACCAGCATCAAAGATGTCCGATCCGGAAACCCAAAGGTCATGCAACTCCTTTTTCTGGATTTGCTTGAACGGGGATACTATGTCGCGCCTCGTGGCTTCATGGCCCTGATGCTCTCCTTAACCCAAAAGCACCTGGATGATTTTGTGACGGACTTTGTCCGGATTCTGGCCTCCAGGGGTCGGGTGTATCAATAATCGAACCCTGTACGCCGCTGTGCTTGCGGCCACAATGTACCACTGCCCCCATTAATATCATGCCGAACAGATGATTCCGGGCATGCAGCACTGACCGGGCAACACGACCACGTCGGGAACCGATATCGCTCAGTGGCGATGTATGTCAGTGGCGATGTATTGCCACAACGATGCTTTTTCGGGACAATACGGTCTATTCATTCCCTCTTCAAGAATTCAGATGACCTCTTCTCACTCACAATCCGAAAAAGCCCAAAATGCAGCAGGTTTTATCGCGGCACTCGACCAAAGCGGTGGCAGCACACCCAAAGCCCTGAGACTGTATGGCGTCAACGAGGATGCATATGACGGGGAGGCTGAAATGTTTGACAAAGTGCATGACATGCGTACCCGCATCATGACCAATGCAAGCTTTACCGGGGACAAGATACTGGGTGCCATTCTTTTTGAAAACACGATGGACCGGACAGTAGACGGTCTACCAACTGCCCGTTATCTTTGGGAATCAAAAAATATTCTTCCCTTTTTGAAAGTCGACAAGGGACTGGCTGAAGAACAAGCCGGCGTTCAGGTCATGAAGCCGATGCCCACCCTGGAGGCCCTATTGCAAAAAGCCGTGGACAATGGTGTCTTTGGCACCAAAATGCGATCAGTCATCAAGCTGGCGAATGAAGCAGGAATCAAACGAGTCGTTCAACAGCAATTTGATGTCGGCAAGCAAATTATTGCCCATGGGCTGATTCCGATTATCGAGCCTGAAATCGATATTCATTCCCCAGAGAAGTCACAGGCAGAGCATTACCTGCGCGATGCCCTGATGAACCAGCTTGATTTGCTGTCACAAGAACAGCGCGTCATGTTCAAATTGACGCTACCTGAACAAGCCAATTTCTACCGGGGCTGCGTCGAACATCCCAATATTATTCGGGTTGTTGCTTTGTCCGGCGGCTACAGTCGAGCGGTTGCCAATCAAAGATTAAGTGAAAACAATGGCATGATCGCCAGCTTTTCCAGAGCGCTGACAGAGGGACTGTCTATCCAACAGACTGAAACCGCATTCACAACGACACTGGCCACGTCCATTGATTCGATCGCAACAGCCTCGGCAACTTAAATTCGGTCATCGAAATCCAGTGCGACCGGCTATCATAACCGGTCCGCTACCCGCAACACGATGACCGATGCGGGTTCTGCTATTTCAGGCCTCTCTTGGCTTGTACCTGGATGCTGCTTGGGACAGGTCGGATTGCAATCCCGGTCACTCATGGAACACGCCCGTATCACGGCTGGGCAAGATTGGATTTCAGTCGAGAAACGAGCTCTCTTTTCTTTATTGTCTCTTTAATGCCTTGTGAATGATCAACCGCCAGCACCGGTTTCAGCCTGCGCGGGCCGGCGGACCTGCCCGTTACTGAGACGGCTCGGCGCCATTTTCTATGATGCCATTTTGCTCTTTTGTATTATTTTTATTGCCTGGCAACCCGTCCCCTTGCTTTCAGACGAACTGGACCCACTGCTGTCAAAATCCATCAAGCTGGTCTACCTTCTCACTATCAGTTTCCTGTACTTCGGGTGGTTCTGGCGAAACGGGGGACAAACACTGGGCATGCGCACCTGGAAAATCAAACTCGAAGGCGAAACCGCCGTCATTCCATGGCGGATCCTCTTGCTTCGCTTTTTGTTTGCGCTCCTTTCTTGGGCCAGCTTCGGCATGGGTTACTTGTCGAGCGCCTTTCATCGGCAAAACCAGACATGGCACGACCTTGCTTCTGGCACCAGACTCATCATCGACGACAAACACGATCGATGACCTTGGCTGTTCCGGTGATTCAGCGGGCGGCCCGTTGCCGATAAAAATACAGGCACGCTGTCATCACCGCTGCTGCCATCACAACCGGTATCGTATTTTGATTCAGTTTTTCCCATCCCAACATAAAATGCAAATAACCTGAACCAAACGCGGTCGCCACCACAGCGGAAAACACCAGAAAGTCATTGACCCCCTGTACCAATCCCTTTTCTGACGGCCTGTACACCTCTGTTAACAGTGTTGTCCCCCCGATATAAAGAAAATTCCAGCCAATGCCCAGTAAAACCAGTGCGGACAAAAAATGCCAGAAGCCGCCGCCGGACATACTGATCAACCCGCAGATAAGCAGCATGATCGCCCCCGCGAACATGACACTCAATACCCCAAATCGATGAATCAGATGACCCGTAAAGAACGAGGGCGCAAACATACCGACAATATGCCACTGAATAACGGTCGCGATCGCAGCAAAGTCCATCTCATGGTGATCCATCCCCAGCGGTGTTGCGGTCATCAATAAATTCATTGTTCCGTAAGCAATCATGGCGCAGGTGGCCGCAACAATAAAGGTGAGTTGACCGAATACCTGGAACAACGGTCGTTTGGGCTGAGCCGTCATGTCCAGGGCCGGTTTGGGGATCCTCAAAAACAGCTGAATGACAATCACGCCAAGAGATAACAGGCTGATACAGACATACGAGGCCGAAAAGGACGGGCCGATCAGTGAATCCTTTGTATATCGAGCGATGGTGGGTCCAATAAAGGCTGCGATCAACCCACCTGCCAAAACCCATGATATGGCTCTGCTCTTGTAGTGCTCCGTGGCAACCTCGGTTGCTGCGAAACGATAAAACTGGGCGAATGAACTGGCGATACCGAATAAAAAGGACGCGACACAAAACAAAATAAAGCTGCTGTTGTATATGCCATAGCCCGCCAACCCACCCGCAATGACCCCGCTGCACCCACCCAACGTAAAGCCAACGCGCCTTCCATAGCGTTGCATCAATAATGAAGCAGGAATCAACATGGTCAATACGCCGACAAATGACAAGGCAAGCGGTAGCGTCGCCAGTCGGTCAGTGGGAGCGATTTGCGTGCCTACCAAGGCTGAACTCGCCATCATCATGGATGTCGAAGAGAGCATCAAGGCTTGGCATATCGCCAAAAACAGGATATTTTTTCTCATAAAGCAGCTAGATATTAAACAATCACATCACATGACAATGTCTAACGAGTACGTCATGGTTCTGTGGTGGTCCTTGATGTCGACATGATGTCGGGATTGACTGAAGGAATGGAACCGTTTGTTCCGCACCTTGCCATTATCGCCGACTTGGGCCGTGATGTCATCTCAGCACCATGTATTATCCATTGTCGTATCAGCAGTCATAGTACTGCCGTCAATCAGGCGAATCTGGTCGACATCTTCATGCGTGAATGAGAAACTCATTGACCAGTCGTACGAAATACCGCAATCATGTGTTCATGTCTCAGGTTGTTGCCTACGCCATCGTCCTTGTTCTTCATTGATAGCGTTGAGACAAACCAGCCGAAACACCCCCCAGGACAGGCGATCACATCCCTATTCCTGGTGTAAAAAACTCATCACCCGTTCATGGCAGGAATGAGAAATCGGTCGCTATCTTTTAAATCGTTTCCTTCCCTTTCAACGCATCATGAATGAATCGCGAAAATTGAAGTCAGGACACAACAGCTGATATAGTCATACATCAGCAAACCCAGATCGGGAAGTACGGCAATGAAACAGAGCTTTGGATGGGACATCACATGGTTTCATGCGGTTATGGTACTGTCGGTTTTCTTGTCGCTGGCTTTTCCTGATCTCGCACGCGCCGCCAAGAGCGACGATGACACATCTGCTCAAGGTGGATTATATGCCGGTGTCTTTGCCGGTCGCAGTCAAATCGCTAATCAGATCATTGATGTCAATGGTTTTGCGAATTGGGGGCAGAACGGATGGACTGTCGATTATGATAATACCGGATCTATCGGTGGTATATTGATCGGCAAAAAGCACGCTCTGGGTGGTGTACTGCTCAGGACTGAAATGGATATTGCGTCAGGCGGTATATCAGCGGCCTCTAACAGACTGGATCCATATGATCTGGACGAGACGGCCAAAGCGGAATTTCGATCAATTATTACGGCGCGCATGGGACTGGAGCGCTCTTTCGGTCCCGTCACGATCTTCGTCTCAGGCGGGCTGGCGGTTGCCCGGATTGAGAATTCGGTGACCGATATTGATTTTGGTCCGAATATGACGACACGGGTCGACCCTGACGATTCTTTTCGTAGCAGTTCAATGCAAAGCGGTTGGGTGGCGAGCCTCGGTGTCGAGGCGCCTCTGGCCGATGCATGGACATTGCGGATAGGATACCCATTATGTCAATCGCTCCGGCAATAACCGATGTGGCCCGGGGTTGGCGCGAAGGTCGTGTCCCTACAAAACCGAGAACAGGGCCGGCATCTTCAGGCTGGCAATCATATATCGATTCGGTGGTTGACGAAGTGCCGGTCAACCGGTCAGCCTCCCTGAGTCAACGAAGGTTCGGACATCACAACCGGTTCATTCAATGAGTTCAGATCAACATGAAAGGCTGATCGAGATTTTCAAGGACATGCTATCGGTAAAAAAGAGCATGCCCGATTCGACAAGCTCAGCCCCCCATGCCGACAACCTGTCATTCAGCCAGTCCCCGACCGGACGGCAGTGGCAGTTTACCCTACCGGGCCTGTACCACTTCTGTTGTCAGTCAAACCGCGAATTGAGTGAGATCGGGTACCGGGAATTCAGGAAGCTTTTGTATCGATACCCCACCAATCGGCGGCTTTTCGGTGGCGGCGGGCAGTTCGTCGTGGTCGAAAACAAAGGGCATATTGACCGTAATATCTATGCATTGATCCACAGTGATCAAATCAATCAGCCGGGCTCGCGGATGATCAAAAAACGACTAGACCCCGTGTCTTGGTGTGTCACTGACTCCTGATTCCAGCCCAATGACAGGTTCATCCGTGTACGACCGGGTCTGACGAATGGACTATCCCGTATTCATTTGTCAAGTAAGCCACCATCCGACCAATGTAGTTGCTTGTCAAGGGCTACAATCGAGTCATACCCGTCAAAAACTGGCGACTGGAAATATGGACTGCGATGGACTGCGAACAAGATGCACGGTTCATGACCAAGTGATAGAATCGGTGCCAATGTCCGGAGAGATACGGGCAGTGCAATGGACTTTCGTCTGTGGTTTCAATGTCTGAATGTCTTGATACGCCAAGCAAAGAGGGTGATGAAAGAGTGGTTGATTGTCTTGCTCGTGCGGCTCCCGGCTGAGTTTCTCGGAATCACTTCGAGTCTCGACAGCATTTCGATCGCGGATGCACATGGTACACTACTGCCCTACGACTATCCGACCGCGAGTATTGACAATCGGCATCATCGGCGACATGCTGGACAGTGACTGTGTGCGGGCTGTCCAACGTTGCAATTGACATAAAGATCAAACCGGATACAACACGGTGATCCATGTTTTTCAATCATCTACATTTCTATAATCAAGTTAATGGGGGAAAAGACAAAATGAGTACTTTAGCAATGGCCAAGGCAATCAGCGTGCCCACTGTTGGTATTCGTGTGCTGAGTCAACTGGCAGGCGTGTTCATTCTGGGCATAATCATTCTTTATGGAGCGGGTTTTGCAAACATGGGGGCTGTGCATGGTGCCGCTCATGATGCCCGTCATGCACATGGCTTTCCTTGCCATTAAGTCGTCAAGCCGTCGCTGATTCCGGGCTCGTCCGATGGTCTTTCGAAAAGTCGTTTACTATGCCATTCTGATTGGGGCCGTGGCTGGGGTTGTGCTGACTGTGGCTCAACATATACAGGTTATCCCGATCATCCTTGCTGCAGAAGCGTACGAAAGCGTATCAGTCGGCACCGCAACGGAGGCTGATGGCCATGCGCACTGGTTGCCGGAAAATGGCCTTGAGCGGACTGTGTTTACTGCATTTTCCAATACACTAACAGCGATTGGTTATACGCTGATACTGCTGTCTTTGATGCTAGTTGTACAAATCCAGTCTCCAAGTAGACGGCATCGTCTTACGGTGTCTAGGGCACTTAGCTGGAGCTTGGCCGGATATGCCATATTCTGGTTAGCACCGTCACTGGGTTTGCCGCCGGAAATCCCGCTACAAAATGCCGCCGATCTGCAAGACCGCCAGATATGGTGGTTGATCTGTGTTGTCTGCACGGCAACCGGGTTTGGCGGACTTGTTTTCGCGCACGCACCGTGGCGATGGCTGGCACCACTGGTCATTGCTGTCCCCTACCTGATCGGCGCACCACATCCTGAAGGCCCGATGTTTCTTGGTCAGACGCTGGAATCTGCAAGAGCACTTGAAGCACTTGCGACTGATTTTGTCTATGCGACAGCCATCGCCAATGCGGTGTTCTGGCTGGTACTCGGTTCGTTGACTGCCTGGGCGGGTTCCCTTATCAGCGATGACATGGCAACGGCAGACAGTGCCCCATCCGTTCCCCCAAACCCGGCATAACCCAAGCCGTCAAAACAATCAACAAGAGCAATATTATCCGTTTCAGGTCAATACCAAAAATTGCAAATGGCGGCCAGAAAAACCGATATTGACATGTCGTTTACTGCGCCGGCGCGCTTTAGCCGAAAGCGTCATTTGATTGAGGTTTCGCTCTAGATTTGCCCAAGTATCGACAATCCAGCCACCGAGCACAGCTCGGTGTCGTTTCACGCAGGTCTTCGGCGGGCTTGTTGGAAATCTGCCGTATCACATCGGCGATGTCCGTGTAAAAACTACCTGCCCTGCCAATCTAGCGCGGTGCGCGCGGACATATAGGGAATGTGCGCCTCACCGCGGCAGTCGAACCGACGAATGAGCGCAATCGGACTGTCGCTGTCGCGAAACGCGAGCCAGGCTTGGGCTGCGCGCAGGCGGCACAGGGATGCAAGCTTCAGCGTCGCCACTTCCGCCCGCTCAACCGGTCTGGTGACCCCTTCGGAAGTAAATTTCACGATTCAGAGATTGCCGTCGTCTGCGACATTGACTTTGGGGAGGGCGCGAACCCCGCCGCGCCGGCAAGTTCGCGCGCTTCATGCTTTACGCCGACCGGATCACGCTCAAAACGCCGGGGCAAAGCTCACAGACGTTCAAGCTCCACGAGCCGGGGAATCGGTGTCGCGATCCCGGAAAGTGGTGCCATAATAATGAAGCCATTGCCAAATTATGTGGATCGGTTTGGGAGGTGGAATTCCCTCGGAAAGTCGCGCATTGCACAAAAATAATGCTTGCTTTAATTTCCGCCAAGCGGTAAAAGAACAGACTTTTGTTGAGGAGACCCCTTTGGAATTCTTAGATCAACTTTCCAAGCTTGCCCAGGTCATATTGGTCGATCTTGTACTGGCAGGAGACAATGCGATTGTGATCGGGCTGGTTGCCGCCAAATTCACAAAGGACTATCGTCGAAAAATTATTCTGTACGGTGTTGGTGCCGCGGTTGTTCTCAGAATTCTGTTTGCACTTATTACGGTCCAGCTCCTCCAGATAACGGGGCTTTTACTGATCGGCGGTCTGCTGCTTTTGTGGATCTGTTGGAAGCTCTGGCAGGACCTGAGGCAACACCACTCACACAAGGAGAGTACGCCGACGGTCGAGGTCGCTGATCAAGGTGCGAATCCTCCCTTGATGGGTGCAATTTGGCAAATCGTGATTGCGGATTTGTCGATGTCGCTCGACAACGTATTGGCGGTTGCGGGTGTTGCCGATGGGCACAGTGGTATTTTGGTCTTTGGACTGGCGCTTTCTGTGGCCTTCATGACCGTCGCGGCGACCTTAATCGCCGATATTCTTGAAAAGCACCGATGGATAGGCTATCTGGGATTGGTTGTCATACTGTATGTTGCGATAAGAATGGTCATTGAAGGTTATCTCCAGCTATTTTGATCTGTCTTGGCGGGTGCTGTCTCTTGTGTGATGCAGTCGAACATGCGGTTCAATTCAAACCCGCTTCGCAATAACGGACCGTTCAGGCAAATATGGTTGCCACGCCGGTTCTCAGCGATATCGATATGCCCGGGTCCGGGGCCACTTTACGAACGGCTCCGTGACTCCAGCGCGGAAATGACCGGCAAGGTCTTTCCTTCGAGATATTCCAAAAAGGCACCACCACCCGTTGAGATATAGCAAATACGGTCTTCCAATGTGAATTTTTCAATCGCAGCGACCGTATCCCCTCCGCCGGCAACAGAAAAGGCAGGCGATGTAGCGATGGCTGTACCCAATGCGCTTGTTCCCAAGGAAAACGGTTCAAACTCGAAGACACCCACCGGCCCATTCCAGATAATGGTACCCGCCGAGACCAGCATCTCACAATAGCGCCGTGTCGTCGCCGGTCCAATATCGAGAATCATATCATCCTCAGCGACCTCGCTGACCGATTTGACCGTGGCGTCGACCTGGTCGGACAAGCGCTTCGCAACCACCACATCCGTTGGAATCGGTATCGCGGCACCTTGTTGCTTGGCCTGTCTTATCAACGATTGAGCCTGCACAATCAGATCCGGTTCCATCAATGATCGACCGATCTGATAACCCGATGCCGCAATAAACGTGTTGGCGATGCCACCCCCCGGGATAAGCTGGTCGACGATACCGGACAGCGATTCCAACACCGTCAACTTCGTAGAGACCTTTGCACCGCCAACGATGGCAATCATTGGACGCACCGGTGTCTCAAAAGACTGCTCCAGGGCTTCTATCTCAGCCTGTAGCAGCGGACCGCAACAGGCAATTTTGGCATACGTCGCAAGCCCCAGTGTTGAAGCCTGTGCTCTGTGTGCGGTACCAAACGCATCCATCACAAAAATATCACACAACCCGGCATATTGTTGTGAGAGACAAGGATCATTTGATTTTTCGCCCACGTTAAATCGGATGTTTTCCAGTAACACCACCTCACCCCGTTCCGGTACCGGAGGCGTCGACAGATAATCGGTACTAAAGCCGATTTTCTTGTTCAATTGGGCACTCAGGTAGTCGACCACCGGCGCAAGTGAAAACCCAGCATCATAAATGCCTTCCTGTGGCCGTCCCCAATGCGACATCAGCAAGACTCTGGCACCGGATTCACACGCCATTCGGATGGTTTCCAGTGAGGCATCAATCCGCTTACCCGAAGTCAACACACCACGGTCGATGGGAACATTCAGATCCAGGCGTATCAAGACCCTTTGATCCGAGAGATCCAGATCCCGCATGCAAAGCATGGCAATCGCCTATTTGGCTGCCATCAATGCCATCGTGGTATCAAGCATGCGATTTGAAAAACCCCATTCATTGTCGTACCAGGAACAGACCTTGACCAGGGTTCCCCCGGTTACCCTGGTCATCCCCGCGTCAATGGTTGAAGACACGGCAACATGGTTAAAATCAACCGATACCAGTGGCGCATCAACATAATCGAGTACTTTGCCATCTGCGGCATTGCGCATCACATTATTGACCTCCCTGACAGAGGTCTCTCTCGCCGCCACAAAGGTCAAATCAACAACCGAAACATTGATGGTCGGAACACGGACAGAAAACCCATCGAGTTTCCCATTCAATTCAGGCAATACCAGTCCGACAGCCGCTGCTGCGCCCGTTTTTGTCGGAATCATTGAACTGGTCGCCGACCGTGCCCGTCTTAGATCACTGTGATAGACATCCGTCAGAACCTGGTCATTGGTATAGGCGTGGATGGTGTTCATCAAACCATGTTCAATGCCGATACGTTCATTGAGCACCTTTGCCATCGGGGCCAGGCAATTGGTTGTACAGGAGGCATTGGAGATCACGGTATCTGCTTGTTTCAGGGTATGGTGATTGACGCCGAAAACAACCGTTGCATCGACATCGCTACCCCCTGGCGCAGAGATAATGACTTTTTTTGCACCCGCTGCCAGGTGTGCACCCGCTTTTTCCTTTGAGGTAAAAAAGCCGGTACACTCATGTACGACATCGACCCCGATCTCGCCCCAGGGTAACTTGGACGGGTCACGCTCGGCGAAAACCCGGATCACATCCCCGTTCACGACAATATGATCATCCCGCACTTCAACCGACCCTGGAAACCGCCCGTGGGCCGTATCATATTGCGTCAGATGGGCATTGGTCTTCGCGTCACCCAAATCATTGATCGCAGCGATTTCAATGTCACGATTGCCTGATTCATATTTCGCCCTGAGGATATTTCGACCGATTCGACCGTAACCGTTAATTGCAACTTTGATTGTCATTATGAATAAACCCTAATATAAATACCGCACAAATAATTAATAATTGATTGCTCGATCAACAACCGCGCCTCTGTCCCTGACTCCGTGTTTGCTGAGCAACTTTGGTCAGTCAGCAAGAACACGTAAGACGGATTCGATGATTTTCTCAATTGTCATGCCGAGAAACCTGAAAACATCGCCTCCCGGCGCTGACTCTCCAAACGTGTCAATCCCAACTACTCCGCCATTTCGCCCCACGTACTTTCTCCAACTGTCGGTCACCCCCGCTTCCACTGCAACGCGTTTGCCAACCGATGACGGCAGAACCGCTTCGCGATACGTCTCATCCTGTTCATCAAACCGATCTGTTGAGGGCATGGAGACCACCCGGATGTCATCTCTTTGCATCTGTTCCACCGCGGTCATGGCCAAAGCCACTTCCGAACCGGTTGCAATGATAATGAGCGATGGATCGCCGGGAGTATCTTTGAGGACATAACCACCCCGATTGATCAGGTCGAGTTGATCAGGGGTACGTTGTTGATGCGGCAGACTTTGCCTTGAAAAGACAAGCGAAAATGGCCGGTCTGAAGATTCAATCGCCTGTTGCCAGGCGACGGCTGACTCGACGGCATCACAAGGACGCCATGTCGACATGCCCGGAATCAACCGCAATGAGGCCAGTTGTTCGACCGGTTGATGCGTCGGACCGTCTTCACCCAACCCCACCGAATCATGCGTGAAGACAAAAATACTGGGTATTTTCATGAGTGCCGCCATACGCAGTGCGTTTCTGGAATACTCCGAAAACATCAGAAACGTTGCTCCATAGGGTTTTAGACCACCATGTAGCGCCATCCCGTTGATCATTGCCGACATACCGAACTCCCTGACACCATAATAGATATAATTCCCGGCCGCCTGTTCGTGCAGTGCGGCCGTTCCGGACCAAGTGGTCAGATTGGAGCCGGTCAGGTCCGCCGAGCCACCGATAAGTTCAGGAACAAGCGGGGCAAACAGCTCTATTGCCTTTTGCGATGCTTTACGCGAAGCCATGGTCTCTCCTTGTTGCGCAATGATCCCAATGTGTCGACGTGACCGCGCATTCCAACGATCGGGCAGTCTGCCATGCATGCGACGCTCAAATTCACCGGCCATTTCCGGAACACAACGCCGGTATTGTTCAAACATTTCCTGCCATGTCGCTTCTGCCGACTGCCCCTGTTCAGTGGCATCCCAAGCCTGATAGATTTCTTCAGGAATCTCAAAAGCAGGATAATTCCACCCCAGTTGTTGTCTGGCCAGTTCTATTTCCACATCTCCGAGTGGCGCGCCATGGCAGGATTCCGTTCCACCCTTATTGGGGGCGCCATACCCGATAATGGTTTTACAACAAATCAACGTCGGGCGATCCGGCTCAAGCCGCGCTTTCATGATCGCCGCGCAGACCGCCACTGGGTCGTGCCCATCAATATCCGCAATGACCTGCCAGCCATAGGATTCAAAACGCAGGACCGTATTATCGGTAAACCACCCCTCCACCTTTCCGTCAATAGAAATCCCGTTATCATCATAAAAGGCGATCAATTTACCCAATTTCAGCGTGCCGGCCAAGGAACAGGCCTCGTGAGAGATGCCTTCCATCAGACAGCCATCCCCGAGGAAGACATACGTATAATGATCAATAATTGCCATGTCGGGAAGATTGAAAACGGCGGCGAGATTCTTTTCTGCAATGGCCATACCCACCGCATTCGCGATGCCCTGACCCAGTGGCCCCGTCGTGGTTTCAACGCCAGGCGTATAGCCGTACTCGGGATGTCCCGGTGTTTTCGAATGAAGCTGCCGGAAATGCTTGATTTCATCCATAGAAAGCGCATAACCCGTCAAATGGAGCAAGGCATAAAGCAACATGGATCCATGGCCGTTTGACAATACAAACCGATCACGGTCAATCCATTGGGGATTTTTCGGATTGTGTTTCAAAAAACCGCTCCATAGCACTTCGGCGATATCCGCCATACCCATCGGTGCACCCGGATGACCACTGTTCGCTTTTTGAACTGCATCCATGCTCAGGGCACGAATCGCATTGGCTTTCATCCGCTGGGTAATCTGTGTCATGCAATCCCCCTGTCTTTCATCGTATTAATCTGTTGACGAGGCCCACCCTCTGGCCAACCCGCTGTCTCATTGCTACCAAACAAGCCGATCGAAAGGCCAGGCCGGACAATACAGTAACAACCTGAATACCCCGGGTATCGCCCAGCCAGGTGATACCTGCCTTCGGACCCATCACCCCACTTACCGCGGTCATCGAGACAAACCGGATGAACCGTGATCTCGCTTTTATTATACGCCCCATCCCGACTCCATCTGTTTCAAAGAGGTGAGGACTGTTGCACATCACTGTTCTGGTAAATCCAATCGATCCACTGATCCAGTAACTGGGTTGATATTGCCGCAACAACCGAGCGTTTTCTCAGTTTACTACAGTCCAGAGGCAGCCCTGACAAGGAAGTTGCAACACCACCCGACTCACGTAATATCAGATATCCCGCAGAAAAATCCCAAAGTTTTTGACCTCCATGGAGATACAGGTGAAACCGTCCCGATGCCAGCCAGCACCACTCGAGCACCGCAGAACCCAAATTCCGCTGTGAACGGTACGGAGGTGCTCTGACCAACTGCACGGCCAATTCTCCCACCAACCGCTTGTAATCAATATTGGCAATACAGTTTTCCAGACGAGGGTCTCCAGAACAAAAGAGCTTTTCACCATTGAGATAAGCTCCTTTCCCTTTTTGGGCTGAAAAACACTCATCCCTGATCGGATCATAAACCACCGCGAGAACCGGATTATCCTCTATCACCAGTGCCAAGGAAATACCGTAAAACTGAAATCCAGCCGCAAAATTCGTGGTGCCGTCCAACGGGTCCAGAACCCAATAGCCCCGTTCACTTTGTCTGCAGACCCGAACTTGGTCAACATGCTCCATCTCCTCACCAATAAAGCCGAACTGGGGCCATTTTTGACTGAGAATGCGAAACAACTGGTTCTGGATCTCCTTGTCGACCACCGTGACATAACTGCCGTCTATTTTAGTTTCCGGGCTGACACAATCCCACCCAGGTCGTTCTATATTGCGGGCGGCAGCACGAACAATGTCACACAATTCAGTGATCGTAGGGAACTCGGTCATACCATCTTTGTGGATTCAATTTCGACAAATACGGGGATCAGAAAATATCCCGAAGGACTGCTTTGAGGTCCGGAATAATACCCAGCTGATTATTGACTTCGACAAGGCCTGACGCATAGTGGACCTCTTCAACCTTGGAAGAAGGGAGCATTCGGACGGTCTCATCCATCACTCGTATCCTCGGTGAACTGATACTGGTAAACGCAAAAAAATCATCGGTTTCAAATCCTTTCAATGGCCATAATGCCACCGCAGTACTGAATGTCTCGTCATCACTTGGTGTCGCCCCGAACAGTAGTGAACTGTTTATCAACGGCATCGAATACTCCAACCAAGTAATTTGATGGGCAATATAAGATTGCCGATGCACCATCGGGCACTGAAGCGAACTGTCAAGAATCCGGGCCACCATCCCAACCGGAATGAGCAGCAGACCAACCCGGTTATCTAGCACAAGTACCTGCATCGTTCAGCGGGCTTCATTATACGTGATATCGTCAATCACCTGTTCTAGTTCACTGGAGGAAAAAGGTCGGATAATACAGTTGTCCGCCCCGAGATCGAGTGCCATTACTCGATATGGGGTATCTCGCTCCACAAGGATCATGATCACCAGCAAGTTCTGAAAACGGATATCCTCCCTTAATTTCACCAGTAACTCATAACCATTCATGTGCGGCATCTCGACATCCACCAACAGCATGTCGACCTGCTCTCTTTCCAGTACAGCCAACGCATCTGTTGCACTTTTGGCCATCACTGCTTCCAAACCCATGATTTCAATCATCCGCCGCATATCCCGTCTGGCCACCACCGAATCATCGACCACCAGTATGCGTCGGATAGCCTCGTTCGCCTTGGTTGGCATGGTCTGTGAAACAGGCTGGGTCACCTGCTTTAATTCGAGGGTGTCCGCAGGAGAAACCTGTCGATCAATCAATTGAAGCGGGTCAAGCACTAAAGCAAGACTGGTGTCTGACAGTAACGTGACGCCGACAACCCCCCCAATGGACCTCAGTTGTGTTCCAGGTGTCTTACAGACAATACTTGCCGTTTCCAAAAATGCATCCACGGAAAAGGCCATCAGTTGTTCCTTCCGACGGATCAACAGTGATGAAACACTGTTGTGTTTCGAACGCAGACTTTGGATACCCATTCGCTCGCACAAATCAACCAGGGGAACAGGTTTCCCTTCCAACTGAATATGGCGCTGTCCATCGATCTCTACCAGCCTGGATACCGCTGATTCGTCCACTCGTTCGATCATCCCCGAAAGAATGGCACACCGATAGACGCCCAGCTTTACCAACATCACCTGCATGACAGGAACGCGCAACACCAACCCTGTTTGTGTGTTGTTGTCAGATGCCCCATCGGCAACCCAATCTGGTGGCGGTTCGGTTACCTTGGCGTCATCCCGGCGCAACATTACCGTATCGCTCTGTGTCTCCCCTTCCACCAAACCCATACCCGACCCGTTGAACGTCTTGTCCTCGATCAGAGGAATACGCACTGGTGCAAATCCGATCCTGCTCACCTGTCTTTCCTGGGACCGACGTTGTGACAATCGCTTATCCAGTATTGAGACTTTATCGTCAAACGCACGCTCAATATGGGTCAACCGCACAAGCTGACCCTTGATTCTCCGTGTCTTGTCCTGTAGCCAGGCATACTGGTCAAGTGCAGGCCCCGAACGCTCCATTTCTGCTGACGGAGCCGGCAAATCCAACAAGGAATGTATTTGCAACCCCATCTGTCGTTCATGCTCCGTCAGTTCATCGCGTATATTTTCCATGTCCCCTCTGACACCCAGTAATGCCTTTTTTGTCCTGTCCAGCACCGTTTCTAGTTCCATGCCATGCAGACCGGATGCACTCCGATGATCAATCAGGCCAAACAGTTTTTCTTCCTCAATATCTTGTAGCCCATGAACCAGATCGAGTGACGTTGCCCAAGGAAACGGATCGTGTTCGTCAGCCGGTTGCTCGGATGCACTGGTTACACTTGCCGCAAACCGAAAGGGATCATCTTCCTCCCTTTCGATCACGTCACGGGTGTCGTGCGATTTCAATTCATCATCATGATGAGGCCGATTTGATGCCAACTCGACGGCGGACTGGTCCAAGGAAATCTGCTCGATCGAGTCCGTCAGTCCGGCGCTGTCCAATGCGGCATCTTCCGCGTCCTGTGGACTGCTATCGAATATCCCGCGAAGGAAGGCGGGAATATCATCAAACAGGGGGTCTGTCGCAAGAAACGATTCCGGTTCAGACCACCCCTCAACCGGCCTGCCACCCTCAAAGGCCATGTCCTGCGCCTTGCTTGAGGTTTCGGACATCGATTGATCTGCAACGTTGGGGTAACCAACGGCTGTTTCCTGCTCCTCCTGGTCCAATAATTCCAGCATTTTATTGAAAGAGTCGAGCTGACTCTTTGCAACCTCTGGATCACAATCTCTCGCCACAGACAACATGTCGAGGGCTTCTTCAAACAGATTCAAAATGCTCCAGTCATTCTCAGTATTCGTCCCATCGATCTGATCGAGGAGCATGACGACACGCCGGATTAATCCTTTGATATCACCGAAACCACTGACCTCGGTCTGTTCATGCAGCGTATCAAAGCCAATCCGGATGGCCGCTAGCAACTCATCGTTTAACCCGCTGGAACGCCATACCGAAAGACTGTTTTGAAGCTGTGCCAAACACTGACGGCTCAACGTAGAAAAAGAGGACTGTCCCCCGGAATCAGTTGTCTCAGCATGGCACGTCCCAAACTCGTCGTGCGAAAGGACTGAATGCTCGCCCTGATCAGGGTCTGGCGCGGCTTCCCTGACAGCCGTCTGTTGCGTCAGCAGCGCATCCAGCATGGCAGACCATTCGCTGATCGCAATCTCTGGTTCAACCCGGTCCTCGACCCCCGCCTGAATCGCTTCGAGCAATGAATCAACAAACGTGCGCACCGCTGCGCTCAAGACGATTCGATCTTCAATCAGCCTCTCTATCAGTTCCTGTCCCAGACCGACAAGTTCGACCAGCCTGTCCTGCTCGGCTCTGACACCATACACTTTCATCTGGCGAAAGAGATGCAGCAGATCAAATAAATTCTGATTATCCTCAGGTGCCTTCCACCACTTGTTTTTCGCGTTGTTGATACTGTCAAGGACCGAGACGATCGCCTTGTAACCCGGTCTTTGGCCTTGCAGGCCCAGCGTCCTTCCCTGCGAGTCGACACCCTGCTCCGTTTGCTCATTCTTGCCGGGCGCTACCGGACGGATTGCGTCATCTGCGTCTGAATGCCCGTTTTGCTCTTCCCGGCGCAAGCTTGGCCGGTCTATCGTCTCGACATCTCCCGGTCCGATGGACTCCAAAACATCGTGGGCGTTTTGAAGGCACGCCAATGCGGAATCATTCCCATGGCGCAATTGCTCGGCATACTCACCAATCGCAGTGAACAATCGATCGAGTCCGGCCAGAGTCTGCTCAACGGCCAATTCATTGGTCTCGCTAAAAAGACTCCGGATCTTGACACGGGTCGTATCGATCAATCGAGCGGCCTGCGTCGCGTTCAAGGCAATGAACCTGTCGTGAAGCTCGGTCAACTGCATCTCAATCTGGTCCGCTTCATCCAACGGATTGCTGGCAGCGAAATAGATTACAATCGTCTCAACCCGCTGAACGATGTCCTCCACCGCCGCGACATCGGCCACACTCAATACCTGTGGTGGTGGCTTGGACTCCATCACTACGGCCTGTCGTCCAGATCAACAGAAGACAACTTCCGCCAACATGAAAGCATCGGTTTGATATCGCGAGGCAATCGCCTGGGGGTCCATCGCCAAGACAATGCATTGAAAACACCCGATTTCAGTTCGAGATTGATCAACGATTCAGACGACCCGTCAACCCTCCGTTCCGGCATATCAGGCAACATGTCACGCCAGTTCGCGTCAATGTGTCCCAGGACAATTTTCATATCACTGTTTCATGTGGACTACTGGCATCAGAAACCGATTGTGACCCATGTAGCCGCATATGCCTCACCACCTAACCGTCCGTTCCTGGTACCGAGAACTAGGACTGCCTGAAACCGGACAGTGTTTGCTCAAGCTGTTCGGCAACATTTTGCATCTCTTCGAGTGCGGCAACAAACTGAGGAATATCCAGGTCCGACGCTTCCTTGATCCGCTCCAGATCCTCCATCCGATGAATCACCGATTCCGTCAACCTGTATTCATTATCAACAGGATCGGCGGCCTCATCAATGGCCTTCCGCACCGTTTCACCCGCCAACTGGATTTCATTGAATACCCGACCCGTTTCTTCGGCCAGTTTCACATCCGAGACCACTCGTTGGGTTGTCGAACTCGTTACACGCATTGCCGTATTCACGTCACGGTGAATGGTCCGTACCAGCTCCGTCATTTCATTGGATATCCGTACCGAGCGTTCTGCCAACCTTTGGACTTCTTCAACAATCACCGCAAATCCCCGACCCGCCTCACCGGCCATGGCGGCCTGTATTGAGGCATTGAGAGAGAGAACATTGGTCTGTTCTGCCATATCCTGACTCAGGCGCAGCATTTCATTCATTTGTCGGATACTTTCACCAATGTATTTCAGTCGATTCGAAGTGTCTTGTGTCTGGTTTCGAATGATCGCAAGACCCTGTACCGTTTTCTGAGAGGTATTCAGTCCTTTTTGAGCCAATCCGGACGAATGACGCACCTGATGGGACGAACGGGAAACCGCTTCATTCAATTTGGACAGGGTCTCCTCCACTTCCTGGGCCAGCGTCCTTGTTTTCTCCATTTGGGTATCACTGTTTGACTGAAAACGGGCAACCAACAACTCGGCATTGTTTCCCGTCTTGTTGATTTCTGAAACCGCTGTTGTCACTTCTTCCATCGCCCCCCTTAACTTCTCAGCGGTCGTATTAATCGAACTGGCAATCGCCCCACTGATATCATCGGTTACCTTTGATACAACACGAAGATCTCCCCGAGCCAGTTGACGAGTATCATGCAATAACGAAACCAGGGCTTCCTTGGAACGACGCATCCGCTGCGCGTTAAGTTCGGTTTTCCGCTGCTGATTTCGAACGATCGACCCCACAAACAACAATAATGACACGATGGCAATCACGCCCAATAAAATCGAATCTTGCGTCATCATACTGGGGATATCCGGGAAACGCAGGTTGAGACCCAGTTTACGGGACAACTGATTGAGTTCATCACTGACTTCACTGACCCTGCCAGCGGCATTTCTCAGGGCAATGGTCGACGCCATTTGCTGCATCATCCGATCGACATTCCCGATCCATTGGCGGGATAATCCGTCAACTTCGCTGACCAATTCAGCCCCGCTCTCGCTGACCTGCTCACGAAGCACCCTGTTGACAATTCGAAACTGCCGGACCGCATCGGTCAGTTGATCCGGCACACTCTCCCAACCGGGGCCACTGGACGCAAATTGATTGATACTGGCTCCGATCATCTGGGTCAGATATCGCTGCTGGTGTGCCAGATCAATCAGTTCGACGGCCACATTGATATCCGCCAGACCGCTGAGCAGTTCATCTATTTTTGCCAGCAGTTGCGGTTGCAGTTCATGACTTGTTACGACCGATTTCTTGAACGCCTCACTATCGTCACGATGTTTTTGCAACACATCAAGTGAGGGCAGTAATATCTGCCATACCTGGTCAATGGCCAGGACCTCAGCCTGCAAGGCCACCGTGATTGGCGACGATTCGGGCGTCACTGTCCTGAATCGAAGCCATGCAATCTCATCATCAACGCTGTTTCGAAGAGAGTCAATCGTATCCAATACATCGTCTGCACCATGGACCACTAATGACGCTTGATGACCGATTGCACTCACATTCACGTTAAGATCAAAGATCGTATCAAACAGTTCGGATTGCTGCTGCGCATCCTCCCATTTTTGATATTCCGTGTAAGCAAAAGCGGCACAGGCACACAGAAAGATACCCAGCCAGAAAAATATCCGCCAACGAATTCCCTGTTCCACCATCTCCTTGGCCTCAACCGAAATCGGTTTTTCAAGCACCTGGATATATTCAAATCCGGGCAAGGCAGACTCACTGGGCAACCCCAATGTCAAATCTTCCTCTTCCAGACTCAGATCAACCCTGTTCGTCCCGGCATCACGCATACGCTGTTTTGATGGATCCAGTTGACCAAAGGTATCTCTGATCACATCGTCCGTGGCTCCTTCTTTGATCTCAGTCATTTCGATTTTCCTTGTAATTCAGAGTATTGCGAAACAGATATCAAGGCGCATGTCGCCGACCTGTCAGCGTGGTCGACCGCGCGATCAGCAGCGTCATTAAGTTTCATGCAGCACCGGTCTCCCCATATTGACAAACGTGTCGGATTGCCCCAAAGATTCAATATCAACGACGTACCAAAGCCGGTCATCTTCTATCAACACAAAGCTGAGATAACACCTCAGTTCCGGCTCAACCTCATTCAAGTTCCCTTTGGGGATGTTATGATTAAATCGCCGCATACTGAGTTTGCCGTCTAATACCAAGGCACATTTCAAACGATGATCGGACAACACCAGAAAATTGGACTGTTCAGTCACGTTGACCGGGGTTCTTCCGATGAAATCTGCAAAATCCACAACAGTATACACGTCATCTCCGATATGGGTCATTCCCCTCATCCAAGACGGAACCGCCGGCAATGACCATATCGGACTGACCGGCGAGATTTCCTGTAGCCAGATAAAGGGTACCACCATATTCAGTTCATCGATCGTGAACACCACACCCCGCCAAGTCTCGACAATAAGCTGTTTTTCTCCAAGAACAGCTCTTCCCTGGCTTGCACTTTCAAGCTGCCTAAACAATGCCAAGGGCCCGGTATCTGGCATAGTCAATAGTCTTATGGAGATCAATGCTTATGAAACAGACGATACGAGCACGAATGGCAGGAATGAATGAATCTCATAGGCCTGAATTCTATCAATCGGCTCCTCATTCGTAAATGTCTGCTCCCGTGCAAGCTCATTCCGGACAACAGAGCAAAGCCAAGTTGCGGCAAGGTTCGCAGGCGATGCGTGTCAAAAAAGAATGAAAAGGGATATATGAGGCCCGATTTCAAATGGTTTTTTGAATCGGGCTTTGATTTGAGTTTGTTGCAGGGTGCCATCACATTCTCATAACGGTATATGCACTAGCTTTCCCTGCCGGCCCTTGTCTTTGCCAAGAAACAGGAACGATGGGCATTGAGATTGGGGTTTTAATGCGGTTGATTGAAGTCGTTGACAAGCGGCACCCGGTGCTGCGGGATATAACGGGTCCGGGCCGTTTTTTGATCATCTGCCCGTTTTTGCGCTGTGCCACAAAGTGTTCTCTCTCGCCACAAAAACAAAACACGCTGAAAGACCCGATACCGGTCATGCCAGCTGCCGAAGAATGACCGTGTCATACTTCGCACAAGGGTATCGAAGTTAAGCTATAATAATGAAGTACGATGAAATCTGATAGATGAACCTGCAAGATGCCTTGACCACCGGATATCTTCATCATGCAGAGACAGGAAACGGGGTTGAAGGTGTCCAGAACTTGAGAAATGCTCCGACAAAATTCGAAACAGGTCAGGACTCAATATGGCCTGTTGGGATTGGGTTTGCAGGGTAGATAAATTCGAATTGCTCCTATGGCACAGCCTCCAAACGAATTTCCCTCCCTGTCAAATCAATTCCTGGTGTCAATGCCATCGTTGGACGATTCATACTTTGCCAGATCTGTTATCTTGATGTGTCTGCATAGCGAAAATGGGGCATTGGGAATCATTGTCAACAAGTTAACCGACCGTCAATTGGGCGATGTATTTGAGCAATTGTCCTTACCGTATGATGGCAGTCAATGTCTCAACATACCGGTCTATTGCGGAGGGCCGGTCTATCAGGAATGCGGACTTGTCGTTCACAACGAGTCCGGTCAGCAATGGGAATCCAGCCTGCAGGTCAATGATGACCTGTGCGTAACCAATTCAAGGGATATCCTGTCCGCCATGGCAAGGGGGAATGGCCCGGAAAAATTCATACTGAGCCTCGGTTATGCCGGCTGGGGACCCGGGCAACTTGAGAATGAAATATTGCAGAATTCCTGGCTTTCGACACCGGCAGACAGTGACATCATCTTTTGCGACGATATCAAGTCAAAATGGAAACAGGCGGCAGAATTGATCGGCATTGACATTCGAAAACTATCAACGCAAGCGGGTCATGCCTGACTGGCACCGTCCACCACACTGCCACATTAGATATGAATCCGGCCAATAGAGTGATCTGTTTTGATTTCGGCCTTCAACGAATCGGTGTTGCCACCGGCAATACCCTCACCAAAACGACACAGGGATTGACCGTCATCCCTGCCACAAACGGCAACCCTGATTGGCGGGAGCTTGCGGCCGTGGTGAGTCAATGGCGCCCTGATCGCCTGGTTGTTGGTCTTCCTTTGATGATGAATGGCATCGAAGGCGAGATGGCAAAAATGGTGCGTAGCTTTGGCCTTCAGCTGGAAAAAAGACTCGCTATACCGATCGTTTTCATCGATGAGCGACTGACCTCATCCATGGCCGATGCCCTGTTTCGGGAAACCACGGAGCAGCGGCGATCTCTAACACACAGGCAAAAAAGAAATCGAGACAGCCTGGCAGCGGAATTGATTCTCAATACCTATTTCGAGGAAAATCCCACTTGATGACATCTGCAGTCGACATACCCGCCCTCATCACCAAGATGACCGGGGATATTTCCTCGCACAACCTTCCAGATCCCCTGCTGATCGGCATTCATACCGGTGGGGTGTGGATCGCCGAACAAATTCACGCACAGCTGGATCCTCCCGATGCACTGGGCACACTGGATATTTCGTTTTATCGGGATGATTTCAGCCGTGTCGGACTCAACCCGCAAATCAAGTCATCAACACTTCCGGTCTCAATCGAAAACAGGCATGTCATATTGATCGATGACGTGCTCTATACCGGTCGGACCGTTCGAGCCGCCATGAATGAGATTTTTTCATATGGCCGACCCGCAACGGTCAAGTTAGGTGTCCTGATCGAAAGACCGGGCAGGGAATTGCCCATTCAGGCGGACATCATCGGCTATTCCCTGACATTGCAGGAGCATCAACAGGTCAAGCTGACAAAATCAGAAAACCGTCTTGGAATCAAGATCACCACCGGGGGTAGTGCCGATGATTCCACCGGATGACCTCATTCAATTCGATTCAAGTGGCCGGCTCAAACATTTTTTGACCATCAACAGTTTATCGAAAAAAATGCTGGTTGATATCCTGGATACCGCTGAATCTTTCATCAATATCGGACAAAGAGAAATCAAGAAGGTGCCGCTGCTCAGGGGCAAGACATTGGTCAACCTGTTTTTCGAACCCAGTACGCGTACCCGCACCACCTTCGAAATCGCAGGCAAAAGGCTGTCTGCCGATGTCATCAATCTGAGCGCGGCACGGATGTCCACCACGAAAGGGGAAACCATTTTGGATACGGTTCGGACACTTGAGGCGATGCACACCGATTTGTTTGTTGTCCGGGACTCTGCCAGCGGGACACCCCATCTTATTGCCCATTACCTGCCCGATCATGTCAGGGTGATCAATGCCGGTGATGGGCGACATGCACATCCCACGCAGGCGATGCTGGACATGTTTACCATCCGCCAGAGAAAACGGTCGTTTGCACAGCTTAAAGTCGCCATTATCGGTGATGTCCTGCACTCACGAGTTGCCCGCTCCCAAATTCATGCCCTCAAGGTACTTGATACGAAGGAAATCCGATTAATCGGCCCCCGTACCTTGATCCCGACTGAAATAGAAAACATGGGCGTCTCCACAACGGGCGACATGCGTGAAGGACTGGAGGATATCGATGTCATCATCATGCTCAGGCTGCAGCGGGAACGCATGGACGGGCAATTGGTCCCGAGTGAACAGGAATATTTCAATCGTTATGGACTGACGCAGGAAAAACTGGATTACGCCAAGAGCGATGCCATTGTCATGCATCCCGGTCCGATCAATCGGGGGCTTGAAATTGCTTCCGACGTAGCCGACGGACCAAGGTCAGTGATTCTTAATCAGGTGACCAATGGGATTGCGGTTCGCATGTCGATTATGGCGACGTTGATGGGAGGGACCGGGGAGAACAAATGAAACGTGCGATTGTCAACGGGCGGATTATCGATCCTGCCAACAATGTCGACGATATAGTTGACCTCTATATTGACGGATCGGTGATATGCGCGATTGGCCAGCGTCCCGTAAATTTTGAGGTCGAACAGGAAATCGATGCAACCGACCTGCATGTGATTCCTGGTGTCATCGACTTATGCGCTCGTCTGAAAGAGCCGGGTGAAGAACACAAGGCGACCATTGCCAGTGAGACCTTTGCTGCCGTGAGTGGCGGTATTACGCAAATGGTTTGTCCTCCAGATACCTTTCCGGTGATTGATACACCCGCCATGGTACATATGATTCGCGATCGGGCAGAGGACAGTGGCTATGCGAAAGTACAACCGCTCGGCGCGCTTACTGTCGGATTGAAAGGCGAGCGACTGACCGACATGGCAATGCTCATGGATGCCGGTTGTGTCGGCGTCAGCAATGCCTTGCAGGCAGTGGAAAACACGCTGGTCATGCGCCGCGCGATGCAATACGCCTCAACTTATGATCTGCCGGTGTTCCTGACGCCCAAAGATCCGTGGCTACAAGGAAACGGATGCGTTCATGAAGGAGAGATCAGTACCCGCCTCGGCTTGCCGGCGGTACCCGTCGCGGCAGAAACGGTCGGTGTGGCAAGGGATCTTGCATTGATCGAAACCAGTGGTGCACGAGCCCACTTTGACCTGATTTCCTGCAAACGTTCTTTGCAAATGATCTCAGAGGCCCGAGATCGAGGTCTGCCGGTGACGGTCAGCACTTCGATTCACCACCTGCACCTTTGCGAAACGGATATCAATACCTTTGACACCCGCTACAAAGTGATGCCGCCGTTGAGAACAAGGGAGGATCGCGATGCGTTGGTTCAAGGGGTCGCCGATGGCTCAATTTCAGCCATCTGTTCAGACCATCAGCCACATGGCAACGATGCGAAGCTGGCGCCCTTCAGTGAAGCCGCCAGCGGTATTGCGGGTCTTGACTCCCTGCTTGCCTTGACACTGGCATTGGTGAATGAAAAACAACTTTCACTGCATCAGGCAATTGCGGCCCTGACCCGCAACCCGGCGCGGATTCTGGGATTGGACGGAGGCCAACTCAGTGTCGGTTCAACTGCCGATATCTGCCTTTATGATCCGAACAGGGAATGGATACTTGAAGAAAACGGCATGATGAGCAGTGGAACCAATTCGCCGTTCATCGGAAAATCATTGCGAGGTGCCGTCGTCACGACCCTTATTAACGGGCGGATTGTTTTCAGCCAACGAACCACGACTTGAACGGGTTACTTTTTTTAAAAAAAGTTCCCAAACGAAAATTACAATAATTTAATTCCATGTACATGGAATGGTAAGTACGGCTTTGTTATCTTGTGTTCAAACTAACCGCTATTGAACATGCAATGAACCAACGCAGTACTTCCCAATCACTCAAACAGTCTGTCGTTACAGTCGTAGCCGGAGTGATTTTTTCGCTAACCCTTTCTCTCATCTCACCCTTATATGCGACCCCCGCACCGGCGCATGTCGCCGCAAAACTGTCTACGATCAACGTCAATGACGGATTTGCAGAATTAGTGCGCGCCGTCAAGCCGGCGGTCGTTAACATTTCGGTCACCGGACCATCAAAAAAATTTCGTGAACAGGGCAAACCGTACAACCTGCCACCTGAACTGGAATATTTTTTCCGGCGCTTTTGGGACGATCAGCCCAATCGACAACAACACGAACAGATGCCGCCCTATGAACGAAAGACCACTGCCGTGGGGTCTGGTTTCATTATTGATCCATCGGGACTGGTTGTAACGAATTATCATGTCATCGAGGTGGCAGAAGAAATCGAAGTCGTGTTCGATGATGGCACCCGCATGCCGGCCACGTTGAAAGGCGCCGACAAGAAAACGGATATTGCCTTACTGGAGATCACCTCCGATCGACCCCTCCCCTATCTGGCATTTGGCGATTCTGAAACCGCAGAAGTCGGCGACTGGGTCATCGCGATCGGCAATCCGTTTGGATTGGGTGGCACAACAACCAGTGGCATCATTTCTGCCCGCGGCCGTGATATCCGTTCGGGTCCCCTTGATGATTTCATTCAGATCGATGCGTCCCTCAACAAGGGCAATTCGGGCGGACCGCTGTTTAACACGCGAGGAGAAGTGATTGGCATCAACAGCGCAATCTATTCTCCTAATGGCGGCAGCGTCGGGATTGGTTTTGCCATCCCCTCATCGCTGGCAAACAATGTCATCTCCCAACTGAAACAATACGGCATTGTCCAGCGGGGATTCCTCGGAGTGCACATTCAGACCGTCAGTAACGATATCGCAGAAAGCCTGGGGCTCGACAAAGCCAGAGGAGCACTCGTTACCCAGGTGGTTGAAAACAGTCCTGCCGAGCAGGCCGGCATTGAGGCGGGTGATATTCTGCTCAGTTATGATGACAAGCCGATCAGTACGATAAGAGATCTCACGAAACTGGTTGCGCTGACAAAAACAAAGGCCGATGTGACCATTGAAATTTGGCGAAATGACGCACTCATTGCCCTGTCTGTGTCGATCGCTGAGACTCCCCAGACGGGCATCGCCTCTTCTGCCGGGGAAACACCGGTTCTAACGCAAAAATTGGGCCTTGCATTCGCTCAGGTGAATGATGAAACAAGGCAAAAATACAATCTCGACAAATCCACAGATGGCGTGGTAATCAGCGAAGTGGCTCCTGATGGGGCCGCCGCCAGACAGGGACTTCGGGAAGGTGATGTAGTCAAGCAGATCGGTAAAACAAAGGTGCGTTCTCCACAAGAGATCAACAACGTGATCGAAGAATATCTGGTTGATGACAAAAGTTCCGTTCTTCTTCTTGTCGAAAGAGACAAGCAGGTTCGATTTATCGTCGTCCCCATGCGTTCCTGATACAGACAATTTCCTCATACTGTTGTCAATTTGCACAAGGAAGTGCCACTTTTTTTGATTCCTTTTCTTCAAAATCGAACAACCAGTGGCGTTGGCTGGTCGTCATACCACGCACTCTTTGCTGCCACCAGACAAAATGACAAGCCACACATCGGGCCATTCCCATCGCCTTTTGCTCGCCTGAGCAAAGGGACCCGCCGCATACGGCACATCCGGCAGGCTTGACGATATTTTGTTGCCTCGCCCTCTCGCCTCTTTTGCCACTGGGCTGATGACCGGGGATCGGCTGCTGCCACTGTTTCTTATTGGATTCAGTGCGATCTTGTTGGTAAAGCACAGCGTTTTGATCGCGTATTCCCTATAATTCGAAACCATGAACATTTCTGCGCCTATGAGTTCGATTCAGCCGTCGGAAGTATGGACTGCGTTGAAAAACGAAGCTGAACAGCAATTGCTGAACGAACCTCTTTTGAAATCCTTTCTGACGACACGGATTCTCAACCATGAGCGGCTTTCAACCGCACTGTGTTCGATGCTATGCGAAACGCTCCCCTGTCAGGCTCTGCCCTACCATGAACTACATGACGTCGTTCACCTGTCCCTTTCCCGTGATCCGACCATCGTGCAGGCCGCAGAATTTGATTTGCTGGCTTTTTGTGAAAGAGACCCGGCATGTGATCGATTCTCGCTGCCGTTTCTATACTACAAAGGATATCAGGGACTCCAATGGTATCGTACCGGACATTGGTTGTGGAATAACCATAAGCAAGAATTGGCACTTTACTTGCAAAGTCAGGTCAGCCGTGTTTTTGGGATAGACATTCATCCTGCGGCCATCATCGGGTCCGGTATACTGATTGATCATGCAAATTCACTCGTCATCGGTGAAACGGCCGTCATCGGGGATAATGTATCGATGCTGCATGAAGTGACATTAGGCGGCACAGGAAAGGACACCGGTGATCGTCATCCCAAAGTCAAAAGTGGCGTCCTCATCGGTGCCGGCGCAAAAATCCTAGGCAATGTAGTCATCGGCAAAGGGGCCAAAATTGGTGCCGGCAGTGTTGTTCTGCACGATGTGCCGGCTCATTGTACCGTGGCTGGCGTCCCTGCGAAAATCGTTGGCGATTGTCTCGGCGACCAACCTGCCTTTGAAATGGATCATACATTGGAAGCCTAGTCACGCTGCCAGGGCGTTCAGGCAAACCGCCCGGTATTCCCCCGTACCAGACCCACAAAGATCAAAATGACGAACCGGGTTGTTGCAGAAATTGCGTTTCCGATTTACTTGAGCGGCGCCCGAGAATGCGGTTCCGATGCGGGAAACGGCCGAATCTCGCGATAATCTCCTGATGTTTCAGCGCAAACTGATAACTGTCTTGTATCACTTCGCGCTCTTCTCCAGCGACTGACTGGAGCAGGTCGGCATACAGTGTCACGGAGCGGTTCTGGTCATCCATGTTCTCACTGTGTTCGAAGGGTAAATAGGCAAAGGTCCGTTCAATGATTCTCAGTTGCTGATCCCACGCCATCTCCAATAACCGATTTGCGAGTCGAATAGCGATATGATCGTAGGCAAAAGCGACCGGGGTATTTCTGAACATGTTTCGGGGAAACTGGTCAACGCAGAGAATGGATGCCAGCAATCCCCGTGGACTGTGCTCCCATTCCTTCAGATTCCCGGTCGCAACTTGTTGCGTCATCCCGTGGAAACGATCCGTAATCTCTTTATCTATCCGATCTTGTTTCGACCACCAAAGTGCTTTTTGTTGTTCGCTGATCTGTTTGGTGGTCGAACCGTGACCAAACCAGTAGTCCATAATATCCTCTATATCTTGATGCACGATACTGGGAGCCTCTGTCTGATGACGCGGATACAAATAGAATCTGATGATACAAGGGGGCCTGTCGATTGATCAACATGAACGACGCGGCATTCAGGCGATTCCGGCCGTGCACTGACGGTATGGATATTTGAACAGAGTGGTGCAGACGATATTGGTTTGCTCTGCCCAATCGCGTATGATCAACAAAATGGGCGGGGCATCTGATTCGCCATACGGATACTGAACCCGGACACCGACTTGTTGTACTATACGTGTATCTGGATAAAATAGACATAATTTTGATCTGACAGGCAATGGCGATTCGGCTATTTCTGGGTTTGGCAATACTCGTCGGATTGATGTGGTATCTCGGTTGGTATCGGCGTGCCAGTCCCGAGCAAAGAAATCAATCACTAAAGACCGGTCTGCTCTACGGCATTGGAATTGCATTACTGATACTGGTCTTTACCGGACGTATTCCATGGCTGTTTGCGTTGTTCAGCGCGGCTGTCCCTTGGATAAACAGGGCTCTGATCGCCAAGAGGGCGTGGGATTATGTCTCCAGCGGCCGCAGCTATTTCAACCAGAAAAACCGGCGTGACGGAACACGCAAAACAACCAGTATGAGTATCGATAAGGCCTATGAAATTCTTGGGCTCAAGCCGGGGGCAAGCAAACAGGAAGTCATCGATGCACATCGAAAACTGATGCAAAAATACCATCCTGACCGTGGCGGGTCGGATTATTTGGCATCACAGATAAACCAGGCAAAAGATTTGTTGTTGGACATTCACTGAAGCATGAAACACTCCGATTCCAGCACTCATCGAGACAGCTTGAAACCGCCTGTCGGCACCAGGAACGCGTGTTGATCTCAAAAAGTATCTGAAACACTCCCCTCATCGTGATCAAATATATCGGGTTCAAAGTTTCCTCCCTCATCATTCTTGTGTTTTTTTCAACTTGGCCGATTGTGCTCAGTGTGGTGAAAACAGACAAAGGGGACAACTGGGGCATCAGCGAGCAAGTGCTTTCGGATATTATTACGCCATCCGTTGTCAGTGAATCACTGCCTGAGAAAATCCGCATACCCGGCTTCAAGCTCAATGAAGAGCTGACGATTCAATACACGCTTGATACCGACCTTGAAGCCGAAGCCGATCGTCTCTTTAAACGATATAACCCCGACTACGGTGTCTTTGTTGCCATTGACCCGGCCACAGGCCATATACTGGCAATGACTGATTCCAGCCGCGATGGGGTGGAATATGGAAACCTGTCTTTGATGAACACCTTCCCAGCGGCTTCGATTTCAAAAATCATTACCGCGGTCGCTGCGATCGAAGAAGGGGAGGCCAATCACAACACCATTATTCCGTTTAATGGCAAATCCACTTCGTTATACAAGAAACAGATATTCAATCATAAAAACAACAAGTGGACCCGGAAACCCACTTTGTCCGAGTCATTTGCCAAGTCGGTCAATGCCACATTCGGGCGGCTCGGTGCGGTTCATCTTGGTGGACAGAAAATGCTCGACTGGGCTGAACGACTCGGCTTCAATTCCCGTTTTGCCTCCGATATCGAGTTTGATAACGGTGTCGTCGATCTTGATGTCAATGATACCTGGCAAGTGGCTGAAATGGCATCAGGCTATACCCGAAGAAACACACTCTCCCCCCTCCATGCCGCCGTGCTCGCCTCCACAGCGGTTAACGGTGGAAAATTGATCGCTCCGGTTTTAGTCTCTTCCGTCACAGGGCCAAATGGGATCCCGCTCTACGTCCATGGAGACCCGGCTGTCTCTCAGGCCATGAAGGCATCGACCGCAAACCAACTGAAAAAAATGATGATGGCCACCGTCAAAAAAGGCTCGGCACGAAAATCATTCCAACGGTTCCACAGAGGACATCTCGCCGATATCTCGGTGGGCGGGAAAACCGGCTCCTTGAGCGGCTTGCATCCCAAGGGAAAATACGATTGGTTTGTTGGTTTTGCAGAAAGACAGGGGCAACAAATCGCCTTTGCGGCACTTTGCATCAACAAGGAGAAATGGTATGTCAAATCGGCCCGGTTCGCGCGCCTGATGCTGGAATATTACTTCTCGAGAAAACAGCCGGCATAACGAATGTCCATCATAGCCCTCTTTGCCGCGATAAAGTACTGATGGAACAATATCTGGAGACGGTACGCAAAGTACTTGATAAGGGACAACGGAAACCGAATCGGACCGGTGTAGACACAATTTCCACCTTTAACCTCAATTATGCGATTGACCTACGAGAAGGATTCCCCCTGCTGACGACCAAGGAAATCTCATGGAAAAATATTGTCATAGAAAACTTGTGGTTTTTATCGGGGAAAACGGACATCGCGCTGTTACGACGGCATAACTGCAAATTCTGGGATCCGTGGGCGGACGAACAGGGAAACGTGCCGAGTGCCTATGGTCATTTCTGGAGAAATTTCCCCTTGGCGCCAGGACAGACCAATGATCAGATCGCCTATATCGTAGATCAGTTAAAACACAATCCCATGAGCCGGAGAATGGCGGTCACCGCCTGGGCCCCCGGTAATGCGCAAACCAGTGCCCTGCCCCCCTGCCATGCTTTTTGGATCGTGAATGTGCAGCGGGACGAAAATCAACAACCTTATCTTTGCCTGCACCTGACCCAACGCAGTTGTGATATTGCACTCGGTGTCCCCTACAATATTGCAGGATACGCTTTTTTACTGGCGCTGTTGTCCCGATTCAGTAACATTCCCGTCGGAATATTTGGCCATACATTGATTGATGCCCATATCTATACGTCAAAAGACGATGGAACCATGGCCGATTATGATCATATTCCGGGACTGCGACAGCAACTCAAAAGACAGCCTCGTCCATTGCCGACACTTGAAATTGATCCCGCCATTCGCTCACTGGATGACATTGAACCGCTGCTCTCGCTTGACACGGACCAGGTCATGGAAAAATTTGTTCTGCACGACTACCATCCCCATCCGGCAATCACCTTTAAAGTCGCTGTTTAGAGCGCCAGCCAAAATCCATGCCATTTTTGGGAGCCATCGCTGCAATGACCCAAAATCGGGTCATCGGCCTGAATGGTACGCTACCGTGGCACTATCCGGCTGACATGCGGCATTTCAAACGCAGGACCATGGGCTGCACGGTGATCATGGGCAGACTTACCTGGGAATCGATCCACTGTCGTGCCTTACCGGGGCGACGTAATATCGTTATCAGTCGAACTCCGCTCAATCATGTCGAATGCTACCCCTCGATTGAAAAAGCGCTTTCGGCAACGCAGGAACAGCCAACCTGGATTATCGGCGGAGGACAAATTTACCACGCGGTATTCGATCATCTCACGTTACTTGATATTACCTATGTGCCGGATACGGTTTGTGAAACGGATGCGGTCCTTTTTCCCGTCATCGCACCTGAAATCTGGATCGAAAAAAAACGATCGGTTCTGGACGATTCTTCTTTGGTCAATGTGGTCTACATGAAACCGACTTAGACAAAGATTTCCTAGTCCGAGTTTGCCATGTTCGGTGTTCGCATATGCGATAGAACAGTCGTGTTGTCGAACAGGTCGTGTCTTTCTGTCACAGTGTAAATACTGAATCGGTACTTCAGAGGGTGAGTGGACAATCAGCCGGTCGATAGTCGAGCGGCCCACTACTCGGCTTCCTCTGGCATAATGCGTCCAGTGCGTGGTCAGCACTGGAACCTCATCATTGGCGATGTGCCAGACCACTCCTAAATCGATTTCCAAATAGACCTGAACGATTCGGTTTCTAAGACCGACACATTTGGTCAGGGTATCTCTGGATGTGCTTCCTTGGTAGCCTCACTGATGCGAGAAGCAGCTTCGCCAATGACCTCCGGAACTTTGAGGATTGCATTTTGGTGCAACTCGCGCTGCAAGAAACTCCCATAGGGAAGACCTTGCACGAACTAGGCGGCTTTACGCGCAGCGACAAGCATATCAAGCAGGTAGGAATCATCCTTCCACATAGATGACCTCTGCCGACTCCAGAATCGCCTTCCGACGGATATGATTCGAACTTCGCTCAACCGCAGGTCGGGTCACAATATCCACAGGTCGCCCCAACAGGTACGATAATTCTGATGCCATGCAACAAAACTACAACCCGGGGACATTACCCGGTTCAAACGCAACAAGTACGTCAATATCACTCTCATGAGTGTAATCGTCACAAAGCACTGAACCGAACAGCGACACACCAACGCCTGCAAAAACCGCAATGATCTCTGGAGAAACGGTGATGTGGGAAAACATCCGACCCTGTTTACGGGCACCCTGGGTCGATCTTTGGGAAGACTGGCCCATCGCCAACTCCACAATTTTCAAGCTCTCAATACCCCGATCATCCACAATCTTGACTGCTGTTCAACCATGATCCGTCTTCACCCGACACCCTCTCGTAGCACAGCGATACCGATGCCGCAACCCGTGATCTTCGACGACCCTTCAATATTTTCCATATCAAGTTCATCTCTTCGAATCGTGATGAGTATCCTCCGCGGCGAAGGCTTCAAGGATACGGTGGGCAGTCGCCCTGCTTCAGTCATGGTCTAATTTCCCTCCTGAAGGTGGTTCGAGGCTGGTCAATTCAAAATCAATGCGCAATTGTCAGTGAGGTCTTATGTAGGGAGATTCATATAACAGAACGAACGGTGGATATTTTCAAACAAACGCTTCAATCAATGATGCCTAATTTGCATGGTACTAATGTATGATTGCAAAAAAAACAACACGTGAATGAACACTCCGACAGAAAACGCGTGCTCATATACGCAACACGACACCGGCATCAATGTCCGTTGGCCAGACGGCATAACCGGTTTTTTCCATTATGTGTGGTTACGTGATTGCTGCTACTGTCAATGGTGCGGTGACAGCTATTCAAGCAACCGTTTCTTGCATCCAAATCATGTCCCGCTAGATATCAAACCCAAACGATTGGAAACAACGGAACCCAATATCCTCACCATCATTTGGGCCAATGATGATCACAAGTCCAGCTACAACACCGACTGGCTGAGGCAGTATGGCTATTCCGACCATTTTCGCAACCTTCGTTTTCATCAGCCAAGACTGTGGGATGCACAAATCACTGGATCGATCCCCTGTGTCGAGTATCGAGAATCAGTGCGCTGCGATCACACACGGCTGGAATTACTTCGACACCTTCGTGATTATGGATTTGTGTGGGTCAAAAGAGGGCTACCGACCGAGAAGGGCATTGAGTCTGTTGCAGGATTGATCGGGCAGGTTACGGAATCGGCTTATGGAAAATTTTTCGATCTTTCACCCGGGAGTGCCCATAAGACCGCAGGGACTTCGATGTTTCCCGTACCGCCCCACACAGACGAAGCCTATCGGGGCAATCCAACCGGTGTCAATGTACTGCATTGCATCCGACCGGCAAAATCAGGCGGCGAATCAATACTGGTTGATGGATTCAAATTGGGCGAGATACTGAGACAGTCCGAGCCTGATAAATTTGACTTGCTGGTCAAACAGCCTCAACCATATCATCGTGTGGTGCACGGCAGTCATATCGATCAGCGGACACGGGCGTCCGTATTTACCCTTGATGAAAATGGAACCATCATTGGTTTTCGATTTCACCCTCGATCCGCGGCACCATTGGATGTGCCGAGCGACTTGTTTCTTTCGGTCTACGCGGCCAATCAGCGCCTGTGTGAATTGATGTTTGATGAAAAAAATCAAGCCCGGTTTACCTTGGAAGCTGGCGATGCAGTGCTTTTTGACAATCACAGGGTGATGCACGCCAGAACCGGATTTAGTGATAAAAACCGAAAGCTTACAATTTGTAACGTATCGAGAGAGCAGTTCCACGAACAGTTCAGATTGGTCGCCTTTAAGTTGGGTTATGTTGCGGAATCTCAACAGGTCCTATCAACCGGTGTGTCGGGTTAGTAAGGAACAGATAAAAGTGAAAATTAGAAAAATTTCTGTATTCCAGATTGATCTGCCGTTAAGTGAACCCTACTTTCTTTCCGGTGGCAGGCTCAGGTTCGAAAAGCTGGATGCGACCTTTCTCAAGCTTGAAACGGACAACAAAGTGATCGGATGGGGTGAGGCAACGCCTTGGGGACATACCTACCTACCGGCCCACGGACCGGGTGTCCGTGCGGGGATAGCAACTTTGGCATCGAGCGTACTTGGGTCAGATCCTCGTAAAATCGAACATGTGGAACGAGCGATGGATGTTTGCTTGCCCGGGCATTTGTATGCGAAGGCGCCCATAGATATGGCCTGTTGGGATATTCTCGGTCAGGTAACCGGGCAATCCATTGCCGATGCGCTGGGTGGCCGGTATGAAAGGGGAACGCAAGTTGCATCGTCCATTTCAACCGGCACACCGGATGAAATGCTGGACCGGGTTAAAAGATATAGAAGTCGAGGATATCAGGTTCATTCCGCAAAAGTTGGTGGTGATATTGCACTCGACCTCTCTCGTATTGATCACCTGGAAAAAAACAGGTTGCCGAATGAACATATGCTGTTTGATGCCAATCGATCCTGGTCTCGTCGAGAAGCCATTATTGTGATGAATGCCCTGCCCGGACTGGGCGTAACCTTCGAACAGCCGGTGGAAACCATTGACGATATTGCGGCCATTCGACCCTTGACCAAAGCGGCGATCAGTATCGATGAAGCACTGCATACGGTTGCGGACATGACGAGAATCGTGTCCTGTAATTTAGCGGAAGCTGTCAATATCAAACTCAATCGTGTCGGTGGATTAACAAAGGCAAGGCGAATACGGGACATCGCGCTGGCACACGGTATCCAGTGTTACGTGATGGCGACCGGCGGGTCGGTATTGGCCGATACCGAAGCGGCGCATCTGGCACAAACGATTCCGGAGACTTTTCGACTGGGAAGCTGGGCATGTCAGGACATGTTGACGATCGACGTTGCACCAGGACAAGGTGCCCGGAGCATTGAGGGTGTGTTGACGGTGGGCAATAGCCCCGGGCTTGGGGTAGCCCCTGATGAGGACCTGCTGGGGACTCCGGTTGCAACCTACGAACTTTAACCCGACCGAATAACGCTCAATGACCGATCCATAGTCTTGTTGACAACAAGGTACGCCGTTGAATCAGATATGGGAAAATGAGAATCAAAAACCTATCCGTATACCGCATCAAGGTCCCGTTCAAACCGCTCGGCAGCGTATGGATTGGAAGAAAAAAGCCACCTTATCTGGATAGCACTGTGGTCATTTTGACCACCGGATCAGGGCAAACAGGCGTCGGAGAGACCTGTCCTATTGGCGCAGTCTACTTACCCGCCTTCGCACTTGGGGTACGTGCCGCGATCGAAGAAATGGCACCCGTGCTAATCGGTCAAGATCCCTCGCACATCGCCAGGATAGTTCAGTTGATGGACAAGTCGCTTTTGGGTCATGACTACGCCAAAGCGGCGATCGATATTGCCTGCTGGGATCTGTTGGGAAAATCCACTGGCCTGTCAATCAGTACGCTGATGGGTGGACGCCACCAGTCTTCGATCCCGGCTTATGCTTCCATCCCGCTCGACACACCGGAAGAAATGGTGACCTATACGCGACAAAAACGCTCGGAGGGATTCCGGTATTTTCAGGTGAAGGTCGGCGGCGATCCCCTTGAGGACGTCGAGCGCACCAGAGCCATTCTTGCCGATGGGAATAAAGAAGAAATCTTTATGGTTGATGCCAATCGCGGTTGGTCGAAACCGGATGCGCTGCGTGCCATCGCTACATTGAATAAAAGTCCGGAATTTGCGGACTGCTATATTGAACAGCCGTGTGCCACATATGAAGAATGCCGTACAGTCAGATCAAAGTGTCCACAACCGATGATACTGGATGAGGTGATTGATACCCCCCATGACCTTGCCAGGGCCATCAAGGACCAGGCCTTGGACGGATTGGTGATTAAGGTGACTCATGCAGGCGGTCTGAGTAAAGCACGGTTAATGAGGGATATCTGCGTCCATCATGGAATTAAAATGCGAATCGAAGATACCGCCGGAACCGAAATCGCCCGTGCTGCGCAGGCTCAATTGGCGGCGGCGACGCCATCTCGTTTCTTATTGGGATCCTATCCATTTCTCCATCATTTGCCGTCAACGGCAAGGGACGCTCCGCGATTGAAAGAGGGTATGTTGCATCTGAACGATAAGCCTGGATTGGGAATCAAGCCCAATATGGAGGTATTGGGAGAACCGGTTGCGAGCTACGAGTAAGCTGACAAAATGAAAATAAGCAAGATTTCTGTCTTTCAGGTCGACTTGCCTTTTGATAAAGGAGTATACCGGCTTTCTGGAGGGCGGACGTGGACAGCAATGGATTCAACGATCGTACGAATCGAGACTGACGATGGCCTGATGGGGTGGGGGGAGACCTGTCCATTCGGACCAAACTACCTTGAGGCGTTTTCACGGGGGGCCCGGGCGGGTATCGCCGAACTCGCACCCTCCCTCATCGGCCTCAACCCCTCACTTCCCAGTGTGGTGCTCGCGACCATGGATCGAAACCTCCTGGGTCATCCTTACGTAAAACACGCGATCGATATGGCCTGTTGGGACCTTTTGGGCAAACACGCTGACCAACCGCTTTACAAGCTGTTCGGGGGGAGGCTAACCGAAACGGTTCCCGTTGCAGGTGGGATTCCCATCGAGCACGGTAGCGTCCTTGACAAGCGGCTTGCTGTATTGCGACAGCGTCAATGCAAGCAGTTTTCCTGCAAAGCGAGTGGCGATATTGAGATCGATATTGGCTATATCAATGTGCTCGGCGACAAGCTCGAACCCGGAGAATCAATCAAATTCGATGCCAACGGAGGATGGCGGGTGGACGAGGCGATCAGGGTGATGCGCGCCACCTCAAAGATTGACATCTATTTTGAACAGCCTTGCGCCAGCTTCGAAGAATGCAAAATTGTCCGACAGTCGTGTGGTCGACCGATTGTGCTGGATGAATGTGCATTGAATTTGACTGGGATCATGCGTGCCTGGAACGAAGGCATTTGTGATGCGGTTAATTTGAAAATTGGCCGTGTAGGAGGATTGTCCCGCTCAATGGAAATTCGAAATCTGTGCGTCTCACTGGGGGTCCCAGTTTATATTCAATGTAGCGGTGGTAGCAGCATCACTCAGGCAGCTATTGTACATCTGGCCCATTCAACCCCAGCCAAGCGATTGCTTTCCATTTGGGATATTGGCGATCTCGCCAGTTTCTCCACGGTAAGCAACCCTATCTTACAACGAGATGGCAAAATGCAGGTCGATGGTTGTCCGGGGTTAGGCGTTGAACCCGACCCTGATGTTCTCGGTCAACCGATTGCTGAGTATCCGTAAGAAATCATCAATTGTGCACGACCAAAGCTGTCGGTTTAACCCGATACAATGAGACCGGGACGCTTTGTTTTTATGAGAATCTGACTTTCGACTCTCTGTCCTTGGGGGACATACTTCAATTGGCTATTTTGTCCAAGACAGTGAGCAGGATGGAGTGCCGTTCGGCGTGTTCCCCCCCGTCAAGAGCGGAATGACGATCTAAAATGACCGGAGTCGGAAAATTCTAGCGATAATCGGAACTGTCGGTAGCAACTCTGGCACAGTGCGCTTGACATGAAATCCATACCCTTTGTATTCTCGTATCCTCATAGTCGAACACGAAGAGGGATCAATGCCAGATCTCCCTATTCAATCATCCGTCTGCCAGTACCGTCAATCTCATTCAAAACCACCTGTGGATACCATGAAATATGACCCTTAACGAGACGTACGACGCTGACTGCGTGATCGAAACTATCGAATGATCTGCTGCATCCTGATCAGAACGTTTTTCTATCCTATATTCTGAAGTAACGATGAGACTCAAAGATAACACATGGTCGTAAGTGACACCGCAATCCGACAGCGTCTGAAACTGGGTGAGGACAGTACTTGCGAGTTCAAACAGATAGAGTTTCGTCACAATCGCCCGATAAGCTCCCGGCGGGATGATCTGGCCGATGAAATGATCGCCTTCGCCAACGCAAACGGCGGCGTATTGCTTTGCGGTGTCTCTGACAACAGCCAGATTCAGGGTATGTCTTCCGAGCAGATGGCAGCCGTTGACAGGCTGCTGGTTGACGCTAGCACGAATACCGTGCACCCTGCCCTGCGCATCAATGTTCATCATCGAGCACTTGATGACAAGGCTTTTGTACTTGTCGAAGTACCGAGGAGTGATACCGTTCACGAACGGGCCGGACGTGCGTACATCCGTGTCGGTGCAACCAAACGTCGCATGGACAGTGACGAGCAGATGAGACTGGCGCAGAACCGCGCACAGAGTCGCTATTTATGGTTTGACAAGCAAATCGTGCCACAGACAGGCTTTGAAACACTCAGTGAGCGTCTGTGGGAGCAACTCCTCAGTATGACTGGAGCCGCGGACCCTCGACGGGGATTGATCAATCTCCGTCTGTTGTCCCAAGATGAAGCCGGTGTCGACCGAGCCACAGTCGCTGGTGTATTGCTTTGTACTCCGTCACCACAGGAATGGTTGCCGCAAGCGACTATCTTGGCGACCCACTATCGCGGTCAAGACCGTGCCTCCGGTCAATTGGACGCACAGGAAATTGTTGGCCCATTGTCCATTCAGATTACCGATACAGTGAAGTTCGTCGTTCGAAACATGCGCGTTGCGGCACACAAATCACCGGAACGGGAAGATATCCCCCAATACAGCACCGCCGCGGTATTTGAAGCGGTGGTCAACGCCGTGGCGCATCGTGATTACTCCATGACCTCGCGGCGAATCAGACTGTCGATGTTCAAGGATCGGCTTGAGATCGATTCACCCGGCCTGCTTCCCAATGGCATGACTATCGAGGGTATGGATGCCAGCCAGGCAACACGTAACGAAGTGATCGCTTCCGTGTTCGGGCGTATTCCCGTAGGCGATTCACCCGGCGCAAACCATCGCCAGTACTTGATGGAACGTCGAGGAGATGGCGTCTCGATTATCCTCAAGGGAACACAGGAAACGACCGGTATCCTTCCTCAATATCAGATTATTGAGCAGTCCAGCCTGATGTTGAGCATCCCGGCTGCAAAGCTCGAGTTGGCTCCCGCCGACTCCACCATCACAGTACATTCGAAGGGAGCACCGCTGTCTGGAGTCAACGTTCTAGTGCTCTTCCCGAACAAAACATGGCGGCAGGCAACCACCGACGAAGCTGGCGAAGCAGTCTTCGACCTGTACACGGCACATCTTCCGATGACCGTTTATGTCGCGGCACCAGGGTATACGGCCGGACTCAAACGGGAGTGGGTGCCGGTCCAGGGGGGGATATTGCTGGAACTCAATCACCTTCCAACCGGGGGGGCGGTCATATTCCCCCAAGGAAGCGGCCATCTCCCTGGAGTGCGTGGACGATTAAACCCAAAACGCGATACTTCCGATCGGACTTATCTGTATGCCGATAATATCGCCATTGATGAGGGACGGCAGCAGCCAGTGCCTTTTCGGCTGGGGAACCCACTGAGGCTTACGGATGCGTTTGGTGTTGAGTTGACGGTCACCATTATCGACTTCTTCGGGCAGTCTGCATTGCTGGAATATCAATCATTCGAACCATAAATCCACACAGGGTTAAACTTGAGCTCACATATTCGACAAGCTTGGACGTGAAAACCGAGCAGGTCATCCTTGCGGTCTCGATCTTTCACCCATGCTTGTCCGGCGTTTTCAAACGGTCACTCTATCAGTCATGGGTTTTCTAACTTGGCATCAAAAAGCAGGATGGAACGACATGATGAATCAGTCAACCCGACAACAGAGAATGGCTCTTAGCGGGGCCGGATAGCCTTCCACTGTTTGGGAGGGTTCCATCGGGTTCAGGAAATCGCTCAACGATTGGAATGGCATCCACTCGGTTTTTCTTTGTTCATCGACCGATGTATGACTGATATCAATGATTGAAATCTCTGCGAATCCTGCGCGAACCAGTGTCTTTTGTAATTTTGAGACGGTCGGGATCGACCACACATTGCGCATTTTGGCATATCGACCCTGTGGAATTAATTCCCTCTCATCCTGACCGTCCAGAACCAATGTTTCCAGAACCAGTTGACCCCCTCGTTTCAGGCAATGCTTGATTTCCTGCAGATGCTGTTCCGCCTGTCGACGATGATAAAGAACACCCATGGAAAACACGACATCAAATCCACCCATTGCCTGTCGTATGGTCTTAAATGGCAACTCTTCACTTTTGAGCGGAAGCACAAACCCGTGACACGCCGGAAGATAGTGTCTCATGGCACAAAATTGCGCAACGTAAAGTTGAGTGGGATCGACACCCAGAACACACGATGCACCGGCTCCAAGCATCCGCAACAGGTAGTAGCCATTTCCGCAACCGATGTCCAGTATTGTTTTTCCTTCCAATGAGTCAATTCCCGCAACCACTCTTGACCATTTCAGGTCGGATCTCCACTCGCTGTCGATATGGACACCATACAGATTGAAAGGACCCTTTCGCCAGGGATGCAACTGCATCAGTTTTTGTTTCAGTCGAACCCTGTCCGACTCGCTGCAATCGTGCATTGTTCCAACGGTAATGCGGGCCTCATTCAAGTCAATCCTTGAGGGTCTGATCGCAGGCAATGTCTCTAGAACATCCTGCCATTGTTGGACATCACCATGCCTTCTTTCACTGAAGGTCTGCCGGGTACGCCCCAGCAAGTCAGAATAAAGTGACGACAGCGGGGTAGCGTCAATACCGCTGCACAAAATTTCTGCTGTGAACATGCGGGAACGTCACTATTTGATCGCAATGAATGATCCAAATCCAAGACACTGAAACCAGGGAAACACACAACTGAATCCTGCTGCATTGAGCCGATGCAAATGCGTCTCGGTAGGGTCCAGTACCATGACCTGTTCAAGTGCAGTACGTTTTTGACTGACTTCCAATTGACTGTAGCCATTGGAAAGCTTGAATTGCTCGTGCAGTGTTTTCAGCGATTGCCCCACCGCGTCATTTCCCAGTGCAAGCTTCTCCGAGATGACCAATGCCCCCCCGGGTATCAGGCCGGCATGGATATTCTCCACCAGATAATGTCGGTCTCCGACGGGAAGAAACTGAAGGGTAAAATTCATCACCACCAGACTTGCATGGCGTATGCGGGTCTCTTGCGCCGACTGGTGGTAAATGGAATACTGGTCCTCCCGAATCACGCGGCCGACATTCTCATTGCATCGGGCTATCATCTCACCCGAACTGTCAACACCGATAAACTGGACCGTGGGATCATTGATACGAGAGTGAATTGACAACATGGCGGCACCCAGAGAACACCCCAGATCATAAACATTGGAATCAGGAACAACATAGTGCTCAGCAATGACGCCTAAAAGGGCGATGATCTGCTCATAGCCCGGCACGGATCGTCGAATCATGTCAGGAAACACGTTGACGACCTGCTCATCGAATGCAAAGTCGATAATATGTTTCTTTTTTTTCGAATAGAGGTTATCGATATTCGTCATCGGTGAGCTTTTGATACTGACGGCTGATCCCCGTTACTTCAGATGCGTAGCGCTCGATTCAAATGAACGGGGAACCAACCCGAATTGTGCCTTGATAAAAGGACTCCCGATGATTCCCTATACGCCATTCAAGCCATCTACGCCTGTTCCAGTTCGATCAGCGTTCCCAACATCTCCTTGGGATGCAAAAAAACCACCGGCCTGCCATGAGCACCGATGGTCGGTTTTCCATCGCCCAACAGGCGCAATCCCTGTTCCGTCAACTGCGTCACCGCCCGGGTAATATCCTCGACTTCGTAACACAGATGGTGAATCCCACCGGCAGCATGTTTTTCAAGATAGCGCTGAATGGGTGAATTTTCACCGAGTGGATGCAATAACTCAATCTTGGTATTGGGAAGCTCGACAAACACGGTTGTCACACCGTGTTCGGGCAAACTGACTTTCCCTGAAACGGAGGCACCCAACACATCCCGATAAAGTGAACTCGCCTGATCCAGATCAGGCACCGCAATGGCCACATGATTAAGTTTACCGATCATATTTTTTTCCTGAATGCTGTCGATTTATAAACGACGACACCAATGCTCTCGCCGCGATTGAACAAAGAAGATCACCTTCACTGACTTTTTTTTCGATCACCTGTGTTTGATGTTTCAACAAATCATCCGTTTCCAGTTCCTCTATCAGTCGTTCCCTCACTTCGCTCCAGAACCATTTTCGGGATTGAAGTGCTCTTCTCGCTTTTAGTGGTCCATCACTGAGCAACCGCTGATATTGGCACACCCGACTCCATATGGTATCTATCCCGACATTTTCCAAAACAGAGATCATCTCAACCGGTACATCCCACTGTGCCAATCTTTTCTGGATCAGCTGAAGTGACTGCTTTATCTCTGCAGCGGAACGTATTGCCCTGTTTTTCATCTCGCCATCTGCCTTGTTCACCACCACAATATCCGCCAGTTCCATAATCCCTCTCTTGATACCCTGCAGGTCATCACCGGCACCCGGCAATAACATGAGCACAAATACATCCGTCATATCAGCCACCAGCGTTTCCGACTGACCGACACCCAGTGTTTCGACAAGCACAACGTCAAAACCTGCCGCTTCGCAAACCAGTATCGCCTCCTGGGTACGACGGGCAACACCACCCAACGTGCTTCCGGCCGGCGCAGAGCGGATAAAGGCGAACGGATTAACCGCAAGTGTTTCCATTCGGGTCTTGTCCCCGAGAATAGAGCCGCCACTGAGACTGGAACTCGGGTCCACGGTCAGCACCGCCAATCGGTGACCCTGCTCGATGATATAGCTCCCGAAAACTTCAATGAAAGAGGATTTGCCCACACCGGGACTGCCGGTGATCCCGATCCGTATCGAATGACCGGTCTCAGGCATCAGTTTCTGGAGAAGTTCCTCTGCCAACTGCCGGTGGTCGGGACGAGTGGACTCCAGTAGCGTAATAGCCTTCCCCAGCATACGCCGGTCACCGCTTCGAAGCGCAGCAAGATCAATCACAATCAATCATTTAACATCGGTGCTTCCATCACAGCGACTCAAACTCCATAATCGGCTGATCCACCTCCAGCGTACTGCCTTCCTCAACAAGAATGTTGGCCACCAAAGCATCATGCTCTGCACGCAGGGAATTTTCCATTTTCATCGCTTCAATGACGGCGACTTCCTCTCCAGCCTTGACCTTCTGGCCCGGCTTGACGGTGAGCGAGACCAGCAATCCGGGCATCGGTGAAAGAAGGAATGCCGAAAGATCAGACTCTTTTTTGATCGGCATGTACCCCTGAAGTTGAGCGGTGCGTGGGGTAAAGACCTCGATCTTGAAATATTGTCCCTGATGAGTCATGCCATAGCGATGGCCGGCTTTTTCTATCTGCAGGTAGACCGGCCTGTCATCGACCGAACCGCGATATCGGTGTTCGGTTGCCTGCCAGCGGTCTTGAACCCGATACTCCTTGCCTTCGTAACGTACTGTCCACCCGCTCTTTTCGGTCAAAACACGGGTTGCATGCTGCTCATGATTGAAGATAATCACCCAGTCCGAGCCGATGTTGCGCCCATACCCTGGCAGTTGACCCGACGTGGTTGCTGCACGACGGGACAATCTATCATGAATCGAGGCAATCACACAGATCATCTCCTCAAGACCGGATTCGGGTCGGGAATACGGATGAAAGCCATCCGGAAACTCTTGTGCGATAAAGTCAGTGGACAGTGCGCCCGCCTGGAAGCGTGCATGCCCCATAATCGCCGCCAAAAAGGGCAGATTGGTCTCGACCCCTCGGATATAGTACTGCGCCAAGGCCTTTTGCATCTCGTCGATTGCACTTTCACGGGTTTCCCCCCAAGTCACCAGCTTGGCAATCATCGGATCATAGAACATCGAGATCTCGGCTCCTTCATAGACACCGTCGTCCACTCGAACACGATCACTTTCCATCGGTGCTTGATAGCGCACCAATCTTCCCGTTGACGGCAAGAAATTGCGAAAGGGACTTTCTGCGTAAATGCGCGACTCCACTGACCAACCATTGATCTTTATGTCTTCCTGCCGCACCGGCAGTGATTCACCATTGGCCACCCGAATCATCAGTTCAACCAGGTCCAGACCGGTAATATACTCGGTGACCGGATGTTCCACCTGCAAACGCGTATTCATCTCCAGAAAATAAAATCGTTTTTTCGCATCGACAATGAATTCCACCGTACCGACAGAGTGATAGCCAACGGCTTTTGCCAGTGCCGTTGCCTGTTCACTCATCGCCTTGCGAGTCGGTTCATCCAGAAAAGGGGATGGCGCCTCTTCAATAATTTTTTGATGCCGTCTTTGAATGGAGCATTCCCGCTCATTCAAGGTCACCACGTTGCCGTGATGATCCGCAATGAGCTGAATCTCGATGTGTCGTGGCTGCTCAATAAATTTCTCAATGAACACTCTTCCATCTCCAAAACTGGAGACGGCCTCACTGGTTGCCCGTTCGAATCCCTCGTGGCACTGTGACTCATCATAAGCAATCCGCATGCCTTTACCGCCGCCCCCTGCCGTCGCCTTGATCATGACCGGATAACCGATACGATTCGCGATACCGACCGCCTCAATGCTGTCTTTGACGATATCGGCATGACCGGGGATGGTATTGACCCCCGCGTTTTCAGCGAGCAATTTCGAGGTGATCTTGTCACCCATCGCCGTAATGGCCTCCGTTCCCGGACCGATGAAACAGATACCCGACTGTACCAAACGCGCTGAAAACGGGGGATTTTCTGACAAGAATCCATATCCTGGATGCACCGCATCCGCTTCAGTTTGCTGACATGCCTGAATGATTTTCTCACTATTCAGATAACTTTCAGCCGCAGTCGATCCACCAATATGCACCGCTTCGTCGGCCTCGGCAACATGTTTGGCAGACCGATCGGCATCCGAGTAGACCGCTACCGTGGCGATCCCCATCCGCTGGGCGGTTTTGATGACTCGGCAGGCGATTTCACCTCGGTTAGAAATTAATATTTTTTTGAACATTCTCAATTATATTATTGTTATTAAAGTGGAATGTTTCCGTGCTTCTTCCATGGATTTTCGATTTTTTTCTGATATAGCATGGCCAAGGAGCGGCAAATGCGTTTACGCGTATTATGTGGGAATATCACATCATCAATGTACCCGCGCCGAGCGGCACTAAACGGCGTGGCAAACTTGTGACGATATTCTTCGGTCCGTTGTTCAAGCTTCTCGAGATCGTTGGCCTCTTCCCTGAAAATGATTTCGACCGCGCCTTTCGGTCCCATCACTGCAATTTCCGCACTGGGCCAAGCAAGATTGACATCACCACGCAAATGCTTTGATGCCATGACATCATAGGCACCGCCATACGCTTTACGGGTAATTAGGGTGATCTTGGGTACTGTGCACTCCGCATAAGCATAAAGCAATTTCGCCCCATGCTTGATAATGCCGCCATATTCCTGGGATGTTCCGGGCATAAATCCCGGCACATCCACCAACGTGACGATGGGAATGTTGAATGCATCGCAAAATCGTACAAACCGTGCGCCTTTAATGGATGCGTTGATATCCAGGCAACCTGCCAGCACAATGGGCTGATTGGCCACAAAACCGACGGTACAGCCCTCCATTCGACCAAATCCGATCACAATGTTTTTTGCATAATCGGGTTGTAATTCAAAAAAATCCGCTTCATCAACGACTTTGACAATCAACTCCTTTATGTCATACGGAACGGTGGGATTATCCGGCACCAGTGTGTCGAGGGAATACTCGGCGCGCGCCAGATGATCGGCTGTCGTTCTGACAGGCGGCCGTTCCTTGTTGTTGGAGGGCAGGAAATTGAAAAACCGACGCGTCATCAACAAGGCATGGACATCATTCTCAAAAGCAAGGTCAGCGACACCCGACCGTTCGGTGTGACTCACGGCACCACCGAGGTCCTCGGCGGTGACTTCCTCATGAGTGACCGTCTTGACCACATCCGGACCCGTCACAAACATATAGGAGGTATTTTCAACCATAAAGATGAAGTCGGTGATGGCGGGTGAATAGACCGCGCCGCCCGCACAAGGGCCCATGATCAGGGAAATTTGGGGAATCACGCCCGAGGCCATCACGTTCCGCTGAAAGACCTCGGCGTATCCGCCCAGCGAGGCCACCCCCTCCTGTATTCGTGCACCGCCCGAATCGCTGATCCCGATGACCGGCGCACCGACCTTCATCGCCTGATCCATCACCTTGCATATTTTTTCTGCATGCGCCTCGGAAAGAGAACCGCCAAAAACCGTGAAATCCTGACTGTAGACAAAGACCAATCGACCGTTAATCGTTCCATAACCGGTCACAACGCCATCACCTGGAATCGATTTTCCCTGCATCCCGAAATCAGTACATCGGTGCTCAACGAAAATATCCCATTCCTCGAAACTGCCATCATCCAGCAATATCTCAAGTCGTTCGCGCGCAGTCAGTTTCCCTTTGGCATGCTGCGTGTCAATACGGTGCAGTCCACCACCCTGTTTTGCCAATGCCCTCTTTTGTTCAAGCTGATCAATTATTTGGCGCATATTTCTACATTCAATATACTATTTAAATTATTGTTTTTAATATTTATTTATAAGATCAAGAATGATTTGTGCTGCGGTCGGAATATGGGTTCCGGGACCAAATATCGCCGACACACCGATGTCATACAAAAAGGCATGATCATCGGTTGGAATGACGCCGCCACAGATCACGACAATCTCCTCCGCCTGATGCGTTTTAAGCACAGACATGACGGCAGGAACCAGCGTTCTGTGTCCGGCGGCCTGTGAAGAGATGCCGATAATATGGACATCATTCTCAATAGCCTGCTGTACCGCTTCTGCCGGTGTTTGAAACAAGGGGCCGATATCCACATCAAAACCCATATCGGCGAAAGCGGTCGCAATGATCTTGGCACCGCGATCATGTCCATCCTGCCCTAGTTTGACCACCAGCAAACGGGGGCGACGACCTGCCTGTTCGGCGAAAGCCGTCACTTTCTGTTGTAACCGTTTAAACTTTTCATCGTCGGCATACATTGCGCTATAGACTCCACCAATCGACCGGATCTCCGCCCGATGACGGTGATAGACCTGTTCCAGTGTCTCGGAGATTTCCCCGACTGAAGCACGGGCACGGGCCGCGTCAACGGCATCGGCCAGCAAGTTTCCCGTCTCCTGCTCAGCGTGCTTCCTCAGTACTTCAAGCGCTTTCGAGCAAGCCTGATGATCGCGATTTTGACGTACCTGGTCCAAGCGTGCAATTTGACGCTTTCTCACTGCGGCATTATCCACAACCAGTATATCAACCTCGCTCTCGTGTTCCCGCTGGTATCGATTGACGCCCACAATGATTTCCTCTTGCCGGTCAATCCTTGCCTGTCGCTTTGCGGCTGCTTCTTCAATCCGGAGTTTTGGAATACCGGCTTCCACCGCCTTGGTCATCCCGCCCATCTGCTCAATCTCATCGATCAGCTTTTCCGCTTCCAGTACCAGACTGTTTGTCAGACTTTCCACATAATAAGAGCCGGCCAACGGATCAATAACCCGGGTTAACTGTGCTTCATGTTGTAAAACAAGTTGGGTATTGCGTGCAATCCTTGCCGAATTATCCGTTGGAAGCGCTAGCGCTTCGTCAAAAGAATTGGTATGCAGTGACTGGGTACCACCGAAAACGGCTGCCATGGCCTCGATGGTTGTGCGGATAACATTGTTATAGGGGTCAAGACTGGTCAAACTGACACCCGAAGTCTGGCAATGCGTCCGCAACATCCTTGATTTTTGATTTTTCGGTGCGAAATGTCGTTCCATCAGCCTTGCCCACAATGTCCTAGCCGCACGTAATTTGGCTATCTCCATGAAAAAATTCATTCCAATCGCGAAGAAAAAAGACAATCGCGGTGCAAACTGATCCACTTCCATTCCAGCTTTAATGGCGGTTCTGACATATTCAATGCCATCTGCCAACGTATAGGCGAGTTCTTGCACAATCGTCGCACCGGCTTCCTGCATATGGTAGCCCGAGATGGAAATGGGGTTAAATCGTGGCATATTTGAAGCAGTGTAACCGATAATGTCAGAGACAATTCTCATCGATGGTTTGGGGGGATAAATATAAGTATTACGCACCATGAATTCTTTCAGGATGTCGTTTTGGAGGGTTCCTGAAAGCAGCGCCGGTTCGACCCCCTGCTCCTGTGCCGTCACAATATACATCGACATGACCGGCAGTACGGCACCGTTCATGGTCATCGAAACCGACATCTTGTCCAACGGGATTCGGTCAAACAGGATTTTCATATCCTCTACCGTATCAATGGCAACACCGGATTGGCCGACATCCCCTTCAACTCGAGGATGGTCCGAATCGTATCCACGATGTGTCGCAAGGTCAAAAGCAACCGATAGACCGGCCTGTCCCGCCGCCAGATTCTTGCGATAAAATGCATTCGACTCCTCTGCGGTTGAAAACCCGGCATACTGCCGGATGGTCCACGGGCGCCCGGCATACATGGTCGCTCTGGGTCCCCGGGTAAACGGTGCCATTCCCGGCATATTGTGAAGCTCACCGATCTGCTCAAGGTCCTCAGCAGTATAGATCGGTTTGACCTCAATGCCCTCGGGAGTCTGCCAGTTCAAATCTTCAAGCCGCCGTGATTTCAGTTCCCGTTCAGCCAGGTCCCACCAGTTCTTCATAGTGGCTTCATCCACGCCATCTGTGGTCATTCCGAACATGCATACCTCGTCAAATAATCACCAAGAACAGTGCAGTTTAACGGAAAGAACCCAATTTATGTAGCTGTCTAAACACCTTCGTTGCGGCAGGAAGGCACAATGGCAAATCATTTGCGACAACTTCCGACAACATGATAGCATCGATTTGCTCACACCAATGTTCGCATGATCAACATGACGCAGAGTACCGTTTTGACAGGATCAATCGCTTCCCGTTCGCATCAGGCAAATCATGAATAACGCTCCACCCAGAATGAATAAAATGTTCGGCGGTTCACCCTCCGGTGGTTTTTTGGGATTGCCCATGGTGACGCAAGGAGAAACCAACCATGCCGATGCCATCATCTTTGGTGCACCTTGTGCCACGCCCTATCAATCCGTTGGCGCGTATTGTGCTTCTGCGCCGGACGCCATTCGCACCGCATTCGGCTGGCCCGGTGTGTTAGACCATTATGACTTCGATGTGCAGGGGACACTGCTCAGTGAATCATTCACCGCGATTGACTGGGGAAATCTCTCCTATGACGAAAACGATGCTGCTGGTAATTGCAAAAGGATTACCCGAACGACAGAGTCAATTCTTGATGGCGGGGCCATTCCTGTTGTACTCGGTGGAGATGATTCGGTCCCGATCCCGGTTCTTCAGGCATACCACAACCGAGGTCCTTTGACGATTCTCCAGTTGGATGCCCACATTGATTGGCGTGATAATGTCAACGGCGAACGGAGGGGACTCTCAAGCAACATGCGGCGGGCGTCGGAAATGGGATGGATCAAGGAAATCATTCAAGTCGGTGCCAGGGGAATAGGGAGTGCACGACCTGCCGACTACCGTGATGCACTGACATGGGGTGTGACCTTTGTCCCAATGAAAGAGTACCTGAGGGATGGTATCGATGCCATTCTCGATGCCATACCAACAGACAGCAACTTGTTCGTCACATTGGACATTGATGTCATGGACCCTTGTGTTGTCCCGGCCGTTATCGGTCCTGCTCCCGGGGGGCTCTCTTATTGGCAGGCAGTGGAGATACTGGAATCCGTTTCAAATATCTCCCGCATATGCGGCTTTGAACTGCTCGAATTAATGCCGGACAATGATATAAATGGTCGAGGTGCCCTCGTCGCAGCAAGGTTGGTTGCTATCATGCTTTCCCTGCTTTCACACAAAACATGATCTCTAGTAACCGTGCCCGATCACAATAGTCTTAGCTGTCAGGCTATTCAATATGCCAGACAACACCACGGACTGATCTGCGCTTTGCCAGATTTGAATTGTCAACAGGATATATTGCCAATGATTCACAAACAGACAGCGGACAAGCGATCAAAATTCCCTGTTAGATCCTATCCAGAGTATAGACCGTTTCAGTCGCAGCGAATGCGGTCTTTCGGATAGTGACACAACCAACATACAGGTGAGCGATTCGGCAAGTGAATACTATGCAAGGTGGCCTGCTTGACGAATCGATCAAGCGTGAAGATAGCGTTCCGGTAGCTTACAGCAAACGATGAAAACGATAGCACCCCGTTCCCGTTGTTGATGTCCCGTTCTCACTAAAACGACCGACAAAGCTTCTTCCCTAGATATGTGAAAGGTGCTCGGTCATGTCAACAGGTCTGTCAGCTACCTCAAAGCTGTCATGACCGGTCTTTGACTTTCACCTCATACCCCGTCTCTTCCGGCTCATCATCAACCATTTCTGCCGGAAATCCCGGGGCAAGAATATCCAGGCCGGTTTTTTCTTCCAATCGCTTGATGATGTTGGGCGAGTATTCCCTTGGTCCATAATGGCGCTGCCCGTCTTCAAAAATTGTCTCCATAATGGGGGCTAGTTCAAGTTCCACATTGCCTCGTTTTGCTAGTTGCGCAAACAGACCGATATCCTTGCAGACCAAATCCATCGTAAAGTTGATATCTCGACTGCCGTTTAAAATGACCTGGCTCTCCGTTTCATGAACAAAAGAATTACCGGATGAAATACGTATCGCTTCATACGTCGTATTCAGATCCATCCCGGCCACTTTCGATGTGACCAACGCTTCACAAAGTGTCAACAAATTGGCCGTTGCCAGATAGTTGGTGACGACTTTAAGAATGGATGCCGACCCCAGTGGTCCGGTATGCAGCACACGTCGTCCCATCGTTGTCAGTACCGGCAGCATGCGTTCAAACACATTTCGCTCACAACCCGCAAATATCGCGATATTTCCGGTCGCCGCCCGATGGCATCCCCCTGAAACGGGACAATCAACCGGGTCTGACCCCCTTGCCCTGACCATGGCCCCCAATCGATGAACCTCTGCTTCATCGGTAGTACTCATTTCAGCCCAGATCTTACCCGCTCCGAGACCGGCCAACACACCATCCTGCGCTTCCATGACGTCCGCACTGGCCGCAGGACTGGGCAAACAGGTGATCAAGATATCGACCATTTCCGCCATTTCCCTGGGGCTCTTTGCCCACTTCGCTCCCTGTTCAAGAAATGATTCGGCAACCGATCGATTCAAATCCCTGACAGTCAGATCAACCCCGTTTCTCAACAAGCTGCCCGCCAGCTTGCCACCGACATTACCCAATCCGATAAAGCCGACTCTAGTCATGATTTTTACTCTATCTAAATAAAAAAAAGAGGATAGCAAACAATAGGCAATGGGATTATTGCCATTGCGCAAATTGAAAGTCGAAACAGGCTTGCCGCCATTCGGATGTTACCTACTGCAAACCGAATCTTGGACACAACAGCCCAGTCGACAGAACGGACGTTATCAATTAAGACGAAAAGCCAATCAACCTGATTTTATCGAAACAACACACGAGAAAACCGATCAGAGTTCATCGATCAATGACTTGATATAGGTGATACGTGAACTGTTTTCCTCTTCCAACCGTTGCATTTCCTCCTTGATCACCGCAAGTTGTCGAGCACGGTCCCTTTTCGATTTCACGATCATATCAAGCTCGACCATCGCCTTATGGACCACAGGCGATACTTCGTAATACACCTGCGTTGCCCGGGCATCACCCCCTCCGAGATTGACTTTTTCAGTTCGTGGAAAACGAAATCGCTTGCTGACCGGTAGTATTGACCCTTTTGTTCGCTTGTAAACAATACGCAGGATATCAAAGTTGTTGACCGTCTGTAGGGAATAGCGATCTATTTCCTTGGGATTCAGTATTCCCATCTCGCGTAGTGTTGGATAATCTGGCATGTGTTGACCTCGGTTCTTGCGATGCTCTATCGTTGTATATGTAGGGACGGACCGTTTATGCACTGTGACTGTGCCTGTGTCCACCTAGATCATACACTAATTCCATCCTCTCATTTAACCCTGAAAACGGCTTCGATCAATTCGAAGCCGCAAAATTGATCTTCCACCTATGCCCGATCCATCAACCGATTCCAGTATCCAGTAAATTTTCGTCATCACAGCCTCAGGATGGGTATCGCCACATCAGACGATCCCCACTCTACCATTCAGGATACTCTGAGGTTTCACAATAAGGCGTACCCCCCTGACACTCGTACAGACTGTGTGTCATTGCTATGATAAAGCCACGGTATTGCACGATTCTTTTGACGGGTGATTATCATGTAACTGATATCTGATGAAGTATCTCGCTTTATTTTGGCCTTTGAAGGTCGCTATCAAATTCAGGGAATCATATAAAATAGACTGTCAACAAACAGGGGATAAAGAGAAAAAATGAAACGTATTTGTGTCTATTGTGGATCCAGTACAGGCAATGAATCCAGTTACCTTCGATCAGCGGATAAATTGGCGGAAGTATTGCTTGATCGGAACATCGGCCTTGTTTACGGAGGCGCGAGTATCGGATTGATGGGAAGAATCGCGGATACCGTGTTAACCGGCAATGGCGAAGTGATCGGTGTCATCCCGATGGACTTAAAGAAGAACGAAGTTGTTCATGGCGGACTCACTGAACTGCTGACGGTTTCATCGATGCATCAGCGCAAACAAATCATGGCTGAGTTATCGGATGGCTTTATTGCCTTGCCTGGTGGATTCGGCACCATGGAAGAATTGTTTGAAAGTCTGGCCTGGAACCAGCTCGGAATTTATTCGAAACCCTGCGGATTGCTCAATGTCAACCACTATTACGATGCGCTGTGCCACTTCATTGACACGGCTGTCAAGCAGGGTTTCATTCGACCCCGACACCGTAATCTGCTAATCACTGCGACGACACCGCAGGTATTACTCGACGAGATGGAATCCCGATCGACTGAATCGTAATCAGCCTTCGTTCCTTCACTTCACAAGACAGATTCCATGACGAAGAAGAAACTGCTTGTTGTTTGTAATATTCTTTCGATCATACCGGGGGTCATTCTTGTTCCCCTGACTCCGTTTACATTTATACTGATTTACGGGGAAGGCACGGTCCCCGGAGTATGGCATGAAAACCTACTTCGAATCTTGATGCTCCTGTATCCATTCATGCTCCTTGGTTGTCTTTTCCTCTCTGTCAGACTGTATCGAAAAAAATATCAGAGCCAGAGCCTGCTCGTCAGCCTGATTCCACTATTTCACGCGGTGTTGATCGCTGTTGTTTTCCAGTTCGGCGGTATTCAGATCAGATAACCATCACCAGTGTATCACCCGTGGCATCGGCGTATCCGGGTCCACTGCTGCAAACCGTCACCACCCTAGCTAGGGACGTCAACGTCTCAGTTTTTCTCCCTTTGGATCAAAAAGGGGTTCATCGAGCAAGATTGCCTTGTGGGGCAGCCCTAAAATAGCGACCTCAAACTCACCGCCAGCCGCAGTCGCATGGACGGTGTCGACATAACCCAGAGCAACCGAGGTCTGACAGGTAAAACTGTACGAACCGGAAGTGACCCGGCCGACATACTGGCCTTGTTTGAAAATCGGCTCACCACCCCATGCATCAGCCCCGGTACTTCCCGGCTTGGTCTCAATGGCAAAATGACACAATTGCTGGCGCGGAGGTTGATCCTTCATTTGCAGGTAGATCTCACGACCGGCGAATTCGGGTTTGTCCGTCTTGACCAACCCGGCCATCCCCGACTCGATCGGATACCATTCAGGAGAATACTCGCGTCCCCAACTACCATACCCCTTTTCAATACGCATGGAGCCCAAAGCACGGGACCCCACCGGTCGAATACCCAAATCCTGTCCCTGTTCGAGAATTGAGCGATACAAATCCAATTGATTGATTTCATTGACGTAGATCTCATAACCAAGATCACCGGTGAATGAAAGGCGAAACAGCAATGCTTCATAGCCATTGATCATCATCACCTTATTGCGCATAAAAGGAAAGGCAGCGTTCGAAAAAGACTCGCCAGTCAACCGTTCGAGCACAATCCGTGAATTCGGTCCCGCGACATTGAATCCGGTCATCTGTGCGGTCACCGAAGCAAACTTGATGCCATCCTCAGGCAAATACTTATCAAACAATCGCCGATGATAGTCTTCGGCAATACCGGACCCAATCATGATGAGGCGGTCATGGCGCAACCTGGCCACGGTAAAGTCACCTGCCAACCCTCCGCGCAAACTCAACAGCGGCGTAAGACAAATACGTCCATCTTCCCTGGGAACATGATTGGCTACAATCCGGTCGAGCCACTGCAATGCTTTTGGTCCGGTAATTTCATATTTGGCAAAATTGGAGGTATCTATTACCCCGACAGATGTTCTGACTGCCCGTGTTTCCTCTCCCATGACATCGAACCACCTCGGGCGTTCAAAACTGAACTCATCCATCTGTTTCATCCCTTCTTTGGCAAACCACTGGGGATGTTCCCAGCCATAAGAAAGTCCGAACACCGCCCCCATGGATTGCTGCACTCCATACACCGGACGGGTTTTCAAAGGACGTCCGACCATGCGTTCTTCATTCGGAAAGTGTATCCGGAAACGGGAACTGTAGGTGTCCAGCACCCGGGCTTGGGTAAATGACTTGCTCGCCCAAGTACCAAAACGCGTCACATCCCAGGCAAACATATCCCATTGCGGTTCTCCCTCGACAATCCACTGGGCCAGTGTCAGGCCGAGACCTGCGCTTTGGCTGAAGCCTGGAATAATGCCATTACAGACAAAATAGTTCTTTAATCCCCTGACCGGCCCTACCAATGCGGAGGCATCCGGTGACCAGATCATCGGTCCATTAATGACTTTTTTGATCCCCGCTTCCGCCAACACCGGTAACCGATCACAGGCACTCATCACGTGATCCGAAATTCTCTCCAGATCTTCTTGCAGCAGTTCATGCCCAAAATCCAGCGGTGTCCCTTCCTCTGCCCAGAAGCGACCCGCCTTCTCATAGGCCCCAACCAGTAATCCCTGCCCTTCCTGACGAAGATAGTACTCTTTGTCCCGATCAGCCACAGATGGCAACTCCCGATCAAGCGATGCGATCGCAGGAATCGTTTCGGTGACAAAATACTGATGCTCCATGAGCATCAGCGGTAACTCGAATCCGGCCAGTTTTGCCACTTCCCTCGCCCACAGGCCAGCCGCATTAACCACAATATCAGCATGAATAAGCCCCTTCTCTGTTACCACATCCCACGTTCCATCAGCACATTGGCTGGTTTCAAGTACGGCGGTAAAACGGTAGATTTCAGCTCCCCTTTGCCTTGCGCCATGGGCATAAGCGTGAGTGACCCCAGCAGGATCGACATATCCGCCCAGCGGTTCAAACATGGCGCATTTGACATCATCAATTTCCATCAAGGGGTGCAGTTCACGGATTTCTGTGGCAGAGATTTCATAAAATTCGGCGTCAAACGCATGGGCCTTTGCGGCTTGAATTCGCAATTGATGTACTCGGTCGCCAGTACATGCCAAATAGATTGACCCGGGCTGATGGATACCACAAGACTGCCCCGTTTCCGCTTCCAGTTCCTTGTAAAGCTTCATCGTATAATACTGCAGGCGGGAAATGTTGTTGTTATCGTGCAACCCGTGAATGCCAGCAGCTGCATGCCAGGTTGATCCCGAGGTCAACTCACTTCGCTCGACCAGGACAACCTCTGTCCAACCCAGCTTGGTCAGATGGTAAAGAATACTGCAACCGACAAGCCCGCCTCCGATGACAACAACCTGGACATGTGTTTTCATTGCAAACGGAATCGGGACTAACTCAACACGGAATTCGATCCAGCAGGAATTCGAGTCGAATTTGCAAATTCGACTATTCTTTGACAGGCCGTGACCAGTTGTGCCTCTGGTGCACAAAGACTCATCCTGATGAGATCCTTGCCAGACTGACCAAACTCGTCACAGGGCAAGACAGCCACCTTTTGCCGATCCAGCAGACCTCTGGCAAACGCCTTGCCTGACAGGGACAACTTTCGTATATCAAGAACCACGAACATGCCTCGTCCTGCACTGAAAATCTCCATGCCCGCAACATGATCGAGTTGTTCCAGGACCAGCCGCCGCCTCGAGGACATCGCCTTGCTGATTTCATCCGCCGTGTGAGTTGAACCCAGTGCCACCACGGCCGCATCCATAATAAACTGAGGCAGCCCATAGGACATGCACATGGAAAGATTGTACAGCGCATCCATGAGTTGCTCAGGGCCGACCGCCCAACCCAATCTCCATCCGGTCATTCTGTGTGATTTTGACAAACTTGAAACGGTCACACAAACCGACTCTGCCCCTGGTACTGGCAGCCCGGCCGGGCTGCACCGTTCATCTTGAGGCAGTATTTCCTGGTAGACTTCGTCACTGATCAACCAAATCCCTTCCCGGACACAGACTTCCAGCAACGGCATGAACTGCGCTTGCGTATAAACCGCACCGGTTGGATTATTCGGTGAATTCAGTACAATCGCCCGGGTTCGCGAAGTCACTTGTGCAATAATGTCATCGGGGTTAATCTGGAAATGATTTTCCGGTTTCGCCGGGACACTGACCAGCGTTGCACCCGAGGCGCTGAAAGTCGCCGGATAGGTTGAGTAATACGGATCAATCAGGATCACTTCGTCGCCGTGTTCCAAAAGACACTGTGCAACGGCAAACAAGGCATTTTGGGCACCCGCAAAGACGGTACAATGGGTTGCCGTCACGCATTGGCGGGTCAATGCGCAATGTCTTTGGGCGATCGCCTGCCTCAAATCGAGGTTGCCATTGACCGGTGCATAGTGATGTCGACCCTTGTCCAGACTTGCTTTGGTCGCTCCCACGATCTGTGTCGAGGTTGATTGATCAGTTTCCTGACCAACACTCAGCATGATAATGTCTTCGCCTGCTTCCAGTCTGGCCAGACCCTCATAGTGCACTTCCCAAGCATCCGCCCCCTCTCCCGCAAGCCGGGTCACCGCACTGGAAAATTTCATTTGATCACCTGTACCGGGGAAACCGCCGTGGATAGTAGCATGTCCGGGCAGTCACGTATTGAATTTGTTGAAACCACGCTCCGTATCGTGGTCATTCTATTTTTATGTATAACTTTAATATTATCTTATATAATATTGTTTTATATAAATAATATTGATTATTCTAAAATACAACGCCACTCTGACACGCCGCTTTGAAGGCCGAAAAAATCATCAGCGTCGGATGACTGTTTATCGGGAGTCCTCAATGCCACACAATCCGCAGGCAATTTAATGATCGAATCGAACCTGACCCGCCAATGACAGCACCTGCTACATAACCGGGGGAATCGACAACCAATCTGACCATGCCCATCAACCGGACACCCTGGCTACAGATCATCAAATTCCTCATCAATCGCAAACGAAGTGGCATCGACATCTGACAGTATGGCATTGATATTACTCTCTTTCGATACCGCAGAGCGTGAGGCCACTCTACCCCGTTTCTTGACGAATGCCGATTTGGACACCAGCCATTGCCTGTGATATTTTTTCTTCATGTCTGCCAATTCCGTGTCGGTCAGTATTCTGATTTTCTTTTCGACAATGGCAACAACGTATTCAATGATCGCCTTCTTTTCCGTGTTGTACAGATAGATCTTTCCGGGTTCTGCTGCCGGCAGTGACGCATCGCCAATCAGAACGGTCTTTGATTTACTGGTTTCCAGCATTCCATACCAAGCTCCTTTCTTTCGTCGTTTATACATGGGCATTCAATCGGCTATACGAAAATCATTTACAAATCATGACCTCTCGCAGACAGCTCTGCATTTCGAGCGTAAGGAAATTTGAAGGAATTTTATTATTTTCCCCCTAAATTACAATGTGTTTTTTGCGTTCATTTGTAACGAAAGAAGGGTGTGCAGAAAATGTCTTTTAACGCGGTTCGATGCATCCTAGGTATGGTCGAAATACGCGCCGACAGTGACACATCAATGACGCACAAGGACTACCGCTTGTAAGGGGTCGGGAAGGCTCCGTGACCAAGAAACGCCTGGATGTCCGTATGCTTGTTGACCAACTCATGGAGCCGGTCAAAGTCGCCTTGAGTCCCTGTTTCAAAGTACCCATCACCAAAATGCTCCACCGTGCCGTCCCCGGACGGCCGTTGTGCAGGTCCACCCCCGGCAGGACGTCCTTTTCCAGCAACTCGAACAGCGCCTGTCGGGTGGTTTGATCGCTATACAGCCACGTCAGCCCCAACAACAGGGCGGGGATATCATCACGGGACTTTGGATCAAGGCGGATGTCCTCGATCGACAGGGCACCGATCTCGGACTGGAAGTGGAACACGTTTCACATGGCAAGGAAAAAGACGAAGCGTCGATCGTAATGGCCGTATTTTATCCAAAACCGCCCCTTTTGAGGGAATCTTCGGCTCAACAATCCGCCAATAATCCTTTTAAATCAAGCCGCTTGGGGGGTTCGGGTAAGCACGAAATAGATTGATCCCCATGACCCGGTACTCTTCAGTCGCCCAGTGACAACACCGTCCTGAAAATCGCAGCAAACACAGCAAACCAGATGTGACAGAATTCAACTTGCCAGGCGACAGCCCGGTACGCTCAAGTCGTTGAACGCAAGGAACACTAGAACATATCTCCGAAACGGGCTGTGTCATGCAGTCGCCAAATGCGATCAATCATTGCACGCATCTCCGCCACCTCCATGATCTGACTGTAGCGTGCAAGAGAAACGGCCTTGGCTTCCAGTTCGGCTCTGCTGAGTATATTGCCGGGGTCACCTTTCGGTCTCTCGACAAAAGATTCGTAGTGATCGCCATTGTGCATTGCGACATGAACACGAGCAGACCATTTTTGTGGATAGACGGCATCAATTTCCGGGTCCACTCTCATTTCAACAAGATCATGCAAACGTCTGTTCCAGGAATCTTCCAGTGCATCTTGTGTGAAGTCGGTTACTCCAGCGCAACCGTACCGCAGAATCAACGCCAGCACAAAGCCCATCGAAAACTTTGACTGATGAATCGTGACCGGATTGTCAACCGCACCCAATACATCTTTTGCTGCCTGATAGACATACACAACAATACGCTTCACCTCTCCAGAGTCCAGTTGATGCTTGTTTCTCAGCGCAAGTAGCGCATCTGCCGCCGGATGCGTATGCCGACAGCACGCATGGTATTTGAACGAGGTTTCCATGGTGGCCCATCGTTCACCCAAGCGATCGGTCAACTGCGTTTCATCGCCTTCCCCGAGCATCCCGGCAGCCATCCCCTGTCTCCCCTCCAGCACTTGGCTTGCCGCAGTCAATCCCTGTTGTGCGGTATAGGCCGCGAGCAATCCATCCATTGAAGCCTTTGCCGTATGCAGTTGTTTCGAATCCGCCGCATCTTTCAAAAACGCCCAGAGCCCGGCCGCCTGAGTGCCTGCTGATCCCAGCGCATGAAGCGTTTGTGACCGGGTCAGTCTCAGCAGGTTGGAAACCGCCATCGCGGCACCGACCGTGCCTGCGGTTCCTGTCATATGGAAAATTCGATAATGTGATTTTCCCAGAAACTGACCCACCCTGATTCCGCATTCATAACCTGCGATCACCGCGGTCAGAAACGCTTTACCGGACAACTTTGGATGGGCCTGGGCGGCAGCAAGCACAGGAGGGAAAACCACCGTCGCCGGATGCAGAATTGACTGATTATGCAAATCATCCTGTTCGACTACATGCGAGGCGGCAGCATTCACCATTGCCGCAAATAAGGGACTGGTTGTCTCTGGATACCCAACCAGTCGGCAAGCGCCGCTCTGTGGGCCCATCTGGGTGGCAAAAGTGTGAAGGGCCCTGACCGGTGGTGCCTTACACCCTGCAATGGCAGACGCATACCAGTCCAAAAAAAGTTCTTCCGCACGAAAAATGATATCCTCCGGGATATCGTCATAGTGCAGGTCAGCAGCAAAATCAGACAGCGTTTGGGAAGCAGAGCGTGGCATGTCGATTCTTAATTCATATACCGGAAGGCATTCTACCCCGCTTCTTTTCCAAATGTCAGCACTCGACAGGTAAAACAGGCATTTCCATTGAGTCCATTGAACAGTTTCTGTCTCACCGCTGACACCGTGCTTTACCGTGTTTTGCACCGTCCGGACAACCGGTCCACTGTAAAATGACGGAACGGGACCAACCCACTTGATGCACAACACAGCGAACGTTCTTTAGTGGAACCAACCGGCATCCACCCTGAGGAACTTTTCTCCTGATACGCCTGTCACAACCAGAACACCCTTCAACGAAGATGACACGATGAATTTCAAAACCACCCGCACCCTCAGCATAGTGATATTGTCCATACTGCTGGGAATGAACACGAACCTGTTTGCTGATGACACAGGCGGCTATGGCGGTCGCTGGACAAATAAAGGCTATGATATTGATGGCACCTGGAAGATTGTTCAAAAAGCAGACAAAACCGTCTTGGTACTGGATGAAAACTTCAAAACCAGAAAAGGCCCTGATCTGAAGATTTTTCTTTCAAAAATCGCCCTCAAGGACATCAAGGGCAGCAAGGTCAAATATTCATCCGTTCTTGTCAGTCCATTAAAATCGCCCAAAGGCGCCCAGGAATACGAAATACCAGACGATATTTCTCTCGAAGACTATGCGTCGGTTTTAATCCACTGTGAAGCATATGCCCATCTGTGGGGCGGGGCGGCGTTGGAACAATAACGCGCCGATATGCTGACCGATTCAAGGCAGTCGGTTATTCGGCCATGTTGTCTGTCAGCAGTCTACCCGGCATGACCGAGACTGACCGGTCTGCCAGCAGGTTGCGAAGAGCGAACTGGCACCTTCCCGGTTGATTTCAATACTTCCAGAATTTTGCGTATCACCGCCTTGTAGTAGTGATCGCCAAGCGATCCAACCTCCGGATCAACCCGGTCCCTTGTCGAATAGAAAATCGCCGGTGCAGAGATACTTTGCACCTCGATCCCTTTCGCCTGGAACTCCGCCTTGATCCCCTCACAAAACCCCCATAGCCCATAATGGCCTGCAAGATGCGCCACTGATGAGCACTGCGCCTGATTGACAAACACTTCGGTATCGACAAATACCACTTTACAGTCAGCCGATTTTCTCAAATAGGGATAGAGTGCCTGAAGCAAGCAGACCGGCATTGTCAAAGTCGCGTTGAACGCTTCTTTGACTTGATCGCAAGATTGTTCCAGAAATGACTTTTGATTGGAACCCGCAACCAGATAGATCAGCGCATCCAGACTACCGACCCGCTCTACCATTGATTGAACGATCTTATGATTCCGATGAGAGTCAATGACGGTAACCCCCTTCACATGGTCGGGATATTTTTCGGCAAGCCGCTGTTGGAAAGACTGATCGTTACCACACAATAACAGTGCATTGTCACCGGATGCCAGTTCCTGAACAACATGCTCGCCAAACTGGTCGGTCGCGCCCAGTATCAGCACATTTTTCTTGTCAGTCATGCCTCGTCCTCCCCGTCACCGAATACCGGTTCAAAGCAACTTTCTATTATCTTTCCGGAGCTTACTCCTGCTTTTTGATTATTATGCAGAATTCACATTAACTGAACGTTACCGAATAATTAATAATAGTTTATAAACTGCTCTTCATGCCGGATGGAGCATTGACCTGTCAAACAGCACCGTACGACTCGCGACATCAAGCCAGGACATCACTGTTTTTTGCGGCCTGACCGTAACCCTTAGCCAGGCAGTGATGTCGTCAATCGAATCGGTATTTGATTGATGTATCGACGGTTCACTCAACCACCGAAGAACACCGATATAGCCCGGTGGAATTTAATCATATCCTCACTTTATCGATGGAAAGTGCGCGTCATGACACAACCATACCAAAGACAAATTCAGGCTACGTTCGATGCAATACGCTATTTGCCCGACATACCATGCAACCCTTTGTTGACACGACACGATCATGTTCATCGACCTCAGGCATGCTACGCTGAAAGAACAACAACGGATAAAACGAGAAGATATCCAAAAGAATATTCAACTCGGCATTCATCGTGCGATGAGTCCGCTTGATCGTGGCTGAACAGTCTCAAGACGATGATGGTCGATATAATCTGGTGTGGACAGAATTCAGCAGCCGTAGTCGGTTAATCCTGGACAATCGCCATGTTATTGCGTCCTTTGGGGATTATAAAAAAGGAAATCTGACAGCGAGTCAGTAGAAAAACGTCTTTGTCACAGCCAAGAAAACGGCGAACCTCTCCCTGGAGAATCAGGATGCAGTCAAGGGATTATCCGGTGTATTTGAGAGACTGTACATCCTTCGGGACCAGCTCATCCGCGGTGCAGCAACCTGCAATGGTAAGGCCAACCGGGATCAACTGAGGGACGGCGCAAAATTTCTTGGGGAAGGCGTCCCGCAACTAATCAAACTGCTTTCGGATCATCCCAATGAAATTTGGGGGAAACCCATGTATCCTGTCGCCAACCAAGCAGTCTGAGTAATAGGCTCAACACACCACGACCCTCACGATACAATCGGTTCTGATTATCCTGGGAAGATGCCCCTATTATCAGTTTGCGAACCCACTGACTGATCATGAAATACAACCGCTGATGAACAATTCTCAAATTACCTCGGAAATCAATTTGCAAGCTGCTGGAAAACACCAGGGCTTTCTCCGTCTTTCCCATTCCGTACATCGATCGGCATACGGCTGGATACCCATTCCCATCATCTCCATTCGCAATGGTGATGGACCGGTTGTCCTGCTGATGGCAGGGAATCACGGCGATGAATATGAAGGTCAAATTGCACTTTGCAAACTAATCAAGAACATACCGTGCAATCATGTCAACGGACAGATAATCGTTCTGCCCATGGCTAATTTTCCGGCGGCCAAAGCCGGAATGCGGACCTCGCCGATTGATCAGGGGAATCTAAACCGCAGCTTTCCGGGTGATCCAAACGGAACGCCGACACAAATCATCGCTCACTACATTGAAACTGAATTACTCTCCTGTTCAGACTATTCACTGGATATTCATTCCGGTGGCAGTTCACTGGTCTATATCCCTTCTCTTTTGATGGGAATCAACACGGATACCGACACGCATCGTCGGAATCTGGATTTGCTGAAATCATTGCAATTCCCTCAAGCGTTGCTGTTTGACTCACCCCGTACGGGCCCATATTCATCTTCTGCAGCCATTCGACAAGGCTGCACGCACATCACTGCGGAAGTGGCCGGAGGCGGCACCGTCAACCATCGGGCACTGAACCGGTTGTACCAGGGGTTGTTTCACTATCTGTCCCATATTGAAGTGCTTGACCTGCCTGACGCTCAAAGGGGGCCTACCCGTTCAACCGATCCATGTCATCACATGGAGATATTGCATGTCACTGCACACGACAGCTACTGTTATGCACTCCATGAAGGGCTATTTGAGCCCATGGTCGATCTCGGCGATGAGATTGAAAAAGGACAATTGGCCGCATTGATTCATGATCCGGGAACCCCCTGGTCATCGCCTGCTGAAGTTTTCTTTCAGACGGCCGGAAAAGTGATTTGCAAACGGGTGCCCGCACAGGTAAGGCGAGGTGATTGCCTGTTTGAGATCGGACTGACCGCCCTGCCCTCTTCCTCGACCTGACCCGTTGACTAACCGATTTGAGGGTCAATGGACTCCTCCTGATTATTCCACGGACTTCAAAGCAAATTTCTTCTGTCATGCAAAAGCCTCTCGTTCCAACTTATAAAATGGCGATCCGCGATGCGCTTGGATTTCCTGTCATCATGCTGTTGGCCAGCATGACCGGATTTGGTTCCCTTGCCCGGGAAAGCGGCTTCTCACTGGGTATGGCGCTGACAACGACCGCTGGAATCTGGGGTCTCCCGGGACAGATTGCCTTAGCGGAACTGTATGCGACAGGCACCGCAGCGATGTTTGTGATTCTGGCATCATCACTGGCGAATGCACGATTTATGCCCATGGCGGTTTCCTTCATGCCTCTCATGCGAGAAGGGATAGGCAAAGACCGTTGGCTCTTTGTGTTAGTCCAACTGTTGTCCATCAATTCATGGGTGGCGGGTCTGCGAGCCTTTCCCCAGATCGATCGTCGAATGCGTGTGCACTACTATGTCCTGTTCGCAACCATCTGCATGATAGCCGGCTTGACCGGTACAGCCATTGGCTACTATGGTATTGAAGCCATGAACCGCTCTGCGGCTCTCGGATTACTCTTTTTGAACCCACTCTTTTTTGCGATCATGATCGCCGGGACCCAACTGCGTCCGGCCGTTATCGCGATCATAGTCGGTATTCCCCTGGGTCCGGTTTTCCATTCTTTGTCATCAGACTGGGGGTTGCTCGCCGCTGGCCTTGTCGGTGGATCAGCCGCCTTCTGGATACATCGGACGACATCAGGTCGAAGCAGATGAACACTGCTGACCATCATCTCTGGCTATTGGTGCTGGGGGCGATTGTGGCCACCTATCTATGGCGCTTTCTGGGCGTCCTCTTTTCCCGTCGCATCAATCCGGAAGGCGCCGCCTTCCAATGGGTCACCTGCGTCTCTTACGCGATGCTGGCCGCCCTGATCAGTCGCATGATCCTGATCCCGGTCGGTCCGCTGGTGGAGGTATCCCTATGGATTCGACTGGTCAGTCTGATGGTCGGTCTGGCTGTCTTCTTTCTGGTCAAAAAACAGGTGCTGATCGGTGTCGGCGCGGGATTGTCCGTATTCACCATATTGATTTACGAATAGCTGATCGACAGACCATGCGAGATTCTGACAGATTTCAGTCAACCGGGGCTGAAAAGGCTGACCTGTTACCTTGCCCGGCAATTGAATTCCGTGATCAATTCATCCCAAATCGGGGCTTGATCCGACACCCTACCCCAGAATGATTGTTTCCGGCGCTGGTCGAACTCTTCGACCATGATGCCGCGCTGCTCGACCCAGGTATAGTAACCCAGATTGAAAATGCGCTGTCGCTCCTGACTGCCCAGTTCCAGCACATGTGCCGGCTCACAACCTGACAGGCATCGTCCAAAGATTTCAGCCGCTTCCGTCATGCCGACCGTTCCGGAAAAATGTGTACTTGTGGTTTGTTCCCGCTCGCTTTGGTACAGTGATGCACCATCCGTTGCAACACACAGTACGATATCCTCCTGGTCTAGACCTGCATGCCTCGAAAGCTTGATTGCGCTTTGAATATTGGCCAACCCGGACAGCCCAACATGCCTGAACTGATTCAAAAATTCACGGGACACCCCCGTGCGCCGGGACAGATAATCATGCCCCTGTTCGGTATTAAACAGGATATTCAACAACTCAGGACCGGTATCTGATATGCCGACGACATAATCCATGTTCATCACATTATGGATCAGCGGAATGTGTTTATCCCCGATTCCCTGAATCGTATGTTCTCCATAGCCGTTATTTAGCATGGTCGGGCATTCCAGCGGTTCGGTAGCGACAATGCGGGTTCCGTAGCACGCCTTCAAATGATCACCGGCCGCTATCGTCCCAGCCGAACCCGTGCCGACAACCAGCGCGAACAGACGATCCCGGTTTCCTGCAACATGTTCAAACAAGTCACCGAATGCTGGTCCTGAAACGGTTCGATGGCATAGATAATTGGCAAACTCGTTAAACTGGTTGATGACAACATTGGAATCATCCTTTTCCAGTGCATCGCACATGTCGTAGATTTCCCTGACATTACTTTCAGAGCCCGTCGTCCGGACAATATCCTCGTCCGGCCTTAACGTCCATTGGTCCAACCAGTCAAAACGCTCCTGACTCATCTGTTCAGGCAAGACCGCCACCCCACGACATCCCAGGATGCGGGAGATCGCGATACCCCCTCGACAGTAATTCCCGGTTGATGGCCAGATCGCCTTGTTTCCCATCGGATCAAAGCGACCGGTCACCAGTCGCGTTGCCAGACAGGCATACGCAGCCAGCACCTTATGTGCGGCAATCATCGGAAACGTATCACCCAAAACCACGACGATACGCGCTTTGACACCACTGAGACTGGAAGGAATTTCAAGCCATGCCGGCTGATTTAAGGGTTTCACACCTGCATGCGCATTATACCAGTGGATACGAAACAGATTGAGGGGATGAGGTTCGTTGACAGGAACTGTCCTGAGCGCTTCATCCATTGCCGAAAATTGCTTGTGAGGCCGCGTCAGTTCGGCAAACGTAGGCAACACGAGTTGCTTTTTTCGGGCATAACCGACTGTACGGTCGAGCACAGCCTGATCCAAAATATCCGGGTTCATCAACATGGTTGCCATCACGATATCATTCAGATTGAAAATGTTGTTATGAAATATTAGGGAATTATATCCTTCACTGCCCAAAACCAATAAACCTCCCATCAATAAGGGCAACAGAGTAAAATAAGGGCATGCAGACCTACAAGACGTATCAACTCAGGGCCTATGCCACCGATGCGGGT
>LXNI01000205.1_pt1 | contig 74759 bp, 57 predicted proteins | sample 809091 | NCBI WGS metagenome assembly LXNI01 (sample SAMN04870527, study PRJNA318959) | sponge metagenome | biome: 01000161; feature: marine sponge reef; material: water | host: Sarcotragus foetidus | place: Greece: Milos, Mediterranean Sea | collected 2013-05-29 | depth 5-7 m
GGCAGAAGAACACTCTGACCCGGATCGTATGGGCGAAACGTTGTCGGCATCCTCTTCCCTCCCTCAGCCTCCGCTCGTGACTGACAGTCTACAACCGTTCCTACCGCGCACGCTCCTAGCCACTCATGCTGCCTGGGCCAGTCGGATTCGTTGGTCGGGTCGCACTTCCGGTAGGTCGCGACCCGACATGAACCCTTGCCCGGCAACTCTTCCCACTCCAAGTCAAACGGAAGCTTGCCTTCAAACGCTTCCCGGTCGCGGGCGAGAGCGGCAAAGTAGGCGTTGGCGTTACAAGAGGGATCCCGCTCCTTCAGGGCGGTATCGTCCAAGTAGAGTTCGGCTCGAATCCACGGAGTCTGTGAGTTCGTGCCGCCTACAAGCTTGAAGCCGGTTCGGCCGATTGCCACGTTGTGCCAATGTTGCGGTAGAGGCTTCGTCGGCTGTGCGGGACCTTGGGCGGAGCGCAGGACCTCCCGAAACGCCGTCCAATAGCGAAGCTGCGTCTCCTTTGTCGGCGATTGACTGTTTGCCCGCCTCGTTCGTACAGCCTCCCTCGACCAGTCGTTCGGCTTGGCGACGACGTTCATTCGAACCGCGGGCTTGGAGTCATCGATACGCCAGAGTTCGAGTTCCACGCCGAAGAAGTCCGTGTTCTCCGAGATGTCGTTGAGCCAGTCCAGAGCAGCTCGATGCTCGTCCCGGAAGCGCTTGGCGATCCAGACAACAGTACGAGCCTTCTCACCTGCTCCGTAGGTGATGAGTTTGCCGAGGTGGTCGTGGTCGGTGTGGTCGAGCTGATTCTCGACGACGACAGTGCCTTCAACACCCGCCAGTACCAGATCGGCTCGATAGCTTCCGACACTCTTCTCGGTGTCCTCGACTTCCAGGTCGCCGAGACCCAGCGCGTCGGCGAGCGACTCCGGGTTCCTGGCCAACCATGGCGTCAGATCCGACGCTTCGTTCGGCCAGGCTTCTCGAAGCTCAACCCTCTGGAACTTTCCCAGGTTCGGTTCTTCTGCGTCCACGATGCTCTCTCCTTGTCTCGTCCGGAGCGGCTGCCTGGTGGAGCGGGCCCAGCGGATCGCGTCGGCGACGTCCGCTTCAGAGATTTTACGTTCTGCGAGCTTGGCGCGGGCGGCGTGGGCGGGCTGGAGGCTCGTTTCCGCGAGTGCGAGGCGCTGCGTCTTGACGATCCGAGCCGGCGAACGGGTGGATCTCGCGGTGACGCCGGCGGACTTGGGCCGCATCGACTCGGGCGAAGTTGGCGACCTGTCGGGCATGTGGTTGAGCGGGCGCGACCCTCAGATCACGGCCATCGGCGCCGCCAGCCCGGCCACCGGCGACCTTGTCCGGAAGATCGAGCCGCTGGTTTCGGGATCGTCCGGGTCGCCGGCCGTCACGACGTAGAGGTCTCGCCGGTCGCTGCCGCCGAAGCAGACGCTGGTGATGTTCTTTGCGGGAACGTCCAGGTGACTGAGGATCCGGCCTTCCGCGTCGAACCGGGTGACGCAGCCTCCGGCGAAGCAGGCGACCCAGAGGCAGCCCTCCTCGTCGACGGCGAGGCCGTCGGGGCGGCCGCGGTCGGGCGAAGCGAGCGCTCGCCGGTTCCCGCAGAGGCCGTCGTCCGTCACGTCGTGGGCGACGACGTGGCCGCGGGCGGTGTCGACGTGGTAGAGCGTTTCGCCGTCGGGCGAGAAGCCGATGCCGTTCGTCAGGCTGATGTCGCCGTAGAGCTCGGTCGCTTCGCCTTCCGGCTCGACGCGCCAGCACTCGCCGGGCGTGCGCTCCGTGGCGCCGGTGAACGGGCTCGTGCGCATCGTTCCGCAGATGACCCGGCCTTGCGGATCGACGAAGAGGTCGTTGAATCCGGGCGTGTCCGGCGGGTCGAAGAGGATGCGTGTGTGCCCGTCCTTCACGTGGCAGATGTTGCGACCCGAGCAGACGATGCCGCCGTCGGCATGGAGCGCGATGCCGCCGACGCCGCGGCGCTTGGGCACGACCGTTTCGATATCGCCGTTCGGGCTGCGCCGGTAGACGCCGCCCTGGTGGACGTCGCTGAAGTAGAGACGGTCCTCCCCGTCGACGCGAGGACCTTCGATCAGGGTGTAGCCGGACGCCAGGAGTTCCATGGGGCGGGCACTGTAACAGCGCTCATCGCCAGCGAATCCCCAACCAGGCGGCGGGGTGGAGGAAGATGAGAACCGTGATGATCTCGAGCCGGCCGATCCACATGTTGAGCGACAGGTAGACCTTGATCGCATCGGGGAAGTGGGCGTAGTTGCCGAACGGGCCCACATCTCCCAGGCCCGGACCGATGTTGCCGAGGGTCGCGATGCTGGCGGTCACGGCGGTGGGCATGTCCGTGCCGGCCAGACCCACGACCCCGACGCTCAGGGCGAACAGAAGGAGGTAGAGCAGCAGGAAGGAGACGACGGCGCGGAGCGCGTCGTCGGGCACTCGGCGGCCATCGAGGCGCAGCGGCCGTACGGCGCGGGGGAAGACCGTCTGAAACAGCTCGACCAGGGTCGACTTGGCGATCAGCCATACCCGGACCAGCTTCGGCCCGCCGGCCGCGGAACCGCCGCAGCCGCCGCAGAACATGAGCAGCAGAAGGATCGTCTGGCTCGCCTGGGCCCAGAGCGCGAAGTCCTCGGTCGCGAATCCGGTCGTCGTGATGATCGCGAGCGCCTGGAAGCCCGCGCGCCGCAGCGTGTCCTCCGACAGGGCGTCGGTCGTGATCCACTCCCAGAGCGGCACGTCGTCGCTCCCCAGGGTGCAGGCCAGAAGCAGCGTTGCGGCGACGACGATGACCAGGTAGAGCCGGAACTCCTCGCTTCGCAGCAGGGTCAGCGGGCGGCCGCGGATGGCCTGGAACTGGAAGGCGTAGTTCGCTCCGGCCAGGAGCATGAAGGCGATCACCGTCCACTCGATCAGGCTGCTGTCGTAGCCGCCGATGCTGCCCGGATGAGGTGAGAAGCCCCCGGCCGACACGGTGCTCAGCGAGTTGCAGATCGCATCGAAGGTCGGCATGCCGAAACGGATCAGCAGACCGGCCTGAAGGACGGTCAGGCCCACGTAGAGGCTGTACAGGTAGAGGGCCGTGTTCCGGATGCGCGGGGTCAGGCGCTCCTCCGTGGGTCCGGGCGCCTCGGCGAAGAACATCTGGCGGCCGGCGATGCCCAGCGCGGGCAGCACGGCGATGAAGAGGGCGATGATGCCCATGCTGCCGACCCACTCGCTCAAGGACCGCCACAGGAATACGCCTTCGCTCACCGCGTCGAAGTCGGTGAGGATCGTGGCGCCGGTACCGGTCAGGCCCGACATCGACTCGAAGAGCGCGTCGGCGGGCGCGAAGCCGTTCGCCGAGTAGGGGAAGGCGCCGATCAGAACCAGCAGCAGCCAGGCGACCGCCACGGTCGCCAACCCTTCCATTCGCCGCATCTCGAGTCCCCGGCCGGGCAGGAATCGCGAAGCCAGACCCAGCAGAACGGCGAGGCCGGCGGCGGCGAGGAAGGCGAGCGCGCTGCGCCCGTGCCCGTAGGCGGCCTCGACCGCCGAGGGCGCCAGCAGGACGACGCCGAAACAGCCGACCAGCGCCAGGGCCGTACGGAGAACGATCGAGACGCGCATCGCCTTCGGCCTCAGCCGGCTTCGGGCGGAAGTCCGAAGGCGGGACCGACGGTATCGGCGGCCTCGGCCGTCGCGACGACGAGCAGTCGGTCGCCGGGGCGCAGTTCGTCGGCGCCGCCGGGCACGATCGTGTGGAACTGCCGCAGCACCGCGCCGACGATCACGCCGGTCGGCATGTCCATGTCGCGCAGGCGACGCGCCTCGAAATCCGGCGGGATCGCGACTTCGACGACCTCCGCCCGACCGTCCTCGAGTCTGGCGTGGTACTCGAGGCGCGGCGCCTGGATCTGGTGCAGGACTTCGGCGATCGCCGCGGCGCGGGCGTTCAGCGTCACGTCGATGCCGACCCGTTCGAACAGTCCGCTGCTCGAGGCGTGGCTGACGCCGGTCACGACCTTCTCGATCCCGAGCTGTTTCGCGATCAGGGAGCAGAGCAGGTTCGTCTGGTCGTCGCCGGCCATCGCGACGAGGGCATCGCTGCGGGCGACCCCGATTTCCTCGAGCACCTTCAGGTCCGTGGCGTCGCCGCAGAAGACGATCGCGCGTCCGACCTGGTTGGCGATGGCCTCGCAGCGCTGGGGGGAGACCTCGATGACCTGGACGTCAGGCCAGAGCTCCCGGGTGAGTTCCCGGGCCAGCAGCCGTCCGGTGCGGCCGCCGCCGATGATCGTCACGTTGCGCACGACGGTCTCGGGGGCGGCGAAGAACCGTCTCGCGATTTGCCGGAGCGTCGCCTGCCGGCCCATGAACAGGATCTTGTCCCCGGCTTCCAGACGGTCCTGGCCGCGCGGGACGATCAGTTCGCCGTTCCTCACCCGGCTGACGACCAGGGAGTTCTCCGGCAGGGGCGCCCGGATCAGGGTCTTTCCGCAGAGAGGCGAGTCCGCCTGCAGCCGGTACTCCATCAGCCACACCCGGCCGCGGTGGAAGTTCTCCACGTCGAGGGCCTGCGGTTCCCGCACGATCCGTGCGATCTCCCGGGCCAGCGACCACTGGGGCCAGATCAGGTGGTCGATGAACTCCTCGAGCGTCGTCTGCTCCGGGTCGTTGAAGCTCTCGTGGTGTTCGTCCTGCGAGATGAAGCAGTAGGTCGTCGCGCTGGACCGGCCGCGGGCCGCCAGGCAGGCGATGATGTTGCGCTCGTCCGAGTTCGCACAGGCGATGAACGTGTCCTCGTCGGAGAGGCCGACCTGTTTCAGCGTGGAGCGGCTTGCCGCCGGTCCGACCGCGATTTGCAGGTCGAGGTTCTCGAACCGGCCGCGGTCCGTCTCGGTGGGCAGGACGACGAAGACATCCTCGTCGCGCGCCAGCGAGGACGCGAGCAGGTAGGCGATGTCTCCGCCCCCGGCGATCACGACAGTCACGGTCGCGACGATACCGGAGCCGGCTCCTAGAAGATCCGCGAGAAGCCGTTGCTCTCGTTGCTCAGCCGGGAGTTCACCACGTTGTTGTAGATCGAGCCGAACGTGTAGCGGAGCTGGATGCCGCCGCGGAACGAAAGGTCCGTCTCCAACTGGCGCCTGGCGACGAGGACCTCGGCGTCCGTCGCGCCGCCCTTCGGCAGGTAGATCTGATCCCGGATCCTCGAGACGCCGGCGTAGACGTCGAAGCTCAGGCCGCGCAGGATGTGGTACTCGATGTCCGTGCTGAACTCGATCCGGTTGCGGTCGAAGTCGTCGATGAAGTGGCTGTACTGGAGGTCGATGTGGGCCTCGCCCCATGGCCTCTCCATGCCGAACGCGATGTACGCCCCCTGGTCCGTGAAGGTCTCCTCGAGCTTGTCGAAGACGGTGATCTCCTCGTAGTCGAGGCTGGTGCCGCCGATGAAGTAGGCGAACGTGAACTCGCGCTCGGACGACTCGCTGTAGGGGAAGTAGTTGTACTCGATGGCCGCAGCCGCACGGTAGGAGCTGTCCAGGTTGAGGAAGGTCGACTCGCGGCTGCTGGCGCCGACGCCCACTCCCCAGTGCGGGGCCAGGGTGCGGATCACCTGGCCGAAGTAATTCGTGCTCCGCGAGACGTTCTTGTAGGTGCTGCCGTCCTCGAACTCGAAGTTGCTTTCCCGGTAGGAGTAGAAGACGCCCATGCCCGTTCGCCACATGTCCGTCGTCCGGCCCGCCGAGGCGCTTGCCCGGTAGGACTGCGAGTCCCTGCGATCCTCGCTTCGGAAGTCCGTCTCCAGGCGAAGGCGGTAGACCCAGTGATTCCAGGGATCGTCCTCCGCGTCGGCTACGAGCGAGTTCGGCTCGGGATGGAAGTGGTCACGGTGTGGCTCGCCCTGCCCCTCGCCGTTCTTGAACTCGACGACGAGTCCTTCGGCCTGCGGCGTCTCGAGGACGTAGCGAACCAGCCCCAGCTCGAGGAGCCGCTGGATGCCGCGACGGCGCTCGTCGTCCGTGTCGGTGAACGACGATGTGTAGATCAACCTCTGATCGATGCTCTCGAAGCGTTCCAGGCCGATGAAGTTGAAGGTGTACTCGCGGGAGTTTCCGCCGGACTGGATGGTGACGAGGACGTGGACCTCGGCATCCTGGCGATCGCGCACCCAGTTGACGTAGTCGACCTGGCTGCGCAGGAAGGTGAAGTCGCAGCCCCAGTCGCAGTCCAGGAACAGGCGCAGGGCCTCGGTGCCTTCGGTCGTCTCGAGCGCCGGCGCCGCCGCCGCAGGCCCGGCCAGGTTGGCGAGCGCGAACAGGGCCAGAGCCGGGAAGAACAGGCGCCACGAGCGGTGTTGTCGATTTCGGGTCGGTTCGGCCGACTTTCCCGTGCGGGAGTAGTGAACGTCGCTATGATGCCGGGTCGACTCCCGAGAGTCCCGCGGTGTCATCGTTGGCGTGGCCTTGTGGCGGCTTGCGGTGATAGGGCGAACGGTGGCGAGTGGGCGCCGACGGAAAGTAACACAGCGAAGTGAGAGAGTTACAGGCGTGAGCAGGCTTCCGTGCGACCAACCCGCCAACCGGCGGCGAGATTCCCGTTGAGCGTTTTCGATTCGGTCGAGGCCGGTACGGTTTCGGGCCGCGAGGCGCGTCCCGCGAGCGACACGTGGCGGCGCGTCAAGGCCCTGATCAAGTGGCCGTTCTACGTCCTCTACCAGCGCCGGCTCGAGTCCAAGGTGGGGACCTGGCGGCTGCCCCGGCACATTGGCCTGATCATGGACGGGAATCGCCGCTATGCGCGCCAGCAGAGGCTGGGCAACGTCAGCGCGGGGCACTTCCGGGGCGCCGAGAAGCTGTGGGAAGTCCTCAACTGGTGCTATGAGGCGCAGGTCTCGACCGTCACGGTGTGGAGCATGTCGCTCGACAACTTCAATCGCTCCGCGAAGGAAGTCCAGGCCCTGTTCGATCTGTTCGAAGAGAAGACCCGGGAACTCGCGAACCACGACGATGTCCATCAGAAAGGCATCCGGGTGCGCTTCCTGGGGCAGATCGAGCTGCTCCCGGAGAGCCTCCGGACCGCGATCCGGGAGGCGGAGGCGGCAACCAGCGGCTACGACCGGTACCGGTTGAACATCGCGATGGCGTACGGCGGCCGTGAGGAGATCGCGAGCGCTTTTCGCAACTACCTGCTGGACAACTCGGCGGTCGGCAAATCGCTCGACGACGTCGCCTCTGAGTTCAGTGCCTCGTCGATCGAGAGCTACCTCTACACCTCGGGCCAGCCCGAGCCCGACCTGATCCTCCGCACGAGCGGCGAGGTTCGTCTGAGCGGGTTCCTGCTCTGGCAGAGCACCTACTCCGAGTACTACTTCTGCGACACGCACTGGCCGGCTCTGCGTAAGATCGACCTCCTGCGCGCCCTGCGCTCGTACAGCAGCCGCCAGCGCCGCAGAGGACGCTGAGATTCCAGGACACCAATCAACAGGACAGCCGCGGTGGTCGCCCGACCGTGACCTGGTGGTGGGGCGAAGTACCGGCTGGGAGTAGCAAGTGAACAAGACAGCCCGGAAGTTTCTGATCGATCTGTTGGCCACGCCGAGCCCCTCGGGCCACGAGGAGCCGGTACAGGAAGTCGTGCGCGCCTACGCGGGGAAGTTCGCCGACAGCGTGACGACCGACGTCCATGGCAACGTGATCGCGGCGGTGAACGTCGAAGCCGGCACGAAACCGGACGGCCGCAGGGTCCTGTTCGCGGGCCACTGCGACCAGATCGGCTTGCTGGTCAGCTACATCGACGACAAGGGCTTCCTCTGGGTGCAGCCGATCGGCGGCTGGGATCCGCAGCAGCTCATCGGCCAGCGGATGACCGTGTGGGCGAAGGGCGGTCCGGTCCCGGCGGTCATTGCGCGCAAACCGATCCACTTGCTCGACATGGAGGAGCGCAAGCGGGTTGTCAAGATGGAGAACCTGTGGCTCGACATCGGCGCGACGGACGGCGACGACGCGAAGGCGGCGGTGCGGGTGGGCGATCCGGTGACCCTCGATCTCGGCTTCCAGGAGTTGCGCAACGGCCTGGCCAACGCACCGAAGATGGACAACACGACAGGCTTGTGGGTCGTCATCGAAGCGCTGCGCCGGGTAGTGAAGAAGGACCCGAAGGTCGCCGTATACGCGGTGTCGACGGTGTGCGAGGAGATCGGCCTGCGCGGCGCCCGCACGAGCACCCACGGTGTCGACCCCGATGTCGGCATCGCGGTGGACGTGACCCATGCGACGGACTGCCCGACGATCAGCAAGCGTCAGGAGGGAGACCTTCGCCTGGGCGGCGGCCCGGTCATCGTGCGCGGTCCGAACATGAATCCGAGGATCAGCGACCGACTGGAAGCCGTCGCGGAAGAAAGCGAGATTCCCTTCCAGTTGGCGGCTCTCGGACGCGCGGCGCCGAACGACGCGAACTCGATCCAGATCACCCGCGCCGGCGTCGCGACCGGCCTGATCAGCATTCCCAATCGCTACATGCACAGCGCGGTCGAGACGATCTCCCTAGACGACCTGGATCACTCGGCTGACCTGTTGGCTCGTTTCGCCGCGTCCCTGACCCCGGACGAGTCCCTGATCCCGTGATCGGCTGCTAATCTCCGCGCCCACATTTCCGTCCCATTGATTCCGTCCAACCGAGCGACCGAGGAGGCCAGGCAATGCCCATGAAGAACCGTCTGCGCGACAAGATCGACAACGATGAGCCGGCCCTCGGCGCCTGGCTAGCCTTGCCGGACACCCACAGCGCCGAGTTGATGTCCCGACTCGGCTTCGACTGGGCGACGATCGACATGCAGCACGGCCTGGTCGACTACCAGCGCGCGACGGCGATGCTGCAGGCGATGACCGCCTCCGACACGACGCCGATCGTCCGCGTGCCCTGGAACGAGCCCGGGATCATCGGCAAGATGCTCGACGCGGGCGCCCACGGCATCATCATTCCGATGGTCAACAGTCGCGCCGAGGCGGAAGCCGCGGCGTCCGCGTGCCGCTACCCGCCGCTTGGAAAGCGCAGCTTCGGACCCTTCCGTGCCGGCCTGCTCTACGGGGGGAACTACCTCGAGGAGGCGAACGAGCAGGCCTACTGCATTCCGATGATCGAGACCCGACAGGCCCTCGACAACCTGGACGACATCCTGTCCGTGCCGGGCCTCGACGGCGTCTATGTCGGCCCGAGCGACCTCAGTGTGTCGCTGGGGCTGCGGCCGGCCGCGGACCAGGAGGACGAGTCGTTCACCGACGCGATCGACAAGATCCTCGACGGCTGCAGGCGGCACGGATTGTTCGCCGGGGTCGCAGGCACCGTCAAGGAGGCGCCCAAGCGGATCCGGCAGGGTTTCCGCTTCGTCGAGGTGGCGCGTGACAGCGGTTCGATGGCCAAGGCGGCGCTCAAGGATCTGCGTACGGTGCGTGCGTCGATGGAAGATTCCTGAATCGGCTCAGCCGCCTGCGACGGCGAGTTGCGTGGAACGAATGGGCTCGGGCGGCGTTCTCACTACAGAGGCTGAGCCGGTGGCGTACCCGGTACAATGCAGAGCGAACACAGAAGCGAACAGGAGAAGGGTAGAACCATGTCGCGAATGAAGGTCTGGTTGGTAGTGGCGCTGGCACTGGCTGTGGCCGTGCCGGCAATCGCGCAGGACGGTGAGGAAGAGCAGGTTCGCAAGATCCAGATCAAGAGGGTCGTGGAATGCGCGGACGGCGAGGACTGCGATGAGCATGTGAGCCGTATGGTCTTCGTCGGCGACGACGGCGACGTCCGGGTGCTCCACGGCGGCGACCACGAGTGGGTTGCCGAGGACAACGTCCATGTCCTCGAGGCTGACGGGCACGATATCCTCCTGATCGAAGATGAGCACGCGGACGGCGAAGCCGGCGAGTCGGTGCGCCACCGCGTGCATCGGGTGATGCAGCGGTTGGGTGAGCACGGTTCGCGCCTGCACCTGCGCCACGGCGGCGGCGCGTTTCTCGGCGTGCAGCTCTCCGAGCTGACCCCGGAACTGCGCACCCACTTCGGTGTTCCCGACGACGCGGGCGTCATGGTCGGCAAGCTCGTGGACGGCAGCCCGGCGCTTCGTGCCGGCCTGGAGGTCGGCGACATCGTCACCGCGGTCGACGGTGAGCCGGTCGCATCCGCGTCGGCGCTGGCGCGGGCCATTGGCGGCCGCGAGGACGGCGAGACGGTTGTGCTCGAGGTCTGGCGCGATGGCCGGATGGACAAGGTCAGCGCGACTCTGGAGGAGCGGAAGCCGGAGCGGCGCGTGGAGATGTCCAGCACCGAGGCCGGCGACCACGATGCCGGCGAACACGAAGCCCGCGTGATCGAGGTCAAGGTCGCCTGCGAAGACGGTGAAGACTGCACGGTCGATGTCGCCAACGCGAACTCCTTCGAGTTCGCAGCCTCGGCCTGTGGCGACTCGGGCGAGTGCGAAGTCAAGGTCGACTGCGACGACGGCGACTGCGCCTGCACGGTGAACGGCGAAGCAGCCGACTGCTCGGCCCTGGGCCTCCTGCCCTAAGGGGCGCGCACACCTCTCGACAGCCGTTGCTACGATCCGCGCGATGCGCGCGGGTGTCTATCGTGGCCCCGGGAACGTGGGTCTGGTCGAACGGCCGCTGCCGGAACCGGGCCCCGGAGAGGTCCGGCTACGGATCACCGCCTGTGGTCTGTGCGGCACGGACCTGCACATGGTCCACAGCCCGAGGCCGATCATCGACCCGGGTTCGACGATGGGCCACGAGATGGCGGGGATCGTCGACGACCTGGGCCCCGGTGTCAGCGGCTTCGCGGCGGGAGAATCCGTTGTCGTCGAGCCGCTTGCCTCGTGCGGCGACTGCGAACCGTGCCGCGATGGCCGTGACTCGATCTGCCGGAAACTCCAGCTCTACGGGCTGCGGCGTCCGGGAGGCTTCGCGGACGCGGTCGTCGTACCGGCGCACCGGTTGTACCGGGTGCCGCGACCGCTCCCGGCGCCGAGGGCGTCCCTGGCGGAGCCCTTCGCGGTGGCGGTTCACGGGTTGCGTCTGGCGAATGCCGGACCGGTGACTCCGCCGGCCCGGTTGCTGATTCTGGGCGCCGGGACGATCGGACTGGCCGTCGTCGCCGTGGCGCGGGCGTGGGGCTTCGGCCACGTCGCGATCACCGCCCGCTACCCGCACCAGGCCCGGCTGGCGAAACAGCTTGGTGCGCACGAAGTGATCGACGCCGGCGCCGGGGAGGATCTTGCGGGTTTCGACGCCGACCTGGTGGTCGAAACGGTGGGCGGCATGGCGGACACGATGAGTCCGGCGGGCATCGCCCTCGCCCCCGGCGGGACGGTCTGCATCCTGGGCGTCTTCACCGGCCTGCTGACCCTTGATCCGTTGATGCTCCTGGGTAAGGAGGCGCGCCTGCAGTGGTCCAACTGCTACGCGCGCCGCCCCGGGCAGGAGGACTTCGCGGAGGCGGTGCGGATCCTCGCGGGTGCTGGCGATGACTGCGCCGGGTTGCTCACCCACCAGGTGCCGCTGGACGAGATCGAGCGCGCCTTCGAGATCGCCGGTGACAAACGGTCCGGGGCGGTCAAGGTCACCGTGATTCCGTAGCCGGCGGCCTGCCGCCAGCCCTCGGCGACCGCTCCGGCTCCCGGAAACGGCATCGCCGCCGCAAGGAGGAACCGCATCCCGGTGATCTGTCTCCCGATCAGACTTCCGGCCAGTTCGGGTGCCAGGGCCGGGTCCTCTCGAACAGCCGCGCGGCCCGCAGCACCAGGTCGTCGCGGTGGCGCGGACCCACGATCTGCAGCCCCACCGGCAGGCCGGCGTCGGACAGCCCGGCGCGCACGGTCGCCGCTGGATGACCGGACATATTGAACGGAATCGTGAAGGCCGCGACTCCGGCCGGCACCTGTTCCCGTCCCCCGGTGTGGGTGGGGAAGGGGCCGCGCGCGGGGGGCGGATCGTAGGGCACGGTCGGCGTCAGCAGGAGATCGAAGCGGTCGAACACGTCGCCGCACCAGAGGTTCAGTTGGCCGCGCTCGCGAGCGGCGGCGCCGAACGTCTCGGGCGTCATGTCCCAGGAGCGTTCCAGAGCCTCGGCGAACGAGTGCGTCATGTCCTCGCGCTGCTTGCGAAGCGGCTCGTGGATCTGGCCGGCGATCAGGAAGTTGCCGAGCGCTCCCCAGGCCGCGGTGAGCATCGGGGGACCACCGGGTACGTGGTCCTCGAGCAGTTCGAGATCGAAACCGGCTTCGTCGAACGCGGCCGCGGCGTCGCTGGCGATTGTGGCCACGTCGCTCTGGACCCGGGCGTAGCCCAGGTCGGGCGACCAGGCGATCCGGATGGACCGCGGCAGACCGGAATCGAGCGTCTCCCGGTAGCTGAGGCCGGGGTGGGGCAGGGAGGCGGGATCGCAGGGCGAGGGGCCTGCCACCAGGTCCAGGAACAGGGCGGCGTCGGACACGGTCCGGGTCAAGGGGCCGTAGACCGCGGTGCTGCCGTAGTCCCAGGCCTTCATCGGCCCGCGGGGTATCCGCCCCTGGCTGGGCTTGAGTCCGAAGGCGCCGGTGAAGCTGGCGGGAATGCGGATCGAGCCGCCGCCGTCGGAGGAGGTGACCAGGGGCAGCACGCCGCCGGCCAGCGCCGCGGAAGAACCGCCGCTCGATCCGCCGGGGGTGCGCTCCAGGTTCCAGGGCGAGCGAGTCACGCCGAACAGCGGGTTCTTGGTGATCGCGGTGAACCCGAACTCCGGCGTGTTCGTCTTGCCGACGACGATCGCCCCGGCGGCCCGAAGCCGGGCCACCTGGGTCGAATCGGCTTCGGCGACCGAGTCGCGGAACACGCGCGAACCCATGGAGGTCACCATCCCCGCGACATCCTCGAGGTCCTTGACGCCCAGGGGCACGCCTTCGAGGGGGCGGGCATCTCCGGCGGCGCGGCGCGCGTCGGCAGTTTCGGCGTCGGTGATGAGCGCCTCGCGCGACCGCTGGCTGACGACGGCGTTGAGCTTGGGATTCGTCGCTTCGATGCCGTCGAGGGTGGCGGTCATCAACTCGACGCAGGAGGCTTCACGCGCCGACAGAACATCGAGGAGCTCGATCAGGCTCAGACGGTCGAATTGCATGCGGCTTCTCCGGGTACGGATTTGGTGTTGGGAGGTCGTCTGTCGGCGATGGGTCGGCGCAGTTTGGCAGGCGCACGCGACTGAGCCAAGGTCCGAGGTGGTTCAGGCCGCTCTCGGGTTGGTTGCCGGCAGGCACGCGGGCAGCGCGAGCAGGAACAGCACCCAGCGCTGGATCTCCGTGTCGCGCCAGTTCGCCTCGAACAGGCCCGCGACGTTCAGGGCCAGCAGGGCGAAGAGAACGCCCAGGTAGAGGTCGCCGCGGGGTCCTGCCCGTCCGCCCTCGCGCCGGTAGGCGGCAAGGGTCAGGGCAGTCGCGGCGCCCATCAACCACAGGTAGCAGAGAAGCGACGGGATGCCCCGGCTTGCGGCCAGGTGGACGAACGTGTTGTGCAGGTGCTTCACCCGGGCCCGCACCGAAGTCGGGTGGCGGTAGACCGGGTACCACTCGCGGACCATGGCCGGGCCGATGCCGACAAGGGGCCGGTCGGCGATCATCTGGCCGCCGGCCCAGAGCATGCAGAGCCGGTCGTAGTTCGAGGGGTTACGGACGTCGACCATCGAGGTGGCGCGCTGCCAGTAGGTGGGCCAGAGCGTCGGCGCCACCGCGGCCAGCGAAACGACCGCCAGGACCAGGGCCGCGGCGTAGCCAACCAGGACGCGCCTGCGTTGCAGAGCAAAGGCGGCCGTGGCGACGGCGAAGGCGCCGAGCCAGGCGCTGCGGGTGAGGGTCAGAACGAGTGCCATGCCGACGACGGTCAGGGCGATCCAGTTCACCCGTCTGTGCCAGCCGTGGCTGCTGGCGACCCGGCCGGCGATCAGCGCGAGGCCAAGCAGGAGCACGCCGGAGAACGTCATGTAGTGGGAGAACGGCCCCGGGATCCGCTGGTGCAGCGGGCCGTAGTCCGTGAACGCGAACTGCGCCAGACCGTAGACCGCCAGGACGACGGAGATAGCGATGACGGCGTTGACGACAAGGCGTACCTGTCGCTCTCCCTGCACCAGGAGCAGGGCCAGCGGGAGCGTCAACGCAGAGTAGAGCTGGGACAGCTCCGAGAGGCTGGTGGCCGGGTCGTAAGAGAAGACCGCCGAGAGAACGAAGCAAAGGGCGTAGACAGCCAGGGGGTAGAGAAGCCGCCGCCGCCGCCGTTCCTCGTCCCCGGCCGCGAAGAACAGCCGTCGCCGCCGGGCGGCGGCCCAGACCAGGGTGAAGAACAGCAGGAAGTTCGAAAGGGCGATCCCGAACGTGGTGACGAGCTGGCCCAGGAAGAGCCAGAAGCCCGCGTTTCCCTTCGCTTCGCGGCAGGGCCGGAGCACGACGCGCTCGATCGCCCCCATCGGCCCCTGCGTCCCGCTCATGCCGGCAGTCTACGCGGGGCCGCACACTGGGTGCGCCGGGCCGGCATCCGCCGAAAGGCGGAATCCGCTTGCGCTCTGAAGCCCTACCGCGACCGGCTCCGCACTCCCGTCACCGTCAACCCAGGCCGCAGCACTTCGACCCGGACGTCCCTGAGCCCGTCCGGCCCGGCCGCCACGTCGGCAGTCGGCTCGAAGGCGATCAGGTACTGGGAGCGGAGGGCACGCGCGATCTGACGATAGATGCGGTCGAGGTCGTCCACCGAACCGGCGATGTAGTACTGGCCGCCGGTACGGTCGGCAAGCATCCGCAGTGCGTCGATCGTCCCCTGGTCGTTCACACGCAGAGCGATGGGGTAGATCGCCACCTCAGCGAGCTCGACCTGGGCGAGTACCCGCTCGAAGTCCAGGTTGCTGTCGGTGTCCGCGCCGTCGCTCAGGATGACGAGCGCCCGCCGGTCCGGCCGTCCGGCGAACGAGGAAACCGCGTAGGCGGTGCCGTCGTAGAGCCGGGTCGAGCCCCAGGCGCGCAGGCCGTCGGCGGCATAGCGGAGCAGACGGGTGTCGCCGGTAAACGGCGTCAGTCGCTCGAGATCGTGGTTGAACACGAGGAGGCTGGCAGCGTCACGCTCGGTCAGGACACCCTCGAAGAAGCGCTGCGCGCTCGTGGCTGCCACTCGGACGCCGCGTCCCAGGGAACTGGAGACGTCCATCAGGAGAGCGACGTTCATCGGCCTGTCGGCGAGGTTGCGGAAGTCATGGACCGGCGCCTCGACGCCCTGGTGAAGAACCCGGAAGTCCGCCTGCCCGAGGTCGGTGGCCGGGCCGGTTTGCCGGCCGCCGACCGAAACGAGCATTTCGACCAGGCGGACGTCGATCTTCTCGGGCGCCCCGGCGCCCAGGAAGACGAGATCCTCGACCTGTTCGTCGGAACCTCCTTCGCTGGGACGCAGCGTGGCTACGGCGCGAACGAAGGCGAGCGGTGTTCGCAGTCCGGCCGGAACGCGGCAACGGAAGGGCGGTGAAGTCATCCGTTCCAGCGATTCCGCGCCCAGGAAGCACTCGACGTGGTCGAGTTCGCGGCCTGACGGTACGTCGACGCGGATCGCGAGGTCGAGCGCCTCACCCAGGCGGGCGGCGTCAGGACGTTCCAGGCCGACCGCGAACGGCCGCTCCTCCCGTTCGATGTCGAGGCCGTGCCGAGCCAGAAGCTGCCCCCCGCGGTCGTGTCCGCGTACTTCGACGCGGTGATGCTGCTCCGGCAGGTCGACGGGTTGAACGAAGGGCGGCCCTATGACCGTGGCTATCGCCTCGCCGTCGCGCAGGAAGACGACTTCGGCGACGTCGGGGCTGGCGGTGGCCCGGGCGGTGAACGAGGAACCGAGTACCCGGCCGTCCGGCGCCAGAAGCTCGACAGCGGGCAACTGGTTCAGCACGATCGTCTCGCGGCGGGTCAGCAGGTGAAGATCGGGCACCTCAGGCGGCGTGGCAAGCGTTGGCACCTCGACCGTGCTGCTTGTGCGCAGCAACCCGCGGCCCAGGTTGTCTTCGGCGCGGAGTTCGATGCGGTAGGGCCCGGGAGGAAGGCGACGGTAGAAGTCGAGTGCGATGCCCGCCGGTGCCGGGTCGTCGCCGCCCGTCGGGTCGACCGGAATGCCGCCGCTTATGTGGTGGGTGACGACGAAGGCGTCGGCAAGCCGGTTGCCGAAGAAGACGTCGCCCGTGATCGTCACCCGGTCGAGGATCTGGCCGGCGCCGAGTTTGGCGAGATGTTCGTGGGGCAGCCGCAGCCGGCCGCGCATCGCGGTGCGACGGTTGTCGCTGCCGAGGGCCTCGAACTCCAGCGAGACGCCCGACAGCGCCATCGTGGCGGGGTCGAGGACGGCTTCCGTGCGCAGAAAGTCGTCGACCCAGCTCGACGTGTCGCCATCGGCGCCGGGCGCCCTGCGCGTCCAGTCCATCTGCTCGACGAACTCGCTCCAGCTAACGGCGCGTTCGAGCCTCCCCTCGAGACGGCGGCGTTCGTTCGACGCCAGGCAGCGTTTTCGTTCCGCCTGATCGAGGATCCTCAGTGCATCGGCCGGCGGTGGCGTGGCGCCGTCGCCCACGCTGTCCGACGTGCTGGGCGCGAAAGTGAGGTCCACGCCGGCGTCCGGCGACCACAGCGCCATCGACCGGGGGTCGAAGTTGACCTGCTGGACGAACGCGAGGACGACCTGGCTCGTGTCGGGCGGAGGGGCTCGGCCGAGCTGATGTTCGAGTTCCCACCCGTCATAGACCCAGATCTCGATTCGCCGCAAGGTCGATTCGCACGGTTCGACGCCTTGCCGGTAGGCCGGCTTTCCGGCCAGCAGCACGGCCCGCTCCATCTCGGGCGACCGTTCGCGCAGTTGATCGCGGGCCTCGAGATTCTGGCGCCAGCGCTCCAGCAGCCGCGGCGGGCGCGCCGCCCAGAAAGCGCGCAGGAAGCGCTCCTGCGCGCCTGGGCCTTCGAGTTGCTCGAAGGCCCGGCGCTCCCGGTCGGAGAAGAGGGGCTCGACCTCGGCGAACCAACGGTCGTAGAAGTCGGGCAGGCGCGCTTGCGGCCGCCGGCTGGCCTGGGCTTCAACCGGTCTGGTGGAAACCGCGGCCAGCGCGGCCGTTGCGAACAGCAGCGACGCGGCCGCATGGAGGCCGCGCCGCCGGTTCTTCCGCTGATCCGAGCGGATCGACCTCTACTCCGGCAGCAGCGCCTTGATTGCCTCGGAGGGCTCGAAGACGCCGGGGTCCACATCATCCCAGGTGACGGACTCGACGGTTTGGGTGATCTCCATGCCCATGAAACTGATGACGACCCGAGTCGGGGCCATCAGACCACCGAACTCCTTGTAGTCGCTTGAGTTGATTGTGACATCGGCAGTGCCCATCTCATTCGACTGTGTTGTTTCGGTGCCGATCAGGAGGCCCGTGTCCTTGGCAAAGTAGTGCGAGGACTCGTTCCCGTCGGTATCGACCAGATCGACCTGGTAGGTGGTCTGGCCGTTCCAGTCGGTTTCTCCGACCGTCGTCTGCTCGGGATAAATCTCCGCGTACTCCAGCTCGGCGTAGAACCGTGCTGCTCGTGCCGCGTCCTTCAGCATCTGGCCCTCCACTAGACGTGTGCCCTGCATCGGATCGCTCGCCCAGCCGATCTCCCCGTTGTAGACCTGGAGGGCCTCGCCGATGCCGGCCATGTTGGTCGACTCGAGGTACTTGTCGGGCGCCATCTGGTAGATGGTCGTCTCACCGGAGAGGCCCGCTGCGGGTAAGTCGAACGTGCCCTTGGTGGTTGCGGATGTATGCGAGCGTACAGCCTCTTCGCCGCCGATTGCTTCGATGAAGCGGGCGATGATCTCGCTCGAAGCCGGCAGGTCGTCGGCGACGATCGTTGCCGGGGTGAAAGCGGCGCCTAGAAGCAGGGCACAGCAGACCAGGAGGAACGCTGCGCGGCGGGGAAGAGAGGGTAGGGACATGGATGGTCTCCTTGGGTGTTGTCGGGTTGGTTGTCATACTTGACAGCGCGCTTCAACAGCGGCGTGAATGGCTGCCGGGAGATCGGAGGTCCTACTCCGGCAGCAGTGCCTTGATCGCGTCCGAAGGTTCGAAGGCGCCCGGGTCGCCGTCGTCGAAGGCCACGGACTCGATGGTCTGGACGAACTCCATGCCGAATGACGGGATGCTTGTGGTCGTGGATGTGGCGAACAGCACGCCTCCGAACTCCTTGTAGTCGCTCAGGGTAGTGCTCGTCTCCACGGTGCCCATTTCAGTCGTGGTTGTTGCTTCCTCGCCGATGAAGAGACCTGTCTCTACAGCGAAGTAGCGCGACGACTCGTTGCCGTCTGTGTCAACGAGATCGACTTGGTAGGCAGCCTGACCGTTCCATTCGCTCTCTCCGGCTGTGGTCCACTCTGAGTAGATCTGGTCGTACTCCAGGTCCGAGTGGATGCGGACCTGGCGCTTCAGGACGGTGAGTTCGGCGCCCTCGAGCAGGCGCGCCCCCTGCATCGGATCCTCGGACCAGCCGATCTCTCCGTTGTAGGCCTGGATGTTCTCGCCAAATCCGGGAAAACTGACGTGGACGATGCCCTTGTCGGGCGCGAGCAGATAGATCGTCGCGTCGCCCGACATGCCCACCGCCGGGATCTTGAAGGCGCCCTTCATCGTCAGCGAAGTGTGCGTGCGGATGGCGTCCTCGCCACCGATCGCTTCGACGTGGCGGGCGAAGATCTTCTCCTCCTCGGTCAACTCTCGGGGTGGCTCAGGCGGCGCGGAATCAGCTTGTGATGGTGGAGGGTCTGCCTCGTAGGCAGAGCAGGCACCGAGAATCAGGCCGCAGCAGACGAATGCCAGTAGTGTCAGGCGGCCAAGGAACTTGAAGGACATGGATGATCTCCTGTGTGCGTGTGCTTCTGCTTTACCTGACTACGTAGAAGCGTGCGTCCGGTTGCTCTTGAGGCGGGCGCGCTAGCTGGCCCACTTCCTGGCCGCGGCGAGGGCCTCCTCCGACGGTGGCAGGGTGGGCTTGAGCCGAGCGGTCGCGTTGAAGGGTTCCGTATCGATCTCGTCCAGGCTCCGCTCGCCGGCGAGCACGGCGCGTTTCCATTCCTGGTGCCGGTCCTCGCGCTCCTGGAACTCGGGCATCACTTCGCGCGCGAACAGCTCCAGGCTGCTCATGATGTCCTCGTGGGTGTTCTTGCCGGCCTGGTTGAGCAGGATGACCTGGTCGACGTGCGCCCGCTCGAGTTCGCGCAGACGCTCGCGGATCGTCTCCGGTGAGCCGATCAGTTCGCTGTCGGAGCGTCGCCGGCCCTCGGGGGTCTGCTTCCACTCCTGGTAGCGCTCCCAGAAGTTGTTCGCCTTGGGCTCGAACGGCCCCTCCTTGTTGTAGAGCTGGAGGGCGAACTGGAAGAAGGTCCAGCCGTCCGCCTTCTGCCGCGCCTCCTCGTCGGTGGGCGCGCACATGAAGCCGCTTACGGTGGCCAGGTTTGGATTCGTCCGGTAGTCGCAGAGCTTCTGCTGATCGCCGAGGAAGGTGTTGTAGTACGCGTTGACCCAGGCGCGGGCGGAGTCGAGATCGACGAACTTGAAGCACAGCGCGCCCATGCCCCGGTGGGCGGCGTAGCGGATCGTGTCGAGCTGCGAACAGGCGACCCACAGCGGCGGGTGGGGCCGCTGCAGCGGTTTCGGGATCACGTTGCGGAGCGGGAAGTCGAAGTAGTGGCCGTGGTACTCCCAGCCCTCTTCCCAGAACATCGGCAGACAGGCCTGGACGGCTTCTTCCCACACGATCCGCTTGTCGCGAAAACTGCGGCCGAAGGGATGCAACTCGGTGACGCTGGAGCCCTCGCCGAGGCCGAGTTCGACCCGACCGTTCGAGACCAGATCGAGGGTCGAAACCCGCTCCGCCACTCGAGCCGGGTGATTCGTCGTCAACTGGACGATGCCGTGGCCGAGACGGATGTTCTTCGTCCGTTGCGACGCGGCGGCCAGGAACACTTCGGGTGCCGAGCTGTGCGAGTACTCCTCCAGGAAGTGGTGCTCCACCTCCCAGGCGTAGTCGTACCCGAGCCGGTCCGCGAGTGCGATCTGTTCCAGCGAGTTCTGGAGCAGTCGGTGCTCGGAGTCCGGCCCCCAGGGCTTGGGCAACTGGTGCTCGTAGAAGATCCCGAATTTCATAGGCCGCCGACAGTACCACTGCGGGGCGAGCCGCCTGGAGGCTGACCCCCGGAACCCGGAACGGCTGGAAGCCGTGAGCCGTGGCGCCGCGATCCGAGCGGTTCGACGGCTGCTAGGGTCACGCGTCGGAGGTGACGACGATGGCGATGAAGGCGGACGAGATCCAGGCGGCGTGTAGTGAGCTGACGGGTTGGGAGGCGGATCCGGAGGCGCCCTCGATCGGCCGGGAGTACCAGTTCCCGACCTTTCCGGCGGCGGTGCGCTTCGTCGACTTCGTTGCCGAGCTCGCCGAGGCGGCGGACCACCATCCGGATATCGACATCCGGTACAACCGGGTTCGGCTGACCCTCAGTACTCACTCTGCGGGCGGCGTGACGGAGAAGGACTTTGCGCTCGCCCGGGCGATCGACCAGAACTGACTCCCGGCAGCGCGCGGCATGACCCAACCCCTGCAAGCGGCGCCGCCGACGCTCACGCCGGAGGCGCCTTACTACCTGGCGGTCGGCAACGAGGTCGAGTTGTTCCTGGCCGCCCACCGGGCGCGGATGCCGGTGCTGCTCAAGGGCCCGACCGGCTGCGGCAAGACCCGGTTCCTGGAGCACATGACGCACCGCCTGTATCGCGGCGCCGAGGCAGGGACGCGAGCCGGCATCGATTCGCCTCTGGTGACGGTCGCCTGCCACGAGGATCTGACCGCGACGGACCTGGTGGGGCGGTACCTGCTCGAGGGCGACGACACGGTCTGGATGGACGGTCCCCTGACGCGGGCCGTGCGCGACGGGTCGATCTGCTATCTGGACGAGATCGTCGAGGCGCGCAAGGACACGACGGTGCTGATCCACGCGCTGACCGACCACCGCCGCATCCTGCCGATCGAGAAGCGGGGCGAGATCCTGCCGGCGCACCCCGATTTCCTGCTCGTCCTGTCGTACAACCCGGGCTACCAGAGCGTCGCCAAGGACCTGAAGCCGAGCACGCGCCAGCGGTTCGTCGCGCTCGAGTTCGACTACCCGCCACCCGAGGTCGAAGCCGAGATCATCGCCCACGAGGCGGACATCGACGTGACACTGGCCCGTGACCTGGCCGAACTCGGCAAGCGCATTCGCAACCTGCACCACCGCGGCTTCGACGAGGGCGTCAGTACGCGGCTGCTGATCTACACGGCGCAGTTGATCGCGGGAGGCATCGGCGTGCGCGAAGCCTGCGTCGCCGCGATCTGCCGGGCGATCACCGACGACGACGAAGTCCAGCGCGCGGTGACTGAAGTCGCAACGACGCTTCTGCCGTGACCTTTCCGCGCCGGTGGCCCGCGTTGAGCCGAGTCGCGACGACGCTGTTGCCTTGACCGCGGTCGCCCTCGACGACGTCGCTCGCGTGCTCGAGATCTACGTCGAGGCGATGTTGGCGCGGCCGGCCGAGGTTCGGCCGCTTGGCGACCTGTCGTCCGGCGATCGGTCGCGCGCCGGCCATGTCGACCTGGAAGGCGCGGCGGCGGCCGGCCGTCCGACGACGGACGGCGCCTCCTTCTACCTCCCGGAACGGATCGAGCGGTTTGGCGACCTCTACGGCAACTTCATGGTCTACCGGATGGCCGTGCTGCACCAGTTGGGCGGCGTGCTGTTCGGCACCTACCGCCGCGGCCCGGTCCGGTACGCCGACTTCTTCGCCGCTTTCGATGAGCCCGGCCTCGCCAGGGCGCTGTTCGCGCGGCTCGAGGGAGCGCGCATCGACGCGGCGCTGGCGCGCACGTTCCGGGGCGTTCGCCGGGATCTGCTGCGGCTGATCGACGACGCCCTGGAGTCGTCGCCACCGCCTGCTTCCAGGCGGCGGTCCCGGGGATCGTCCCGCGAAACGGCTTTGTCCGATCTCTCCGGGGCGCTGCTGACGGCCCAGCGCCGGCTACTGATGCCGGAGGCCGGGCCTCATGGTGGCGTGTCGGTGCGCGACGCCGAACTCCCCAACGAAGCCGCGCTTCTGCTCAGCCGCGGCGCCACCGTCGAGAACACGCGCGCCGGCGTACGTTCTCTCTATCCGGCGTTTGCCGCCTTGCGCCCGACCGGCGTCGTGGTCGACTCCGGCCTGACGGCTGGAGCCGCCGCGGAGGAGCGCGGACCGGAGTCCGTCGCTGACCCGGCCCGGCAGTCTCTCGAGATGCCGGCGCCGGCCCACCACGGGGACCCGGCGCCGGAGCGGGTCGAGCTCCGCGGGGAGTGGGGCGAACTCGCATCGGAGGTCGAACTGCGGGACGACGTGGAGCCGGGCCCGGTGGCTTCGGGCCTGATGGACCAGTTGCAGGTGGACGAGCTCGGCGTGCTCAGCCTCCAGGACGGGGATCTTTCGGGCACTGCGGGGCTGCCGCTCACCGACCTCGATGTCACCGGCGCGATCGAGGCCGAGGCCGGCGATGCGGATTCCGAGTTGATCGAACTCGACCCCGAGGAGTTGGCCGCTCGCCTGGAAGAACTGTCGAAGCGACTCGAACGCGAACTCGATGCGGCCGGTCTGAACCGCGACCGCGAGCAGGTTCACTACTACGACGAATGGGACCACGAACTTGCTGGCTACCGGCGCCGCTGGTGTCACCTTCGGGAGAAGACGATCGAACCGCCACCGGCGGATGGCGTCGGTGTTGCGACGGTTCCCGCCGCCCGCTTCGTCGACGAGACGAGACAACACCACGCCGATCTGCTGCGCCGGGTCCGGCGGCAGTTCGAGTTGCTCAAGCCGGAGGAGTTCCGGCGCGTGCGGCGGCTGATCGAAGGCGAGGAACTCGACCTCGACCGGGTGGTGGAGACGCATGTCGACCGCCGCGCCGGCCGGCCGCCGGACGGCGCCGTCTACATGAGCCGCCGCCGTCAGCACCGCGACGTGGCGGCGGCCTTCCTGCTTGACATGAGTGCCTCGACCGACGCGGAGGCGCCGGTCGACGAGCCCGAGCCGGCAGCGGGTCGCGAACCGGAGCCGGAGTATGTCGGCGTGTTCGACGACTTCGACTGGCCGGACAACCCGCAGCGGCTGCCGCCGGGGCGCAGAGTGATCGACATCGAGAAGGAGTCGCTCGTCCTGATGGCCGACGCCCTCGAAACCCTGGGCGACGATTACGCGATCTACGGTTTCTCCGGCTTCGGCCGCAAGGAGGTCGAGTTCTTCGTCGCGAAGGAGTTCGACGACGACCTCGACCGCGAAGCGGAGGACCGGATCGCCGCGATGGAGCCGAAGCGCAGCACCCGAATGGGACCGGCGATCCGCCACGCGGCGGTCAAGCTCGCCGAGCGCGAGGCGAAGGTGAAGGTCCTGCTCATCCTCTCGGACGGCTACCCCCAGGATTTCGACTACGGCAGCGACCGTGCCTCCCGCGTCTACGGCATCCGCGACACGATGGTCGCGCTCCGCGAAACGGAACGCGTTGGCATCTCCACCTTCTGCATCACCGTCGACCCGGCCGGCCACGACTACCTGCGCGAGATGTGCCCCGAGCGCCGCTACCTCGTGATCGACGAGATCGCCGGCCTGCCGAGCCAGTTGCCGAAGGTGTATGGCGGGCTGACGAACTGACCGGGGGGCGACCAGCGTTGTTAGGATGATGGCGCCCTGCCGAGAGCGTGCGGCTAGGGCTGCGGGTGTCCTGAACGAGAGACCGGAGTGCTTCATGCCGTCGCCATCACAATCGGCAGCGAGAGTGCGAAACGCGAGGACTGCTCTGCACGGCAATGTCGAATGGCCTGCTGAGGACATCGCTTCGTTCTGCGGCCGCTGGCAGATCACCAGGCTCGGCGTGTTCGGTTCTGCTCTTCGTTCCGACTTCGGTGCTGGCAGCGACGTAGACGTCCTGGCCCGATTCAGCGAGGCGGCTCGACACTCGCTGCTCGACCTGGAGCGGATGGAGCACGAACTGGAGTCGATTCTGGAGCGTGAAGTCGACCTTCTGAGCTGGTGGGCGGTGGAACGAAGCAAGAATCGCTTTCGACGGGAGGCGATCCTCGGGTCGGTGAAGACGATGTATGAATCGTGATCTCGCGGCCGTTGCGGACATCGTGGAGTCAGCCAGGTCGATCGGTGACTACATCGCGGGCGTCTTGCAAGATGAGTTCATCGAGAACGAGCAGCTCCAGGACTCGGTGATCCGTCGCCTTCTGGTAATCGGAGAAGCGGCCGGTCGCTTGTCGGCCTCCTTCCGCGACACACGACCGGGTATACCGTGGCGTGAGATCCGAGGAATGCGCAACCGGATGGTCCACGTCTACGAAGACATCGACATGAACCTGGTGTGGCGAACTGCGCGGAACGACATCCCAAGCCTCCTCGCCGAGTTGGCGCCGGTCGTTGCCGCGGATCACGAGGCCGAACGAAGCGATTGAGACTGGCCTCGGGCAGGCGCATCTGCGGCACGCCGTTGCGTCTGCCTCGAAGCGGCGTGAGAGATAGGCATCTCAAGGGCGTAGTGTGGCAGAGAACCGTGGGGCGCCACGGTCCGGTCGTCGAGAGAAGAAAGGGCGATTACTTCCCTAACTGACTGGCCATCCGAACTGCCGGGCGACCGACGGCCAACAGTAGCAGGCGCGGCAAGGGCATCGGGCGGTCCGCCCGTTGGCGCTTTCGGGACTGCCGTGCGGCGGTTGAACGACTCGGCGGCTGCTTCCCTCGGTAGGCCCCGATCCTTGACGGGAGCGTATACTCGCTGCCCAAGTTCGCCGCGTCGCGGCAGAATCTCACAATCAGCCGAGCCGATACGGCCGTCGCGCAGGAGTCAAGGAGCCCTAACATGACGGAGTACGCCCTGTTCTTCGAGACAGGTGGACCCGTGTTCGGCGAAGGCTATGTTGCCCTGGTTCGGGTGCGCGGCCGGATGCTGGCGGTCAGAACCGAGACCGACTTCGAGTTGTACGGCGTCAACCCGGCGGGCGCGGCCGTGTACGCCCCGACGCTCAACGAGGCGTACGTCAAGTTCGTCGAGGACCTCCGGCTCGTGCTGGTGGACATCGCCTCCGAAGGTTGCAAGTTCCCCGACTTCCGCCGCCAGGCGCGGGAGCTGTTCGCCGCAACCGGCAGCCGCACCGCCGCGAGATGGCGCGAAGCACGTGCGCGGGCCCGACGAGGGGAGATCGGCACGGAACTCGGCCTGCGGATCGAGCGGCGCGACCCCGAACTCGGCATTGAGGTTGAGTTCCTCGACGAAGCCACGCCAGCAGCGAACCAGGCGCCGCAGGAACAAGCGCCGACGGCCCTGGCTGCCTGAGCGCAGCGGAGTCCACGCTGGGCACGAAGGGAACCGTACGGATCTCCCGCGTCTGGAAGATGCTGGATCGCTGCGCCCCCGACCACCAGAGACGCTGAAGACGCACCACTGGAGAGTGACGTACCGAGGGAAGACCTATCCCTGGTTGCCCAAGGGACCGGGACGTCATCAGGTCTTCGAGGTCTGGACGGGCAAGATCGAGCAGCTTGTGGACGTTCTGGGAATCGACCTCGAATGCGCACGGAAGTACATCCCGCAGCTCCCGGCGTCGCCCCGAGGCTCGCTCCCGTGACGCCGAGCGGCCCCGGAGCAGATGCCGGCCAAGAAGGCCGGCGCACCCAGTGGGCGGAACTTGCCTCAGCTGTAAAGGTCAGCCCTGGTCAAGGAGTCTAGCGGCCCCTTGAACGCGCCGGCAGGAGCCGTGTTGCGCGAGGCAGTCTTCGCTAGCCGTTCAGCGAGAGACGACCCCCAGCGGCGGCGCCCCGTCCGGACTCTCGAACTCGACGTCGAGCAGCATCGCGATGAGGTCGGCGATGTCCGTGAGCCCCATGCGGTGGACGGTACGGCCGGATTCGAAGCCGGCGCCCCAGCCGACGAAGCCGGTCAGGATCTCGGGGAAGTCGGTGGGGAAGAAGCCGTGGGCGCCGCCGTCGGTGGGTCGGATGGCGTCGCCGGCGGCGTCGGCGCCGAAGCTGACGCCGAGGTCTCCGGCGAGGGCGAGGCGGGCGCCGGGGGCGGCGCCGGCCTGGTCGAGGGCGTCGCGTTCGACGACACGGAACAGGCGGCGCACCGTCTGGGGCAGATCGGCGAGGATTCCCCGAACCGCCTCCAGCGCCTCTTCGTCCGCCGCGTCGCGCAGGTGAAGGAAGGTGGCGCCGCCGCTGGGGTGGAAGGTGGCGCGCCATTCGCCGCGGTCGGGTTCGGTGCCGTGAAGACCGGCTTCGGCGAGCCAGACGTTGGGCATCACCTGGGTGTGGAGGTCGACGAAGCCATGGTCGCCCGTGACGACGAAGGCGGTGCGCTCGAGGATGCCGGCGCGCTCGGCGGCATCGCGGACCGCACCGATCGCGCGGTCGGCGGCGGCGACGGCCCGCCGGGCGCGGTCCGACTCCCGGCCGTGTGCATGCTGGGCGGAATCGGTCGTGATCAGGTGCAGCGCCAGCAGGGCCGGCCGGTGGGTTTCCAGAACGTACGCGGCTATCACGCCGGTCGTGTCGTCGCGGGTGATGTAGGCGGCGGAGTAGTTGCGCAGGTTGAGGCGGCCGGTCGCCTCCCGCTCGAGTTCCTGCCAGAGTCCCGGCGTGCTGCCTTCGCGCATCGGCAGCAGGCGGTCGGAGTCGGGGTCGAGGGAGTAGACCTCCGGGATGAGCCAGTCCACCGGTGCGCCGACCGTCACCGGCCAGGAGATCGCCGCGGTCCGCCTGCCGGCCGCTCGCACGGCGTCCCAAAGGGTGGGAGCCTGGATCGCCGATTCGTGCCAGTACCACTCGCCACTCTGGCCGGCGGGTTCGAAGGGCCGGTTGTAGTAGATGCCGTGCCGGGCGGGAAGCGCGCCGGTGACGATCGTCGTATGCGAGGGGTAGGTGACGGTAGGAAACACGCCCCGTACGCCCTCGGCGTGGGCGCCGTCGCGGGCCATCTGCTGCACGTTCGGCGCCGGCCAGTCGGAGCCGGGGACATAGAAATCCGGCCGGAAGCCGTCGACCGAAACGAGGACGACGTGGTCCGCCCGTGGCTGGGCGGTCAGCGGAACGACGGCCAGGAGGAAGGCGCCGATCGTGGCCACGAAGTGCCGCGGCGTCAGGGGCCGCGTTCGCCCCCTTTGAACGCCGGCATCTTGCCCGCATCTGCCGCGCAGCGCCTGCCCGAGGCCGCTGGCCCGCATTCTCGGATGGCAGGCCTTTGTCACGTCAGCTAGACCGCCGCCGCCAACCGGCCGTCGTAGATGCTCTGCCGCATCTCTTCCAGCTTGTCGAGGTAGAGCTGCCGATACTCGTCGTAGTCGAGACCGAACGGCGCGTTGCCCGGCTCGAAGCCGGCGAAGGTCTGATTCGGACCATCGGCTGCGAACGGACGCATCGCTTCGACCTGCTCCTCGAACAGGTCGACCAGGTGGGGATGTTCGGCAAGCAGCCCCTGCAGTACGTATACGCCGAAACCGATGTGGCGCGCTTCGTCGCGCTGGATCAGCCTGATGCCGCGGTTCAGCGCGGGCAACTTGCCTGTGCGCTCGAAGATCTTGTAGTAGATCGGATAGCTGGCTTCGGCGCCGACGCCCTCGACGTAGAAGTGGTAGAGCATGATGGCGCTCAGCATCGCCTCGGGGCTGTCGTCCTCGAGAAGCGCGCGCATCGTCGCCGGCAGGCGGGTGGAGAACATGTCGCCCTGGAGGTCGGGATACGGGATGTCGACGCCGAAGCGGCCGGGCAGCGACTCGATCAGCCAGGTCTCGAAGAACTGGACGTGACGGGCTTCCTCGTACAACTGGGCGGTGACGTACATCTCGTCTTCGAGCCGGCCCTGCTGACGGAACCGGAACTGGAGCGGCGCGAGTTCGTGGGTCACGCCGCGCTCGCCGACCCGGAAACCGGAGATCAGGCGGAGAAGCAGGGTGCGCTCGTCGTCGGTGAACGACAGCCAGTCGGAGCGCTCCTGGGAGAAGTCGATGTCGGCGGGATTCCAGGTTCGCTCGTGGGACGCGGTGAAGAGCCGCATGGGAAGCGACGTGTTGTCGAATGGCATCGTGGGACCTCCTTGCGGAGTCGATTCTAGCCCGTAGCGGGTGCCGGAGACTTCAGTGTCGCCGGAACGCGCGGACCAGCAGGACCATTGCGACCGCCATGAGCAGAGATCCGGCCGGGAGTGGAGCGCCGGGAAGCTCGAACGGAGCGGCGTCGGAGGTGAAGTAGCTGAACAGGCCGCTGGTGAAAACGAGAGGCGCCGCGATCGCCGAAAGGCTCATCAACGACGTCAGGGCACCCTGGATCCTGCCCTGCTCGGTGGGCTTCACCGTCCCGGCAATGATCGCCTGGACCGCTGGGCCGGCGACTCCTCCCAGCGACCCCAGGAAGATGACCGTGATGAGGATCCGGCCGTTCGGTGCGAGGCCGTAGCCGGCGAAGGCCAGCGTGCCGATGCCGAAGCCGATCAGCACTGCGCGGCGTTCGCCCAGCCAGGTGACCGCGGGTCGCACCAGGAAGCCCTGGACCAGGGCCGCCGAAACGCCGACGGCCGCCAGCGCAAGGCCGTTCTGAAACTCGTTCCAGCCATATCGATAGCCGGTGTAGAGCACCCACGACGTCTCCAGCCCGCGTTGCGCGAGCGCCAGCAGCAGGAAGGCGACTGCCAGGCTCGCGACCAGGGGGTAGGTGCGTAGGTGCACGATGCTTGATGCCGGATTCGCATTGCGGAGCGAGAAGGCGCTCCGGTTCTCCGGCGCCAGCGATTCGGGCAGCACGAGGAAGCCGTAGAGCGAGTTCAGCAGGCACAGACCCGCTGCGACGAAGAAGGGCAGCCGCAGGTCGATGCCGCCGAGCAGGCCGCCGAGAACCGGTCCGAGGATGAAGCCGACGCCGGCCTGCCGGCGTGGCTGGGCTTAGGGGATCGGAGGTGTTCATGACTCGAACCCGCCGGCGGGCGCACGGATGGTCCGCAGGTGGCCCGGATCGCGCCACCCGGGTTCTTACGTTGCGGAGGCGTTAGAGTTACAGCGTGAATACCACGTCCGAGACGGGACGATCGGCCCGGGTGGTGTACCGGGGCCCCGGCGCGGCACGATCGCTCCTGGTCGGCCTCGGGGCGCTGGCCGCGGTCGTAGGCCTGGCGTGCGCCGAGCCCCTGGACGAACCGAACGAAGACAGTCTGAAGGCCTCCTTCGTTGCCCAGATCGAGGCGGACGAATACGTGAGGGACCTCAACGTCTACGGCAACGAAATCCACTTCGCCCGTCGTGACGGTTCCGGAGAGCACGTCGAGTGGGAGGTCCGCATCGATTCCCTGTCGGTGGAACCCTGGGCCGGCGACGAGGCTGACGTGGCGGGTCGCGTCGTCTCGGGCTGGAGCGTCGCCGGGCGACCGGTATCGGTCGAAGTCGGACCGAATGGCCTGGTCACCGACATGCCGATCTGGGTGCTCGACGCGGGTTTGGCGCCGGAATGCTGGGCGTTGTGGGACGAGGAAGCGAAGACCTGGGGCTGGTAGACGCGCGTTTGGCGCAAGCGCTGCGGGCGCGGTAGCTATGATCACGGCACGCGATTGAACACGCAGTTTGGAGGGCAGGCACATGAGAAGGCATGAACGCTTGAACGTCGGTTGGACCGTGACGGTCGTTGGCGCGCTACTGGCCCTCACCGGTGCCGGCGCCGTGTTCGCTGCGGGCAACAACACGAACAACACCGCCAGGGACGCCGACTGGACGATGCCGCGCACCGCGTATGGCCATCCCGACCTCCAGGGCGTCTGGGCCAACAACAACGGCACTCCGCTGCAGCGGCCCGCTGCCTGGGCGGGCAAGGAGCGCCTGTCGGACGAGGAGTTCCAGGATCTGATGGCGGCCGTCGCCGAGGCGACGAACCCGGGTGCCGATGCTCTGTTCGGCGACCAGCTCGTTCTGGCGGCGATCGAACGGACGAAGGCAACGTCCTACGACCCGACGACCGGCAACTACAACCAGTTCTGGATCGCGGACCGCTACTTCACGAAGCGCACGTCGCTCGTCGTCGACCCGCCGGACGGGCTCATCCCGCCCTTCACCGAGCCGGCGAAGAAGCGTCTCTGCAAGCGGGTGAAGCACCTGATGGAGCATCCGGCCGATTCATGGCTCGATCGGCCGATTCCCGAGCGCTGCATCAGCTACGGCGCGCCGTTCATCTTCCCGGGCTACAACGGCTACCACCAGATCTTCCAGACGCCCGACCACGTCGTGATCCACCAGGAGATGATCCATGACGCGCGGGTCATCCGGCTGGACGACGAGTCCGCGCTCGACGACGACGTCAGGCTCTGGAACGGCGACTCACGCGGCCACTGGGACGGCGACACGTTGGTCATCGAGACCTCGAACTACTCGGAGAAGAACGACTTCATGGGCTCTTCCGAGCAGCTCACGATCACCGAGCGGTTCACCCTGACGGACGCGGAGACCCTGGAATGGGAGGTCACGGTGAACGACCCGGGGACCTGGACCAAACCCTGGACGGCGTCGATTCCCCTCAAGCGCACCGAGGACGCGATCTACGAGTACGCCTGTCACGAGGGCAACTACGGGATGGAGGGAATGCTCTCCGGCGCTCGCGCCGAAGAGGCGGCGAACAAGCCGAAGCAGCTCGATCCGGGCGTCGTGTTCCGCTACCCCGGCCTGGCCTGCGACTTCTGATCGGCCCAGGGCTCCACTGAACGAGTCGCGCCTGCTACGAATGCGGGCGTCTGTCCTGCTTCAACGGATGGAGCGGACTTCAATACCCGGCAGGTCCAGTTCGAGCCAGGCTCGGTCCGATGTGAGCACGGGCAGGCCTTGTGCCGCCGCTGTGGCAATGCACGCGCGATCGCCGAGGCCGCAACCGGCGGAAGCCGTGGTTCGTCGAAGCGCACCGCTCGCAAGGGCCGTCTTAGAATCGAGGGGCAGGATCTCGACCCCGAGGACGCCAAGGGAGAAGGCCACGTCCCGCTCCGACCATCCTTGATGGTGGAGTCGTGCAGCCACCTCTTCGACATTGACCGCGGACATGGCGGCTCCGTGCGACAGAGCGTCCAACACGGTTTCGGCCCCTGGTTCGCCTTGGATCAGCGCCAGAAGTGCGGATGCGTCCAGAAGCGAACGCGCCACCTCACTCCTTCCGGGCCTCGGCTCGTCGCTCGGCGATGAAGGCATCGACTTCGCCGCCACCGCCGCCTCCGTACTTTCTTGCCAGGGATTGCACCCTCGCCACCGCGGCCTCCAGGGCGACCTCGGCCGTCGTTATCCTGATCGAAGAACCGTCGAGCGTGAGGACGACTTCCTGGCGCGGCCGGAACCCGAGCGCCGCCCGGAACGGGGCCGGGACGACGAGCCGCCCCGCTGCGTCGACGACTGTCGATGTCGATGTCTGGTCTACTGCGATTGCCATAGTGGAACCAACCTACCATAGCGTTCTGGTCTGGTAGCTAGAGACTTTGCTCCCATATGTGAGTGTGTTCGCCAGATACTAGCGAGGCTTCGCCTCAGACCGACGAGCGTTCAGGCCGGAGCACCCAGTGGGCGGAACTTGTATGGAACTGGTTCGTGCTCGCTGCTTCGCAGCATCGCGCTCGATGCGGACCAGAAGGTCCGCGCACCCAGAGAACGGGCGTCGGGCGGCGACACTCTCTACTGCAACCGCCCTGTTCCCTGCGCGTCGGCGCAGCGGAAGGCCGCTGTCCCTACTTGCATCAACTGTAAAGGTCAGCCCTGTTCAAGGAGTCTAGACATGTGGCATGGCGGAAAGAGAGCGGATCACGAGCAGACGGCCGGCCGGAAGTAGGCGACGAGAAGCCACGCAGTGCCCGCAGCGACGTTCCCCATGGCGAAGTGTTGATGGGCTATCGAGATGTCGAGAGAACAGACGCTCCGTGCTCCGACGAGGGCGTCGATGTCGGTTTCGGAGAGTGGTCCTGGGTCGTGGGTCTCGATGTTCCTGACGTCGGTGCCTGTGGTCGGGTTCGGCGGCACTGCGAGCGAAACGCCGACACTGACGTTGAGGGCAAGTAGTGCGAGGGCCAAGGATCTCTTCATGAGGTCGGTTCCTTTCTTCTTGAGCTTCGGGTGTAGCGAACGTTCTGAACGGTCTATGGACATGGACGGATTCGATCGAATCGAGTACGCACGCCGCCGCCGCCGGAGGCCCGGTCGCCCGGCTGCAGGACGAGCGAGTCGTCTGGCGCGCAAGGAGGGCCGGCGCTCGGATTCAGCCGCTGAGCATCTTCTCGCGACGCTCTGCGCGGGCGAAGGTCAATGCGACGATGGCCGCGATGACGAGCGCGAAGCCGATCCGATTCTGGACGGCCATTGCGAGCAACTGATCGGCGTCCGCTCCCTGTAGCGTGAGCGGATTCCAGAAGGGCGAGATGCGGAGGCCGACCGGAGCCATTCGCAGGTTCAGAGCGAGTACGGCGATCGTAGCCATGGCGCCGGCGGCTTCGCTACGGAGCAGGGTGGCGAGCCCCATCGCTGCAACCAGGTGGAAGGCGGCGCCCTGGCCCGCGCCGTAGAGGGTCTGGAGGATTGGAAAGGGGGTGAAGAAAGTGAAGGTCAGCGCCGCCATCAGGCCCAGGCTGGCCAGCAGCATCAGACCGGCGGCCGCGAGCTTCCCCAACCAGACCCGATGGGCGCCTCCAGGTACCGTGTAGGCGATCTCGAGCGTCCGTTGGTCCAGTTCGCCGGCGATGATCCGACCGCCGAGGATCGCGGCGAGGACCGCTAGCGGTAAGCCGATCAGACTGTTCTGGGCGGCGGCCGGTTCGAAGCTCGGCGCCCGACCGGCAATCAATAGCCCGGCCTGGACCGCCAACCAGACAAGCGGCAACAGGGGCAATAGCCAGTGGCGCGGTCCGGCCATCAGGATGGCAGACAATCGGAGTGTGGTGATCACGTCGGAGTGGCCGCTGAGTTGTTGGGTGGGGAAGCGCTGGGCCACCGCCAGCCGGACTGGAGTACCAGCAGGCGGTGGCCTCGTCGGGAAGTCGGCAGTGGTTTGGCCTCTATGCGCAGATGAAGGGCGCGAGACCGATCGTCGCTTGGCCGGAAGCCACCATCAGGTGACTCAGGCCGATCAAGCCGACAACCACAGCAATCGTGCCGAGCGTCTGAACGTCTTCGGTACAGCCTCTTCCGGTCACCGAGACCATGTCCGTGTCCGTGAGTTGCTCAGGCCGAACGTTGTTGACACCCTGTAGGTCGGCTTCCGTGACCGACATCGGCCGTTCCGCAAGGACACCGCCAACGCTCAGCACCAGCGCTGCCACTGCGACGGGTAGTACTTTCTTCATCATGATCTGCTCCTTTGTTTCCATAGGTCTCTTGTGGCCGTCGACCTGTGCGGACAGGCCGACGACGTGGGATCGGCGGGAAGGTCCTCCGAAGACGGAGGGCGCTTCACAGGTCCGCCGCGCCGCAGCGCCATTCGGCGCGGCAGCGGCGGTGGACCGCCTATGGATCTAGACGGAAAACGGAGCGTGCTTTGCGGTGGTACGACCTGAGCGGGGCGGGGTGGCGGGTGGCTGCGTGTTGGTTCGGGTACGAAGGGCGCGTTCAGCCGCCGAGCATCTTCTCCCTGCGCTCGGCGCGGGTGAAGGTGAGGGCGACGATGGCGGCGATCGCGAGAGCGACGCCGATGCGGTTCTGAAGGCTTAGCGCGAGCATCTGCGCCGCGTCGGCTTCTTCCACGGCAAGGGGATTCCAGAACGGTGAGATGCGGAGCGAGCCGAGCAGGCTGTTGAGGCCGAGGACGCCAATGGTGGCCAGGGACCCTGCAACTTCGCTGCGGAACAGGGTTCCGAAGCCCATCGCCGCGGCGAGGTAGAAGACGACTCCCTGCGTGGCGCCGTACAGGCTCTGGAGTACCGGGAAGTCGGTGAAGAAGGCATAGGTGACGGCGGCCAGGAGAATCAGGCTCGAGAGCAGGATCAGGATCGCGGCGATGAGCTTGCCGAGCCAGACGCGATGAGCGCCTCCGGGCACGGTGTAGGCGATCTCCAGGCTGTGCTGGTCGAGTTCGCCGGTGATCGTTCTCCCGCCCAGGAAGATGGCGAGAACCGCCACCGGCACGCCGATCAGGCTGTTCTGCGCGGCAACCGGCTCCACGCTGGGTCGCATCCCGGCCAGCAGCATGACCGCCTGGATCCCCAGCCACACCAGGGGCAGGAACGGCAGCAGCCAGTACCTGCGCCCGGCTAGCAAGACGGCGGACGTTCGCAGCACGGTGATCATGCAGGCGCCTCCCCACGCACCGACCGGGCGAGCCACAGGTAGCCGTCCTCAAGGCTCGGCTCGACCGCCTCGGCCCGTTCATCCGGGCGGTCCGCGGCGAGCACACGCAGGCTGCTGGTGCCGTCGGGTTCCGGCTTCTGGTCGGCCAGCACCGCGCCTTCCGGCAGGTCCGGCGCCTCGTCGCCGTCCGCCGTCCTCCACGACCACACCCGGCCCTCCGCTTCCCGCGACAGCGCCGCCGGATGACCGTCGAAGACCATCCGGCCGCGAGTCAACACCAGGACGCGGTCGCACGCCACCGCAACGTCTTCGACGACGTGAGTGGAGAACAGGACGATCCTGTCCTTGGCCAAGCGCGAGAGCAGGTTCCGGAAGCGGACCCGCTCCCGGGGATCGAGGCCGACGGTCGGTTCGTCGACGACGATGATCGGAGGCAGCCGGAGCAGGGTGCGCGCCACCGCGACGCGCTGCCGCATGCCGCCCGAGTAGCCGCCGATCTGCTCGTCCGCGCGCTCGTCGAGCCCGACCTCCCGCAGCAGGGTCGAGATGCGGCCGGCCCGCTCGGAGGCGTCGATCTGGTAGAGCGCGGCGTAGTACTCGAGGTACTGGCGGGCGGTCAGACGAGGGGGCAGGCCGGCGTCCTGCGGCAGGTAGCCGACGTAGCGCGCGAGGCGCTTGCGGACGCTGAGCAGCGGTACCCCGCCCAGCGTGATGCGGCCCCGCGTCGAGTCCAGGATGCCGGTCAACTGCCGCAGCAGGGTCGTCTTGCCGGCGCCGTTCGGGCCGAGGACGCCGACCATGCCGCGCTCGACCTCGAAGCTGACCGCGGCCAGGGCCTTGACGGTGTCGATAGGCAGGTCGAGGCCGAAGAGCTTGGTCGCCGCGGCGCGCCAGAGACGGAGGAACTGGCCGCGCAGGCCCCGGGCGCGCCGGCGCCGGGACGTCCTCTGTTCCCGGCGCATCGTCTCCACCCGGGCCGTGCGGCGTCCGAGCTGGATCAGAAGGATGATCGCGGAGACGATGGCCAGGGCGACGAACCCGGCGACCTCGGGGTCGGCAGCCATCTCCGGTCCGACCAGCCACGCGAGGATGCCCCAGGGCAGGAGGGCCGCCAGAATGCCCTCGATGCCACCGGGGTCGACGCGACCGAGTGCATCGGCGCGGCCGCGGGCCCGGCGAATCTCCCGCAGCAGGCGGGTGCCGAGCAGCAGGACCGCGATCCACACTCCGATGATGATCAGACCGCCGCGCATCCTTACGGCCAGGGTGATTGCACCCGCCAGGAGCAGCAGAAGGGGCAGGAGCCGGTCGCGTGCGTCGGCCGGATGGAACGCCTGGCCGCCGCCGGCGGCGACGCGCCTGGCGAACTCGGTGGAAGCGCGCAGCGCCCGGCGCACGGGTCCGGGGAGGCCGTACGTCTTGCGCAGGTGGCGAACGACAAGCCTGGGCGGACCGGCAGCCGCTTCCGGTTCGGGCGTGGCCGGTTTCGGCAGCAGCCAGACGGTGAGGCCGAGCAGCGCGCCGGCGATGAGGACCGTCGTGATGACCTGCCAGAGCATCGACTCGATCACGCCGGACGCGAACAGAGGCGCGGTGATCGCGATGACGGCGGCGAGCCAGGTGAGCACCACCCACGGGCCCACGCGACTGAACAGCTCGTCGAGCCGGCGGAGGAAGACGAAGCCGACGGGGATGACGAGCAGGGTGAGTACGGTCGACGTCACCAAACCGCCGATGACGAGCGTCGCGAATGGCGGCCAGAGCTCGTTCTCGCGCCCGGTGGCGATGGACAGGGGCGCCAGGGCGGCTACCGTCGTGGCGGAAGTCATCAGCACGGGCCGGGCTCGCTCCCTGACCGCGGCGAGGGCTGCCGCGCCGGCACTCCAGCCGGCGCCCAGCGTGTGCTGCTGCATCCGGTCGACGAGTAGGACGGCCGGGTTGACCGCGAGCCCGAGCAGCACGAGGGCGCCGAGCACGGCCATCGCCTCGAACGCAACACCGGTCAACACCAGCGCCCACACGGAACCGAGCAGGGCGAGCGGAAGCGCTATGAGGACGAGGATCGGCAGCGTCATCGACTCGAACGTCACCGCCAGGACGAGGAAGACGAGCAGAACGACCGGCACCACGATGCGCCGGAACCAGTTGGTGCTCTCCTCGGAGCGGTCGAGCGCGATTGTCGTGCCGGCGGGACGGTGGATGCTCGCGATTGCTTCGTCCAGGTTGCGGTCGAACGCGTCACGTGCTGGACCGCGCGTCGGCACGTCCGGTGACAGTACGTAGAGGACTTCCCGCTCGCGGACGCCATTGTGGTGCGTGATGACAGGGGACGGAGGCGCCTGCCGGACCTGCGCCAGGGCAGCGACCGGCAGCACGCCGACCCCGGTCGAGACGCGGAGCCGCTGCAGGCCGCCGAGCGATACATCGCGGTCGAAGCTGCTGCCGTTCATCAACTGGGCTTCGTCGCGCCGGCCCTCCTGCCGTTGCACGACGATCGGGAGCTCCCGTCCGCTGGCCAACGGAAAGCCGGTGGCGATCCGGGTGCCTTCGCGTCCGGCCAGATTCAGCATCGGAAGCACTTCGTCCAGCAGCACGCCGAAGGTGTCGAAGGCACGTCGATTCGGACTCACGTGGAGTTCGTCGGGTCCCGGACGCACCGCCGGGTAGGCGCTTGCGATGCCCTCGATCTCCCGCAGCCGCTCGGTGACCTGAGACGCGAGGTCGGTCAACTGCTCGTTGTCGTTGCCGGAGAGAACGACCCGCGAGGGACCGCCGCCGAGCAGTTCCTCGGCGCCGCCGCCACCGCGTCCCCCGGGGCCTTCCCCTTCACCTGGATTCAGGAGCTCGGCGCCCGCTCGCCGGGCCGGCGGACGCAGGAGCTGACGCACGCGAGCTGCCGTCAGGTCGTCGGGCCGCTCCTCTTCCTCCACCAGGTGGACCGTCAGTGATCCGCCTTCTTCACGGATCACACTCTCCACGCGGTCGACGCCCTCTACCTCCTTGATCGTCTCGAGTCGTTCGAAGACCCGGACCGCCGACTCGAGGGTCCCGCGGCCCTCCGGCAGGCGGACGGAGAGCTGGACCTGGTCCGCGATCGGAGCTTGGCCGGAACCGCTCGAGGCGACGAGGAACAGGGCGCCGATGACGCTGAGGATGATGGCGGCGATGACGCCGGTGACCCAGCTTGCCGGCCGGCGAAGCGCTGCGGCGAGCACTCCCGCGAAGAGAATCCGGGTGGCGTCCGGCGGCACCTTGCCGCCGAAGCGCTCCCGGCGCTGGCGAAGCTTGGTCAACCGGCGGATCGCCGCCGGAGCCGCGAGGTGTCGCGCCAGCAGGGGCACGAGACCGATCGCCACCAGCAGGGAGCCGAACAGGGGCAGCAGGAGGGCTATTGCCACGAGCTGGATCAGGTTCTCGACCAGGGACGACCCCAAGTCGACGATGGTCGTTGGCAGGAAGACGATCGCTGTTGTCACGGAGGCGGCGACGATGGCGCGGGCGGTGCGGCGAATGCCTCCCGCGGCGGCGTCGTCGGGACTCCTGCCGCGCTCCAGGCGGCGCTGCACGGCCTCGAACACGACGACGCTGTTGTCCACGAGGAGCCCGACACCAATCGCCAGTCCGAAGAGCGTGAACAAGTTGATCGACTGGCCGGCCAGGTAGAGAAAGGCCAGGGCCAGAGCCAGACTGACGGGCACCGCGATCGCGACCACCGCCACCGCCCGCCACTGGCGGAGGAACAGAAACAGAACCAGAAGAGCGATCAGGAAGCCGGAGAGACCGAGATTCCTGAGTCGGTCGATCTGGGTCTGCACACGGTCGGCGGCGTCGAAGCTGACCAGCAGGCGTATGCCTAGCGGACTGAACTCTTCGTTGATCTCCTCGACCCGGCGGCGCAGGTCGTGGCCGAGTCGAATCAGATTTGCGCTTTCCTCCTGGGACACCATGACGCTGACGCCTGGCTCGCCATTGATCCGGAACAGGGCCTGGCGGCGCCCGGAGCCGATCTCGACATCGGCAACGTGGCGGACCAGGACCGGTCGGTTGGGGAGAACCCGAACCTCGCCCATCGACACCGTCCCGGTGGGGCGGCCGTCGAGCATCACGGCTCTTCGTCCGGCTTCGTCTTCGAGGCTGCCGAGGTAGCGCAGCCGGCCCGCGGCGCCGCGCACGGCTGCGGTCACCTGTTCCGTCGTCACTCCGAGCGCCGCACAGCGATTCGGGTCCACCCACACGGTCAATTGGCGCGATGAGCCTCCGAACACCGTCGCCTGGCTTACGCCCGGTACCGCCGCCAGCCGGGGCGTGATCATCTCTTCGACCAGGTCGTGCAGCGCGTCTTCGTCGTCGGACCCGGTCACCTGCAGAAGCATGGCGAAGCTGGAGATGCCGCTGGTGTCGTCGGCCTGAACTTCCAGGAAGGCGTCCCGCGGCTGGGTCCGGGCCAGATCGGCGGCGATGCGGCGCATCTCGAGTTCGCGCACCTTGAGGTCGACGCCGCGCTCGAAGCGGACGGTGAAGCTGCCGCTGGAGCCGGTTACCTCGCCCCAGGTTTCGGCTACCCGGGGCAAAGTCCGCACCCTGGCTTCGAGCGGCATCAGGATCTCGCGTTCCACCGTCTCCGGTTCGCTGCCCGGACGGAAGAAGTTGACGTAGAGCGAATCGCCCGTCAGCGCGGGGAAGAGTTCCACCGGCAGCCTCTGCCACGCGAAGCCCCCCAGCATGACGAGGCCGACAAAGAACATCGTCACCGCGACCGGACGGCGGATGGCGAGCGTGTCGAGACCTGCTTTCACGGCGTGTTCCCGGTCAGACTTCGGCTTCCGTGCGTCGCGCCCCGCGGCCGCGGCCGGCCAGGATGAGGTACAGGCAGGGCAGCACGAGCAGCGAACCGAGCGTGGAGGTCACGATGCCGCCGATGATCGTGTAGGCCATGGGGCTTCGCAGTTCGGCCGCTTCACCGGCGCCGGCGGCGAGCGGCACGAGTACCAGCACTGTGGTGAGCGTCGTCATGAGGATCGGCCGCAGCCGGATCGCGGCGGCACGGGCCAGGGCCGCGCGCCGCTCGACGCCGGCGGCCATCAGCCGGCGCGCGGCGGCGATCAGCAGGACGGCGTCGTTGACCGCGACGCCGGCGAGCACGATCAGGCCGAGCAGGGCCATGACTCCGACCGGTCGCCCGAGCGGTCCCAGCGTGCAGGCGACGCCGATCAGGGCCAGCGGGATGGCGAACAGCACGGTGAGCGGCTGCAGCAGGGACTCGAACGTCCCGGCCAGGACCATCAGCACGAGGACGATGGCCAGCAGGCCGGCAAGGCGCAGTTCCCCGGTGGCCCGCTCCCGCTCTTCTTCCTCCCCGGCGAGCCGGACGATCAGTCCGGGGGGCAGTTCGGTGGAGGAGATCGCGTCGTTCGCGGCGGCGATCGCCCTGGGGTAGTCGCTGCCTTCGGTGATCCGGGCGGTGACCTGCGCAACGCGGCGCTGGTCGCGACGGAAGACCTCCCGCGCCCCCTCGGTGGGCACGAAACGGGCGACCTGGCCGAGGACGAGGTCGGCCCCGGCGCTGCTCGTGAAGCGCAGCCCGGCGAGTTCCTCGGGCCGGGGCTGGGGCAGTGAGAGGACGACGTGGCGCTCCTCGTCGCCGACCGAAAGCAGCGTGACCTTGCGCCCGTCGAGCGCCGACTGGAGCACGCGGGCAATCGTCTCCAGATCGACGCCCAGACCGTCGGCCATCGCCCGGTCGAGTTCGATCCGCAGTTCAGGCGGGCCGCCCTCGAAGGACGAACGGACGTTCCACAATTCCTCGCGGGTGGCGAGGGAGTCGCGCAGGCTGGTTGCCGCGGCGCGCAGGTCGGGCAACGACTGGCCGGCAATCTCGACGACGATCGGCGGTCCCGACGACCCCAGTGCTTCGGCCAGCGCGGAGGCGCCGACCTCCCATTCGATTTCCGTGCCCGGCAGATCGGTGAAGCTGGGCGACAGGGCGCTGACGATCTGGCTTCCGGCAGGACCCTCGGCCGACATCCGCACGAGGAGTCGGGCCGTGTTCTCCTCGGTCAGTTCGGTCGTCACGAGCCGATCGTCTTCGGGCAGCCGGCCGACCTCGGCCTGGATCGCCTCCAGGTGCTCGCCGGCGGCCTGGCGCACAGCCTCTTCGAGTGTGGATACGGCGGCCGCCGTCGCTTCAACGCGCTGGCCCGGCGGTCCGACCATGCGTACCGAGAACTGCCGCGGGTCGGCCGGCGGCAGCAGTTCGCTGCCCAGACCGAGCAGGACGTTCACCGCGGCCGCGGCGGCAAGTACGGCCGCGCCGACGACGACCCAGCGCAGACGCAGGAGGAAGAGCACCAGCCGCTCCAGTGCTCCGAAGGCCCAGCCGAGGGGACGCGCTTCGCCGTCGTCCGGCTCGGTTGACGGGTCGTTGCCGACCTCGCCCGCCGCAACGCCCGTGTCGGCCGCGGGTTTGGCGCGCGGCAGGAACCAGCGCGACAGGGCCGGAATCAACATCAGCGCGACGGCGAGCGACGCCGCGAGCGACGCGGTGACCGTGAAGGCGATGCCCTCGATCAGGCGCGCGGCCAGCCCCTGCACGAAGAGGACCGGCAGGAAGACGACGCAGGTGGTCAGCGTCGAGGCGGCGATTGCGCCGGCGACCTCGCCGGTGCCGCGGGCGGCGCTCTCGGCCGCTGACACGCCGGGCCGGTGGCGCCGGTGGATACTCTCGACGACGACGATCGCGTTGTCCACCAGCATGCCGGCGCCGAGGGCCAGCCCGGCCAGGGTGATGATGTTGAGGGAGTGGTCCCAGAGGCGCATCGCGAACAGGGCGACGAAGAGGGAAACCGGCACCGCGGAGGCGACCACCACGGTTGGACCGAAGGAGCGCAGGAACAGGGCCAGCACGACGACCGCAAGCGCGATGCCGATCAGCGCGGCGTTCTGCAGGTCGGCCATCGCGTCCTCGATCAGGGCGGCGTCGTCGTTCACCATGGAGACCTCGACCCTGGGCAGGTCGAGCTCGAGGTTTTCGAGGGCCGATCTGACGGTGCGCGAGACCTCGACCGTGTTCGCGCCGGCCTCCTTGAACACCTGCAGACCGACGCCCTCCCGGCCGTTCACGCGCACCAGGTGGTCGATCTCGGCGTCGGCCACTTCGACCTCGGCGACATCCGATATCCGGATCGGCTGGCGGGTCTCCTGGCCCGCGGCGCCCGCCTGCGTTCGGTATCGGATCACGACGCGCTCGACGTCACGGGGGTTGCGGAAGCGCGAGATGCCGCGGACCAGGAAGACCTGGCCCCGGTCCTCCAGGGTGCCGGCGTCGATGTCGACGTTCTCGGCGACCAGACGCTGCTCCAGTTGGCTCAGGGTGACGCCGAACGCCTGCATGCGATAGCGGTCGACCCGGACGCGGACCTCCAGCTCGCGCCCGCCGAGCACCCGCACCTCGGCGACGTCGGCGAGCTGTTCCATGGCGGGCGCGACCTGCCGGCGGGCGAGCCGCCTTAGTTCGGCGAGGTCGGGACCGTCCGGCTCGGCGGCCAGGCCCAGAGTCATGACCGGCGACTGCCGCGGGTCCAGTTGGCGGACGAGGACCTCGTCGACCTCCGGGTCGGCCGCGACCGGGTTGATCGCCTTCTGGACCTCGATCAGGGCGAGGTCCATGTCGGCTTCCCAGTCGAAGCGGACGGTCGCGATCAGGCGGCCCGTGCGGGCGACCTGCTGGACCTCGCGGATGCCGCGCACGGTGAACAGGCGCTGCTCCACCTGCTCGCCGTAGAGCCGCTCCATCTCCGTCGGCGGCCGGTCGCCGGAGCGCACGGCGACGACGATCGTCGGCGAGCGCAGGTCGGGGAGGAGGTCGATCGGCAGTTCGCGCCAGGACATCCAGCCGACGAGGGCGAACGCCAGGGCGGTGACCGTGACGGCTACGGGACGCCGGGCGGCGAGGCGGGCAGGGCCGGAGCCTTCACCGGTAGTCATCACGGTTGCCCGACCTCCTAACGGGCGGCTAGCCGGAGACGCGGACGCGGGTGCCGTCGGTCAGGGTTTCAAGTCCGCGGACGACGATCCGCTCGCCGACCTCGAGCCCCTGGCGGACCTCGGCGACCTCGTCGTCGCCGAGACCGAGGACGACTTCGCGTCGCACGGCGCGCTGGCCGTCGAGCACGAACACGACCCGCCGGCCGCCGCGCTCGGTGACCGCCTCGCGGGGAACCACCGGCACGTCGGCGCGCTGTTCGACGACCAGGGTGACCTCGACGAACATGCCGGGACGGAGCAGGCCTCCGGGGTTGTTGATCGCGACCTCGGCGCGGAACGTGTGGGTCGTCGGGTCGACTTCGGGGGAGAGGCGGACGACGGCGCCTTCGAAGGTGACGTTCTCCCAGGCGAAATGGCGGAGCCGCCCCTTCTGGCCGGGGTGTACCCGTGCCAGTTCCGGGCCCACGAGGTCGATGTCGGCGACCAAAGAGTCGACTGGAGCGATCCGCGCGACCTGGAAGCCCTGCGATACGAGCTGCCCATCGGCGATGGGCATGCCGCTCGTGTCGCGGGCGAGCTCCATCAGCACGCCGCCGATCGGCGTGAACATCCTGGCGCGGTCCTCCGTCAGCAGGCTCTGCTCCCAGTTCGCCTTGGCGTCTTCGAGCGCGGTCTCCGCCCGGCGCAACTCCTCGGCGGCGATCAGTTCCTGCTCGAACAGCTTCGCGCGGGCATCGCGCTCGGCGAGGGCGCCCTGGTACGCTTGGTGTGTGGCCCCGACCCGAGCGGCGAGTCGCGCGTCTTCGCCGGTGACTTCGGCGATCATCTGATCGGGCTCGACGCGGTCGCCCTCGGCCAGCCGGCGCCCGCCCTCGTTACGGCCGATCTGCAGCCGGCCGGGCGTCTCGACCTGCAGCACGATGCTCTCCGCGGCCCGCAACGTGCCGGTGGCGACGATCAGGTCCTCAACGTTGCCGGTCGCGACCTCGGTGGCGCTCACCGGAACCAGGAAGTCGACCGTGTCCGTCGTGCCCGCGGCCTGGCAGCCGACGATCAGGGCGCAGGTCGCGGCCGCGACGAGCAGTCGCAGCCCGGGAAGCCGCAGCCCGGGAAGTCGCAGCCCCGGTGCGGCCGAAGAAGTTGCTCGGCGGGCGCTCACGGCGCACCTCCACCGCCGGTCGTGTCCGCGCCGACGCCGTTGTCGAGGCGGACGAAGCGCACCGCGTCGGCGGCCACGACGTTTCCGCTCGTGTCGTCGCTCAGTTCGAGTTCCACCGTTCCCGTGGCGAGATCGAAGTCGCCCAGTACGGCCCAGCCGACGCCTGCCCCTGCGGCGTCGAAGTCGATCGGATGGGAGCTGCCGGCGTTGCGAAGCTCCAGGTCGTAGGTGCCCAGGTTCAGGCCGAACGAGACGTTGACCTGGGCGCCGCGGGCGTCGGCGGGGGACGGACCGCCGTCCCCGCCGCCGATCCGCACCTCGCGGCGGATCTCGCCTCCGCCGGGCACCGGCGACATGGAGGGCACGTGCAGCTCGACCCGCCAGCGGCCGGTTTCCGGCAGTTCGGCTCTGTAGGTGGCGCGGCTGTTTCCGTCGCCCTTCGAGATGACCGCGGTGGTCCTGCGGTAGCGGCCCCAGCTCGACGACTGTTCGTACCGCGACCACGTGGACGGTGCTCCTGCGAAGATCTGGAAGACGGGCAGCCCCTGGTCCGTTTCGATGGTGGGTGCGAACATGCCAGCGATACCGCCCTGCAGTCTGATGCCTTCGGCCTCCGTTTCGTCCGTGTCGACGGAGAAGCCGGGATCCAGATCGTCGACCACGATCGTGTTGGCGCCGGTGTCCAGGAAGGCGGGCAGCCAGTCGGCGGGCCGAACGCCGCGCAGCGGTTCGCTGTCCGTGATCGTCTCGTCGTCGATCCGTGGCAGCTCGACGGGGAACTCGCGCCGGTTCAGCGACAGATAGGGAGACGCGAGCATCGTCCCGGGCGGCCGGGAGGTGACGAGACCGAACTCGACGCTCGTATGGCCGGGGATCAGCACGGGTTCGCTCGAGTCCCAGCGAGCGCCGCCCGGGGCGCGCACCGCGTAGCGCAGGCGGAACAGGCCGGGCGCCTCCTCGCCGTTGCGGACGAACAGCCGCGTCTGGTACTGGGGCACGCCCTGGTCGTCGTCCGGCAGGCGTTCGAGTTCGGCCGGGGACACCAGGAAGCCCGGCAGATCGGTCTGGTGGAGAAAGTCGCCGACCAGTCCCGGCAGGTCGACGCCCGCCTCGTCGGCGGCTCGGTAGAGGTCGGCCGCGGTAAAGGTAGAGCCCAGGTGCTCGCGGAGCAGGATGGCCATCATCGCGGCTGCGCGTTCGCGACCGGCGCCGTCGAGAATCGCGTCGGCGAGGGCGGACGTCTTCAGATAGAGCGCGTTCACGGCCCGCTTCGGATCCTCCCTTCCGTCGATTTCGGTGAGGGAACTCCCGAGCACGGCGTCCCAGACGCCGGGCCGGTCCGTGATGCCGGTGACGATGCCGCTTGACATCGAGCCGCCGCCGCCTGCGGACTGGCCGGTAAGCCCCTGCAACGCGTTCATGAGCGCCCAGCCGAACTCGCGGTCGAACAGGTGGGGCGAGAAGTAGGATTCGCTGCCGTTGACGAGCCGGTTGACGAGGTTGTGGCACAGGGCCTCGAGCGCCAGCGCCTCGGGGCCGCGCGCGCCGGTCCTGTAGAGGAACAGATTGCGAGCGCCGCCGGCCTCCGCGTTGCCGCCGGAAAAGTCGGCGCGAAAGAACTCCTGCAGGCCCAACGCCTTCGCTCGTGCGAGACCGCCTTCCTGGTCCTCGTACCGTTCCGGGTTGCGGAACCGGAACTCGAACCGTGAGGTCGGAAGACCGCTCTCGCTGATCAGCAACATGCCGGGCGGCGCCCGCTCGGTTTCCAGCCGCCATCCGCCGCCGTACGAACGCAGTGTCCAGGGAACCTCGACCAGTGTGAACTGGCGGTAGGGGTAGGGCAGACCCAGTTCCCGGGCGGCGCGGAAGCGCTCGGCGGCGACCGCCTCGATCTCCTCTCTGGCGTCGCCGAAGTAGTCGAGGTTCTTCAGATGGGCGGGGTGGAAGAGGAGCTCGACCTCCGTCCCCTCGACCTCCGTCGTCCGGCGGTCGAACCTGCCGGCGACCAGCATGACCTCGGGGACCGAGGCTGCCGGCGCGAAGCGCTCTCCGTCGGCGGTTGGTTCGGCTTTGCCGGGCCCCGCGACCGTCCAGCCGGAGGGGGTTCGCACGGTGAGGTCGAGTTCGAAGAAGTCCCGGGGACGTTGCCGGGGGTCGTCCGTTCCGACGGATGCTCCGGGGCGTGGAAGCCACGCGAGAGAGGCCGGGAGGGCTACGTAGCTACGCTCGACGAAACCGTTCAGGTTGCCGAGAAGGACGATCTGGGCGTCCTGCCAGTCGCCCGTCTCGAAGTCGATTACGGCGTCCAGGTAGGCGAAGCGGAGGTCGGGGCGCCCGTGGGCGCGTACCCGGACCCCGGTGACCTGGCCTGCCGGCGGCGTGGCCCCGAGGTCGATGTCGAGCAGGCCGTTGTCGTGTACGAAAGTCAGCGCCGCGCCGCCGGCGTTCCAGATGCCGTCCACTTCGAGGCCCGGATTCAGGCTGAACGTGGCCGTGGCGTCCTCCGCGGGCAGGAAATGGACTTCCAGGTCGAGGGTCAGGCGTCCGCCTCGTTCGATGTCGACCGAGCCGCGGATTGTCTGGAGGTCGACCACGGGGTCGGCCTGACGCTCCCCGTGTGCGGCGTGCCAGGCTTCACGCCCGGCGATCTGGTTCACGTTCCAGGTGATCGTCGCGAAGATGAGAGCGGCGCCGGCCGCCAGCCCGGCGCCGCCGCCGATCCCCCACAGTTTGCGGTGCGTGTTGTCGAGACGGGGATGCACGGCGACGGCGACCGCCAGCAGGCCCGCTGCCAGCAGGGCGAAACTGCCCCGGTTCAACAGATTGGAGCCGGTCCAGATCTGGGGTGCGACCTCCGAGATGCTGCTGACGAAGCCGCCGTTGAGCGCCAGCGGGGGGAGGATGTAGACGGGTAGCCGGAAGCTCAGGAACGTGCTCCCGAAGGCCAGGCCCAGGCCGGCCACGGCGGCGATCAGGCGGTTGTTGCTGACCAGGGCGACGACCTGCACGAAGGCGACGTAGACCGCGAGGGCCGGCAGCGCCTCGATCAGCAGGTAGGCCCACACGGAACTCCAGATCGCCGGTTCGCCGACCCACCAACCGAATGCGGCCCCGGCGTAGCCGAAGCCCTGGATGATGATCATCGCGACGATGGCCACGCTCCAGACCATGAACAGGGCGCCGAGGAAGCGGCCAAGGACGAGCTCGGCGTTCGAGTAGGGGCGGCTGTCGAGCACTTCGATCACCCGGTCGCGCCGGTCGCGGGCGCGCAGGTCGAAGGCCAGGAAGACGACGCCGATGCCGAGGGCCGTTGTCTGCCAGAGAGCGGTCTGGGTGAGCAGGAACTTGGGGCTGAAGGACCCCGCGGAGGCCGAGAAACCGGAGCCCAGACCATGCATGACCCAGTACTGGCCGAAGAACAGCAGGCCGAGCAGCATCGCCGCGGCCGAGAACAACCAGAAGCGGAACAGGCGCCGGATGGTGCGCATCTCCGTTCGGGCGAGCGACCAGACGGTGGCAAGCGAGATCAAGGTTGGGCCTCCTCTCCGGTAGCGTGCGTCGCGGATGGCGGTTCGACGAGGTCGGTTTCGTCGTGCTGCCCGAAGTGCTCGTCGCTCACCAGGGCCTCGGCGCGGCCGCGCGCCACCATGAAGGCCAGGTAGCCCTCCTCCAGTGTCGGCGAAGCGGCGATCCGCGCGCCGTCCGGAACGCCGCCCGGCGCTGCGACCGCGCGGTACGTGGCCTCGTTCAGGCTGTCGGTGCGCGACACGATCTCGAAGTCTCCCTCGGGTTGCGGTGCGGAGAGGGGCAGGGCGAGTTCGAAGACCTGACCCGCGGCCCGTTCGAGCAGTCGTGTGGGCGAGCCGCGGAAAACGATCTTGCCGGCGTCGAGAAGGGCCAGGTCGTTGCAGCCGGTCCCCAGGTCGGCGACGATGTGGGTCGAGAGGATGATCGTCCGCTCCCGCCCGAGGGTCGCCATCAGTTGGCGGAAGCGGATGCGTTCCTCCGGGTCCAGGCCGACCGTCGGTTCGTCGACGACGAGCAGGCGGGGCTGGTGGATCAGGGCCTGCGCGATGCCGAGGCGGCGCCTCATGCCGCCGGAGAGCTTCTTCACCTTGCGATGGGCGACGTCGCCCAGGCCGACATCGTCGAGGACGGTGTCGACCCGCTCGCGCCGCGCGGCGCGCTCGTCGAGGCCGGAGAGTTCGGCCAGGGTGTCGAGCACCTCTTCCACGCGGTGCAGACGCCAGGCGCCGAACTCCTGCGGCAGGTAGCCCAGGTGCGCACGGACGGCCCGGCGCTCCTTGACGGCATCGTGGCCGAAGACGCTCACGGCGCCGGCGGACGGTGTGAGCAGAGTGCAGACGATCCGCATCAGGGTGCTCTTGCCGGCGCCGTTGGGACCCAGCAGGCCGAACAGGCCGGCGCCGATCTCGAGATCGACTCCGTCCAGGGCCACCGTGCCGCCCTTGTACACATGCCGCAGGCCGCTTGCGGCCACTGTCGTGCTCAAGTCAACTCCTCCCGCTTCCTCTATACGGACTCGAGCCGCCGTTGGTTACGGTTCGCAACCGAGTTCGGCACGAACCTGGCGGTCCGGAGTGGGGCGAAACCTGAAGCGCCCGCGTCCGTAGAAGGCGATATAGTATGCGGCCGTCGGGGATGGTCCTATTCTCGACAACTTCTCTGGACAGTTTCGGTCCTGGACACCCTCAGACGGAGGTCTCGAATGACTCGCGCCCAGTCCCCTCGCACAAACCGCGCTCTCGCTCTTGGCGTCGTCGGCGCCTTGGCGGTTTCCGGCCTCGCCGCCGCCGCGGCGGTCGACCCCGAAGCGGTCACCTTCTACCGCGACGTGGCGCCCGTGCTGCAGCAGGAATGCCAGGTCTGCCACCGCCCGAATGGCGCCAACCTCGGCGGCATGGTCGCACCGATGGCGCTCACCAGCTACGAAGAGACGCGGCCCTGGGCCCGTTCGATCGCGCGCCAGGTCGCCACGCGGGCCATGCCTCCCTGGGATGCCTCCCCGGCACACAACGGCGTGTTCTCCAACGAGCGCACCCTGACTCCGGAAGAGATCGACCTGATCGTGCGCTGGGCGGAGTCCGGCGCTCCGGCCGGTGATCCGGCGGACGCTCCGGCGCCCGTCGAGTGGCCGAGCAGCGGCGGCTGGCTGATCGGCGAGCCGGACCTCGTCCTGCAGTTCGACGAGCCATTCTGGGTCGAGGACGACGTGGACGACCTCTACATCTACCGGAAGACGACGGTGACGGAGGACATGATCCCGGAAGACCGCTTCGTCAAGGCGATCGAGTTCCGGCCGGGCAGCCCGGCGGTTCACCACATCATCGTTCCCGGCCTGGGCGGCATCGCTCCCGGCAACGACCCGGTGATCCACACGGACGGCATGGCGGACGTGCTGAAGGCGGGCCGCGACCTGACCTGGCAGATGCACTACCACAAGGAGCCGGGCGAGGGCACCGGATCCTGGGATCAGTCGCAGGTGGCGCTCAAGTTCTATGACAGCGAAGACGACGTGAAGTACGAGGTCTTCAACGCGGACCTGGGCAAGTTCGACTTCGCCGTTCCGCCGGGCGCCTCGGACTACACGATCCAGACCGAGTGGACGTTCCCCACGGACTCCGAGATCGTCGGCTACCTGCCGCACATGCACCTGCGCGGCAAGGCGGCGAAGTACGAGGCCTACTACCCGGACGGCAGCCACGAAGTCCTGCTCGACGTGCCGAACTACGACTTCAACTGGCAGACCACCTACAAGTACGAGGACCGCAAGAAGGTGCCGGCCGGCACCCGGGTGGTCCTGACCACGGTGTTCGACAACTCGGAGGACAACGCGGCCAACCCGGATCCGACCGCGACGGTCCGCTGGGGCGAGCCGACAACGGACGAGATGAGCTTCGGCTTCATGTCCTACATCAACGAGGAGAACAAGGGCCGCGGCGCCTTCCAGGGTGAAGGCGAGGGCATCGACGTGACGGCTATCGTTGCCTTCTCCGACGAGAGCCGCGACGGCAAGATGCAGCTCGACGAGACGCCCGACATGGTCAAGCAGTACTTCGAGATGATCGACCAGAACAAGGACGGCGCCGTCGACATGGAGGAGGCGCGGGCCGCCAACGGAGTCCTCAAGCAGATGGCCGAGCAGCGCGAGAAGGCTGAGGCCGCCGCTGCCGGAGCCGCCGGCGGCGAGTAAGCCGCAGGCCAGTTCCTACAGTCCGAACCGCCGGCGCGCCGCAAGGCCGCCGGCGGTTCTGCGTTCAGCCACTGGGTGCGCCGGCCGGCCATCCGTGCGCCCGCTGACGGGCGCACGGACTGGTTCGCGGGTGTCGCGAACGCGCCACCCGGGTTCTGGCCGGCATTCCGGTTCTGCGAACTTGACCTTAAATCCCGTACGCGTGCCGAACCGCCGCCTTCGCCAGCAACCTCGCCGGATCAAGCAACGGCCTCCCCGCCACCTCCGCTCCCTCCAGCGCCAACGGAATCTCAGTACACCCCGCCACCAGCACATCGGCGCCGCCATCCCCGACGAGCCGCCCGGCCGCCTCCTCCAGCAACCGCCGCGCCTCCGCCGACCCGCCATCCGTCTTGATCCCGCCGCCCTGATGTCGCCCATCGAGCCACGGCCCGTAGATCGGCTCCATCACCGCGCGTCGTTGCAACACCTCACCCTCCTCGAGATCGAACGGACTCACGGCCCGCATCCCGCGCGCCTCCAGCGGATCGTGGTACAGCCGCGAGCGCAGCGTCCCGGATGTAGCGAGCAGCCCCACCGAACCCCCCGGCGCGATGCGTGCCGCCTCGTCGACCGTCACCTCGATCAGGCTGATGATCGGAAGCGGGCTCTCCTCACGCAGACGCGCCAGGAACAGGTGCGCCGTGTTGCAGGCGACGACCGCGAAGTCGGCATCGGCGCCTCGCAGCCTCTCCAGGCTCTGACTCAGCGACGGCGTGGGGTCCTCGGCCTCCCCGAAGTACGCCTCGGTGCGGTCCGGCGTCTGCGGAATGCTCGAGAGCACCCACTGCGGGAAGTCCTGGTCGCGCCGGGCCGCGATCACCTCGCCCGCCGCCTCGAGCAGCTTCCGTTCGAAGTCGATGTGGGCAAACGGCCCCAGGCCGCCGACGATCCCGATCAGCCGCTCTTGCCGCATGCGGGTTGCCAGCCGCGCCTCCGCCACTCAGGGTTGATCAGCCGGTGAAAGGAGAGCGCCCGGCCGCTGTCGCGGCAGGCTTGGGTGGCGCGGCGCTCCTCCCAGATAGTCGTAGTCGTCGAAGACGTCGCCATCGCCGGAGGCGCGTGGGTCGCCGGTTTCCCGCAACCGGTCCAGGAGCCGTTCGGCAAGTTCGTCTCTGGTCGCGCGGTAGTCCGGGTCGCCGGCGACATTCACCTGTTGATCCGGGTCGGTTCGGAGATCGTAGAGCTCAACGGCGGGCCGCTTGGCGAAGGACAGGTCGTAGAGCCGTCGGTGCTCGGCGTCCCGGTCCCGGTTCTCGATCATGTACGTCTTCGTCGGCCCGTTGTCCGTGTCCGCGTACCAGGCTCCGGGGTAAGCGGCCTGTTCGTAGTTCGGCGTGCCGTTGGGCCAGCGGTCGGGGCGGAAGTTGTGGATGTAGAGGTAATCGTGGGTGCGGATCGCCCGGCTCGGGTAGCCGCCCACATCGGGCGCCTCCTGTGCGGGCACGTGCCGCTCCTTGCCGGTCAGCACATGGTCGCGCCCGTCGGCCACGATGACGGCCTGGAGGAAGTCGCTGTCATTGCCGGAGCCGAGCAGGGGATTGAGACTCTTGCCCGTCATCGCGTCCGGCAGAGGAAGGCCGGCGGCGTCCAGGAACGTGGGTGCCAGGTCCGTCAGACTGATGAAGGCGTTGACCTCGAGGCCGGGCTCGGCTGGGCCGGGCCAGCGAATTGCCAGCGGTACCCGCGCCCCGCAGTCATAGACGTTGCTCTTGCAGCGGGGGAAGGGCATTCCATGATCGCTCGTCATGACCACCATCGTGTTCTCCGAGAGCCCCTGCTCGTCGAGCAACTGCAAGGCGTCACCGACCAGGGCGTCGAACCGCTGGACCTCCCAGTAGTAGTCGGCGACATCCCCGCGCGTCTCCGCGTGATCCGGGAACGCGGCCGGAAGCTGGATCGCATTGAGGTCCATGCCGCTCTCCGCGCCTGAGCCCGGACGGAAAGGACGGTGCGGATCGGACGTTCCGAGCCAGAAGGCGAAGGGCTGGCTTTCTCCCTGCCCGGCCAGGAACTCCTCGAAGCTCCCGAAGCGACGGCCGGCGAGCTCGCGTCCTTCCGTCTCGGTACTTCCGGGTCCCCAGGCCTTGCCGGTGGCGCCCGTGCGGTAGCCGGCGCCCTTCAGTGTTTCCTGGTACGTCTCGAAGCGGTCGGGAAAGACGCTCCACAGGTTCGCCGCGCCCTCGAGCCGCCAGTGCCACTGACCGGTGAGAATCGCTCCGCGCGACGGCGTGCAGGAAGGCGAGGAGACGTAGGCGTGGTGCGCCAGGGCGCCCTCGCGCGCAATGCGGTCGAACGCGGGAGTCTTAACCACCGGGTCGCCGTAGGCCGATGCGTGCGGCCAACCCCAGTCGTCGGCGATGGCGAACAGAATGTTCGGAGGCGCGTCCTGAGCCGGGGCAGGTGCTGGCGACAGCGCGGTCGCGGCGAAGCAGGCCCCGACAGCCGCGAGGGTGGTGACAGAGACGGGGTGCCGGGAGCGTGGCATACGCGGATCATCCTAACTGTCAGTGGCAACCGAGAATGTCCTTGTGGCAACTGAGGTGGTTCCGAAAACTGGACGTTGGCATCAGGGCTCTTTGACCCTCGGAGACGTACCCCTGGCCTTGCGAATGAAGCCGCGATCGAAGGTGAGCATGGTCTGGCAGTGGGCGGCAGCGCCAAGATGCAGCGCGTCCGCGAAGTCCATGCCGTTCTCTGCCCGGTCGAGCGCTTCCTGGAGCAGGGACGGACTCTCCACGGTGATCCCCGGCAGGCCCAAGAAGGCCTTCAGGGCCGCGGCGACATCCTCGCGGGAGAGCCCGTACACGCTGCGCAGGACCCACTCGCTCTCGAGGAGAACGGTCGTGCCGACGAACACACCCCCCGTGTCGATCACGCCTCTTGCCTTGGAGGCTTGTCCGGGATCGTCGCCGGTCAGGTATCGGACGACGATGTTGGTGTCAATCGCCTTCATGCCGTCGCCTGGCTTCGGCCAGTACACCGGCCTGCATCTCCTGGAGCGACTTGGGCGAGCCGTCGTAAGCCAGGCAGCCGAACACGTCCTCCGGCCGGGTTTCCGAGAACACGGGCGCCGGCTTGAGCAAGACGCCCTCGGACGTGCTCTCGACCACGAGGCGGGTTCCGGCTATCCAGCGCAGCGCCCGGCGTATGGCCTTCGGCAGGATGACCTGCCCCTTCGTCGACACGGTGGTGGTAAGCGGTTCAGGGGTCGGCATGGATGAGTTCCTCCTTCGCAGCCGGTAAGGCGAAAGTAAGATACATTGTTTCGGGCCTTGAACCAAGCGCCAACGGAGGGCAAGCGGCGAGTCGGTTCGGCTTGACGGTGTAGATTGAACCCACTGTGCACGCGGCCGTTCACTGCCTCCTCGGACTGTTGCTTCTCCCCCTTGTATTCGCCGCGCCGGCCGTTGCATTGACCGGCGAGCAGGCGACCCAAGCCGTCCACCGCTTCATCGAAGCCTGGAACACGCGCGATCCGGCCGCCTTCGCCGCGACTCTCCAGTACCCGCACGTGCGGCCGGCAGCGGCCTTCGACGGCCGGGTGTTTGCCGACTCGGAGGCCTACGCCGCGACCGTCGACTTCGATCAGGTGCTGGCGACGGGATGGGACCGGAGCCGCCTTGATTCGGCGATCGTCGTCCAGGCCGGTGGCGGCCAGGCCCACGTCGCCGGGCGCTACACGCGGCTGCGCGCGGACGGCTCGGCCATCTGGAGCAACCAGGTCACCTACGTCGTCACCGAGACGGACGGCTCGGTCGGCATCCAGGCGCGGCTCGCGGCAGGCTTCGACGATCTGTCGGAGGCCGACCGTGAGGCGACCGCCGCGGAGGGCCTTGCCGCGGTGGACCGCTACCTCGCCGCCTTCAACGCCCGCGATGAGGAGGCGATGGTTGGCGCCCTCCAGTTCCCCCACGTTCGGGTGGGAGTCGGAAGAGCCAGAGTCTGGGAGTCAGCCGCGGAGTACCTGCAGGGGTTCGACTTCGACGCGTTCGCCGAGCGGCTCGGCTGGGAGCGGTCGGAAGCGGACTCCATGGAGGCAATCCAGGTCGGCGCCCGGGGGGTCAACGTCGCGGTCAGGATCACCCGTTACGGTGCCGGCGATGCCAGGATCCACAGCTTCGACACGGTCTACCTGGTCACCGAGGAGGACAGTCGGTGGGCGATCAGGGCGGGTTCCAGCATCGCTCCCTCTCCCTGAGGCTCCGTTACCCCGCCGCGTCGGCGCTGTAGAGTCTGAGGCCGTGACTCGTGTCTCGCCTCCAGCGACCCGCACGGCCGTTGTCCGCCGCGCCGACGATGCGCCCGCGAACCGGGTCGAACTCGGCACCGCGACGACGACCCAGGTCTTGCTCGGCGCCGATGACGACGCGCCGCACTTCGCCATGCGGCGGTTCCGCATGGAGGACGGCGGCGGAATGCCGCTGCACACGAACCAGGTCGAGCACGAGCAGTACGTGCTTCAGGGCCGGGCGAGGATCGTGCTGGGCGAGGAGACGGTCGAGGTGGGCGCGGATGACGTGCTGCTGATCCCCGCGGGCCTGCCGCACTCTTACGAAGTGATCGAGGCGCCGTTCGAGTTCCTGTGCCTCGTGCCGAACCGGCCGGACCGGATCGATCTGGTCTCGGGAGAGTGAAGAGGCGCCACCGTCCCGCGGCCGTGGCCGGAGCGACCGTCGTTCTGTTGGCCGCGAACGTTGCGATTCAGACTTCGTTCGCTCTGGCGGCGAGCAGCGCTGACACCCCGCCGCCTGATCTCCGCACCCGGACCGACGGCATCGACTGGCCGGGCTTCCTCGGACCGAACCGCGATTCGAAGTCGCCCGAGACAGGCATCCGCACGGACTGGGCGACCGATCCGCTGCCGCTGATCTGGCACTTGGAACTGGGCGAGGGGTACGCCGCGCCCTCCGTGGCCCGGGGCCGGCTCTTCTACTTCACGCGCGTCCGCGACCGGGCGCGGCTGGTGGCCGTCCGTTCCGAGACCGGCGAGGAGCTCTGGCGTTCCGAGTATCGGACGGACTACGAGGACTACTACGGCTACGACGGCGGCCCGCGCACGGCGCCCCTGGTCGACGGACCGCGGGTCTACGCGGTCGGCGCCGACGGCATGCTCCGCTGCCACCGCGTGCTCGACGGCGAAGTCCTCTGGGAGCGCGATACCCACGCCGAGTACGGCGTCCAGCAGAACTTCTTCGGCGTGGCCAGTTCGCCCTGGATCGAGGATGACCTGCTGATCATGGCGGTAGGCGGCAGTCCGCCGGACGCGCCGAACATTCACAGCGGAAGGTTGAAGCCGAACGGCACCGCGCTGGTCGCATTCGACAAGCGGACGGGGGAGGAGCGCTATCGCCTCGGCGACGACCTCGCCAGCTACGCGAGTCCGGTGGTCCGAGACCTGGCCGGCGGGCGACTCGGATTCCACTTCGCCCGCTCCGGACTGATCGTCTTCGACCCGAAGGACGGCCGGGAGCTTGGCAGCTTCGGCTGGCGGGCGCGCCGGCTGACCAGCGTGAACGCCGCGAACCCGGTCGTGGTCGGCACCCAGGTCCTGCTCACCGAGTCTTACGAGAAGGGGGCGGTGCTGCTCGAGTACGACGGCGATCCAGAACGTGTTGCGACCAGCTTCTCGCCGGTCTGGCAGGACGGTCCACGCGACCAGGCGATCGCCGCCCACTGGAACACGCCGGTGTACCACGACGGAGTCGTCTACGTCTCGAGCGGCGAGAAGTCGCCCAACGCGGAGCTGCGGGCCGTGGATCTCCTGACCGGCAAGGTGCACTGGAGCCAGCCCCGGCTCGCGCGCACCCAGTTGCTCTACGTCGACGGCCGCTTCGTGGTGCAGAGCGAGGTCGGCGATCTGCTTCTCGTTCGCGCGACTCCGGAGAGCTACCAGCAGGTCGCGCACCTGCGCCTCCAGGCCGAAGTCGACGGTCGGACAGTCGATCTGCTGCGCTATCCGGCCTGGGCGGCGCCGGTGCTGGCTCACGGCGTGCTGTATGTGCGCGGCCGCGGTCGCCTGGCGGCCCTGGAACTCATTCCGCCGCCGGAGTAGCGCCGCTGGCTCGCACTTCGATCTTCGTCTCGTGCTCGGCATCGCGACGGCTTGCGGCCGCTGGCGACTGGCTGCGAGATCGCGGCCGCGATGACGGGGAGACGTTGCTGCTGGCGGCGTCCCGGGGTGCCGCCGATGATCTGGTGCGCGGCCTGTCTGCGAACGGCCACGGAGTTCTTGGGGTCCACCGCGCCTCGCTGGACCAGTGGGCGCTCCAGACCGCGGCGCTCGAACTGGCTGCCCGTGACCTGAACCCGGTCACGGCGCTCGGAACCGAGGCAATGGCCGCCCGTGTGGCCCGCATGGCACGGACGGCGGGGGAGCTGGAGCGGTTGTCGCCGGTGGCGGGAATGCCCGGTTTTGCCCGCTCCCTGGCCGCGACGATCGGCGAGCTGCGGGCAGCCGGCGTTCCGCCCACCGAACTGCAGGTCGACGAACGGACGCGTGACCTGGAGCGGCTGCTTCGTCGCTTCGACGAGGAGATGAACCGCTTCCGCCTCGCGGATCGAACGGCCGTGCTGCGACTCGCCGGCATGGCTGTCGTGACGTCGGGCGTCGCGGTTCCGCCGGCCTCGCTGTGGCTCGACCTGCCGCTTCGAAGCGCCAGCCAGGCGGAGCTACTGCAGAAGTTGGCCGGGCGAAGCGGGGAAGTGCTCGCGACCGCGGCCGCGGGCGACGACGAGGCCCTCGAATGGCTGGGTTCCGTACTCGACGATGGGACGGTGATCGACCTCGACCGGGAGGAGCCGCTCGACCGCGGGGCTTCGGCCGGGCGGCGGCTGGATCGAGTGCAGCGCTTCGTCTTCGAGACGGGCGCGGAGGTGTCTCCGGAAGGCGACGCGGACGGTTTCGCGGACGAGTCCGTCGACCTGTTCTCGGCCGCCGGCGAGGGGCAGGAATGCGTCGAGATCGCCCGGCGCATCCACCGCGCGGCCGCCGCGGGCCTCCCATTCGACCGCATCGCGATCCTGGTGCGTCAACCGGCCGCCTACCTGCCCCTGGTCGAGGATGCGCTCGGCCGCGCCGGCATTCCCGCCTACATCACGCGCGGGACACTGCGTCCGAATCCCGCCGGGCGCGCGTTTCTGTCGCTTCTGGCGTGTGCGGGGGAGAGACTGTCCGCGACTCGCTTCGCCGAGTACCTCTCCCTGGGGCAGACTCCGGAGCCGGCTGCCGGCGGCGCGCCGCCGCGGCGCGAGGTGCCGTGGGTCGAGCCGGCCGGCGAGCAACTCGTGCTCAAGTCGCCCGACGAGCCTTCCGGCGCCGAAGATGGCGGCGGCTCCGACGATGGCGCGGACTCCGGCGGCGACGGCGCATCGCCAGCCGAGGCGGACATCGGCGCCGGGGAAGACGCCGCTCCGGCCGGTGCGCTCCGTGTCCCGGCTCAGTGGGAGCGGCTCCTGGTCGATGCCGCCGTGGTCGGCGGCGCCGAGCGCTGGACGGAGCGGCTCGAGGGTCTGGGCGCGGAGTTCCGGTTGCGGTTGCGTGAGGCGGGAGATGAGGACGACGGACACCGGTCCTACCTGGAGCGCCAGATCGACCGCCTGGAGACGCTCCAGGCCTTCGCGCTGCCCCTGATCCGGTTCCTGGACGACCTGCCGGAGCGTGCCGACTGGGCCCTGTGGCTCGAACGCCTCGGCGAACTCGCGACGATGGCGCTGCGGCGCCCGGAGAGTGTGCTCGAAGTGCTGGCCGAACTCAGACCCCTGGCGCAGGTCGACGAGGTCGGACTCGCCGAGGTGGAGCGGATCCTTGCCGAGCGGCTGCGCTTCAGTCGCAACCAGCCGCCGAAGCGGCGGTTCGGCCGCGTCTTTGTGGGCGGCGTCGAGGAAGCGGCGGGGCGGAGCTTCGATCTGGTGTTCGTTCCGGGACTGGCGGAGGGGGTGTTCCCGCGGCGCACGGGCGAAGACCCGCTGCTGCTCGACGAGCGCCGCGAGGCGCTCCGGCAGGCCGGCTATCGCCTGACCGGCAACCAGCGCCGCACCTGGAGAGAGCAACTGCTGCTCCGCCTCGCGATTGGCGCGGCGTGTCGCCGGCTGGTCGTGTCCTATCCCCGGGTCGACCTGGTGCAGGGGCGTGCCCGGGTGCCGTCGCTGTACGCGCTCGACGTGCTCCGCGGCGCCGAGGGAAGGCTGCCGGACCTGGATGAGCTCGGCCGCCGGGCGGAGGCGGGCGGTGCGGCGGTGGTTGGCTGGCCGGCACCCGAGGAGCCGGAGGACGCGGTCGACGAGTCCGAGTTCGACCTGGCTCTCCTGCGGCCGTACCTCGGCGCTGGAGCTCCAGTCGCGCAGCGCCGCGGCCGGGCACGCTTCCTCCTCGAGTCGAACGAGCACCTGAAGCGGGCGCTCGAGGCGCGCGGTCGTCGTTGGCGGCGGCCCTGGTTCCCGGTCGACGGTCTCGTGGACGCGAGTCCCGAGGCTCTCGAGGCGTTGGTCGCCCAGCGCACCGGCGCCCGCTCCTACTCGCCGACGGCGCTTCAGCACTATGCCGCCTGTCCCTACCGGTTCTTCCTCCAGGCGGTGCTGCGCCTGTACCCGCGAGACGAACTCGTCCAACTGGAGCAGTTGGACCCGATGACCCGCGGCAGCATCTTCCATGAGATCCAGTTCCGCCTGTTCGGCGTGCTGAAGGAGGCGGAGCTCCTGCCGGTCGCGGTGGACAACCTGGAGGCGGTCTTCGAGCGGCTCGACGACGTGCTGGCCACGAGCGAGCGCGACTACCGCGAGCAACTCGCACCGCCGATCGAACGGGTGTGGAAGGCGGAGTTCGAAGGACTGCGGGCCGACCTTCGCGGCTGGTTGCGACAGGTGGCGGACGAGGGCGGCCAGTGGATGCCGATCCATGCGGAACTCTCCTTCGGCTTGAGGCGCTCGGGGGACCGGGATCCGCACAGTTGCCGGGAGCCGGCGGAAGTGCTCGACATCGCGCGATTGCGCGGATCGATCGACCTCGTCGAAGAGGACGCGGACGGCCGGCTCCGGGTGACGGACCACAAGACGGGTCGCGCGGTCCACGCGGGCGGCGGTCTCGTGATCGGCGGCGGCAAGGTTCTGCAGCCGGTTCTCTACAGCCTGGCCGCGGAGCGCGTTCTTGAGCGGGAAGTCGTCTCGGGCCGGCTCTTCTACTGCACTCAGCGTGGCGACTACAGCACCGTCACCGTGCCCCTCGACGAACGGAGCCGCGGCGCCGCGCGCCGGCTGCTGCTCAAGGTGGACGAAGCGCTGGCAACCGGCTTCCTGCCCGCGGCGCCCGCGAAGGACGCATGCCGCTACTGCGACTACCGGCGGGTGTGCGGTCCGTACGAGGAGCTGCGGGTCAAGCGCAAGGACCGGACCCGGCTGGAAGAACTGAACGCGCTGCGGAGCGAACGATGAGCGCTGCCGATGTGCGGCGGACGCCGCTGGCCGACGACGCCGCGCGCAGGAGGATTCGCGAAGCGCTGGACGAGAGCCAGTTGGTCGAGGCGGCCGCCGGCACCGGCAAGACGACGGTGCTGGTGGAGCGCCTGGTGGCAATCCTGGAGCAGGGCCGCGGCACGGTCGATGGGCTGGCGGCGGTGACCTTCACCCGCAAGGCGGCGGGCGAACTCAAGCTGCGGTTGCGGCAGGCGCTCGATGCGCGTCTGCTCGAACTGCGAGGCGCCGGCGCCGCGGTCGACCGGCAGGCCCGGCTGGAGAACGCGATTTCGCGGCTGGAGCAGGCGGCAATCGGCACGATCCACTCCCTGTGCGCCGACATCCTGCGCGAGCGGCCGGTGGAGGCGGGAGTCGATCCGGGGTTCGGCGAACTGGCGGAAGACGAGGCGCCTCGCCTGTTCGCCCGCAGCTTCCGGCGCTGGATCGAGGAACAGCTCGAGGCGATGCGGCCGGGACTGCGGCGGGAACTGGCGCGTCTTGTCGTCGGACGGTGGTCGCCGAATCAGTCGGCCCTCGACCGGCTGCGTGAGGCCGCCTGGCGCCTCGTCGACTGGCGTGACTTCGCTGCCGGCTGGCAGCGCCCGGACTTCGATCGGGAGGCGGCGCTTGACGAGCTCTCCGACCGGGTCGAGCGGCTGGCCGCACTGGTTCAGCACGGCCGGAAGAGTGATCTGCTGCGACGGGGTCTGGCGCCCGTTGTCGAGCTGTCGAACTGGATCGTCCGCAGCAGGCAACTCGGCGGAGCGTCAAGCGGCCCGGACACCGGGGGGCCGGCCGGCGATCGGGAGGCGTTCCTTGACCAGTTGGAGGCGCGGCTGGTCGAGCTGCTGCGCGACCTGAGCGGCTTCCGGAGTCCGCGCAAGGGACGGGGCCGCTTCGCGGAAGGCGTGGGGCGCGACCAGGTCTTCGAACTCTGGCGCCGGCTGGCGGATCGCCTGCGCGAGTTCGAGCGCGACGCGAACGCCGACCTGGCGGCGCTCCTGAAGGACGAACTGTCGGGTGCCGTCGAGCGTTACGAGGAGGCGAAGACACTGCTCGGCAAGCTCGACTTCCATGACCTGCTGATCAAGGCTCGCGACCTTCTGCGGCGCGACCGGGACGTGCGGCGCCATCTGCAGGCACGCTATACCCACCTGTTCGTCGACGAGTTCCAGGATACGGACCCTCTGCAAGCCGAGATTCTGCTCCTGCTGGCGGCCGACGACCCGGACCAGGACGATTGGCGGCGGGTGACGCCGGCCCCCGGCAAGTTGTTCCTGGTCGGCGATCCGAAGCAGTCGATCTACCGCTTCCGCCGGGCGGATGTCGTGCTGTATCAGGAGGTCAAGGAGAGGCTCGCGGAACGCGGTGTCGAGGTCCTGCAGCTTGCGACCAGTTTCCGTTCCGCGGCACCCATCCAGCGGCTGGTCAACGCGGCGTTCGCTCCGTTGATGACCGGCGACAAGACGGCCGGAAGCGCCGACTACATACCCTTGGGAGAACACCGCGAGGCCATTCCAGGCCAGCCCCAGGTTGTCGTGTTGCCGCCGCCCAGGCCCTACGGGTACCGCAACGTGACCCAGAAGAACATCGAGGCGTGCCAGCCATACGCGACGGTCGAGTTCGTGCGCTGGCTGATCGAGGAGAGCGGCTGGAAGGTCGAGGTCCCCGATCCGGCGAATCCGGGCCGGCTGAAGCGGATACCGGTCGAGGCGCGGCACGTGTGCCTGCTGTTCCGGCGCTTCCTGAGCTGGAACCAGGACACGGCCCGTGACTATGTCCGCGGCCTGGAGGCCTTCGGCATTCCGCATCTCTTGATCGGCGCCCGGTCCTTCCACGAACGGGAGGAAGTCGAGGCGCTTCGGTCCGCGTTGACGGCGGTCGAGTGGCCGGATGACCGCCTGTCCGTGTACGCGACGCTTCGGGGGTCCCTCTTCGCCTTCGACGACGATCTGCTGCTGCGGTTCAGGGCGCGCTACGGGAACTGGCATCCCCTCTATTCGCCGCGCAGGGTCCGGGAGGACGGTGAGCCGCCGCCCGAGTTCGCGTCCCTGGTCGATGTGCTCGACTTCCTCGGCACGCTTCACCGTCGACGAAACTATCGGCCGATCGTGCAGACCGTGCAGGAGATCCTCGCCAAGCCGCGCGCGCAGGCGGCGATGGCGCTCCGGCCCGCGGGCAACCAGGTGCTGGGCAACGCGCAGCGCGTGTGCGACCTCGCGCGCCGCTACGAGGTGGCCGGTGGCCGCTCGTTCCGCGGTTTTGTGGAGCAGTTGGACGAGGAGGCGGAGCGGATCGGAAGCACGCAGGCGCCGGTGGTCGAGGAAGACGCGGACGGCGTCCGCGTGATGACCGTCCACACGGCGAAGGGCCTGGAGTTCCCGGTGGTCATCCTTGCGGACATGACGGCCAAGCTGTCGCGCGGGGCCGAGCGGACGTTGAGGAGCGAGGACGGCCTGTGCGCGACGAAACTGCTCGGGCTGGCGCCGCAGGAGCTGGTCGAGGCGGCGGACGTCGAGGACAGGCGGGAGGAAGCGGAGGGCGTCCGCGTCGCCTACGTGGCCGCGACGCGGGCCCGCGACCTGCTCGTCGTGCCGGCGGTCGGCGACGTGAAGCGCCCGGGCTGGATCGAGTGCCTGAACGACGCGGTGTATCCGGGGTCGGAGAACTGGCGGCGGTCCGACCCCGCCGCGGGGTGCCCCGAGTTCGGCGATCGATCGGTGGCGGTGCGACCGTCGGACGACGACCGCGGGCCCGAGAAGGCGGTCAGGCCTGGTCGCTACCGGTTTCCCGCGGCCGCCAGTGCCGACGGGGCGGGCGACGAGGTGTCGGCTTACGATGTCGTCTGGTGGGACGCCGCGCTCGTGGACCAGCAGCCCCCCTCAAAGTACGGCCTGCTGGGGGAGGATCTCCTGGTCGCGGGCGGCGGCGCGATCGCCGAGGCGAGCCGCGAACGCTTCGAGCGCTGGCGTGAGCGGACCGGGGAACTGCTCGAGCGGGGCAGCCGTCCAACAGTGAGTCCCGAGGCCGTGACCAACCTGGACTCCGAACCGCCCGGTGCGGCCGCCGAGGTAAGGGTCGAAGAACTGGAGCGCGTCCGCGATCGGCCAGGAGGCAGGTGCTTCGGCAGTCTGGTCCACACCGTACTTCGCGACGCGCCGCTCGACGGCGAGCGGCAGCGAATCCGCGAATTGGTCCGCCTCCACGGCTCCCTGCTGGGCGCGACCGGGCCGGAGATCGAAGTGGCCGAAACCGTGGTGGCCGCGGCCCTCGCGAGCCCGGCGGCGGAAGCGGCCCGAGCCTCGCAGCGGGTCCTGCGCGAGACGCCCTTTCTCCTCCCCCTGGCCGGCGACGCGGAGCGCCGGATCGTCGAGGGTGCGATCGACCTCGCCTACCTGGAAGACGACGGCAACTGGATCGTCGTCGACTGGAAGACGGACCTCGGCGATCTCGACGCGCTGGCCGGTGGCGATTCCGGCGCGAACGGCAGGACTCGCGGCGACCGGTATCGCCGGCAGGTGCGTTGGTACTGCTACGCCCTGGAGCAACTGACCGGCACGCCTGCGTCGGGCCGGCTGGTGCTGTTGTGAGTCCCTTGGGGCCTGCGAGGACTTAGAGCCAGCCTACTGGCGGCGGCTCTGCCTCAGCCGGTGAGTCGGCGAGCAGCCACTCGTAGGCCGGTTGCGCTTCGATGTCTCCGTCAAGTGCGGCGGGGAGGCCCGACCTCGTGAGCGTCAGCAGCCGTTTGCGTGCCTTGGGGAAGCGGTGGCCCGCGGCGGTGAGCGCCCGAAGTTCTCTGGTCGCGGTCTTCGCGTACGAAGCATCGACGCAGACCTGAATCAACTCCGCTTCGCCGCTCGGCGACCGGGCGAGAAAGTCCACTTCGTAGCCTTCCGGCGTGCGCACGTACGTCACGTCGCATTGCCGACGCTCCAACTCGATCAGGATCGCCGTTTCCAGCGCGTGTCCCAGGTTGGCTTTGCCCGTGCGATCGAAGGCCGGGATCAGACCGGCGTCCACGGGATAGGCCTTGCGGGGATTCGCCATGCGCTGGCGCTCGGAGTCCGCCTCCATCCACACGGTCCGCACGAGGAAGCAGTCCTCCAGGTAGGCAAGGTAGTCGTGCACGGTGTCCCTGGCGATGGCGATCCCCTGCGACCTCAGCCTGGCGTGGAACTTTTCCACGCTGAAGGAGGACGCTGCGTTCGCCAGCAGATGGCGGGCCAGCCAGCGGAGACCCGTCACGTTGCGGACCGCGTGGCGGTCAACGACATCTCGCAGGATGGCCACGTCGACGTAGTCGCGGAGCAGTTGCATACGCGGCGCCAGAGGCAGGCCCTGAACTTCCGGGAATCCTCCGGTTTGCAGCCAGCGCCGGAGGCCCGATTCCAGTCGATCCGCTTCTTCCATCGTCGCGGCTTGCGGATCGGAAGGCGGAGTCGTTCCGCCGTGCCGAAGAGCCTCTTCGAAACTGAACGGATGGATGAGCACCTTCCATCCGCGCCCTCGCAGCTCGGTGGCGATCTCGTGAGAGAGAAGAGCGGCGGAGGAGCCTGAGATGTGCAGGTCGCCTGGAACGGAGTCCAACAGCCGCCTGACAAGCCGCTCCCACCCGGGAACGACCTGGATCTCGTCGAGGAACCAGGCCTCGGGTGTAGCGCCGGCACTCTCCAGGTAGCGGCTCGGATACTCGTCCATCAGGAGTCCGAGAGTCACTGCGTCCAATTCCGCGAAACGTTCGTCCTCGAGGCGCAGGAAGGGAACCTGCCAGGGCGCCGCGCCGCGCGCGATTCTCTCGGCTCTCAACTGGTGCAGGAATGTCGTCTTTCCCGCACGCCGCATGCCGATTACCGAGGTGACCTTGCCCGGCATGCGGACACGACCGAAGACGCGTCGCGGAGTGAAGGGCGGGCCGGCACTTTCCAGCCCGTCTGCAAGCTGCGCGTCGAAGGCGAGTCGGAGAAGCTCCAGATCTGGGGTCATGTGGGCTCTGTTCTCTCCTTTCCAGGAGGAGAGATCGGTGTCACGCCTCGACCTTCAGAGGTACCCGCGGCCGCCACTTGACCGCCCCTCTGCCGTCGACGAAGACCTCGCCTCGGAAGCACTTCTCTCTGACGTAGGTCGCGAATCCTCTGTCCGCGATCGTTCCCACGACCTCGCCGTCGACCACGAGGTCGTACACCTCTCGCTGCTGGAGCGCGGCGGTCTCGCGCGGAAGGATGAGCCGGAAACCCGCGGGAGCTTCGGCCGGCATCTGGTCGACTCCGGCCAGCTCCGTCGCTGCGCGCTGCCAAGCATCACGAGCCGATCTCGGATCGGTCGTCAGGTCCGGTTCGGGTGCGGCATCGTGAGCTTGAGAAGCCGGACCGGCGGATCCGGCGAGCGGTGCTGTTGAAACGCCGCTATCGGATTCGGGGCCTGCCGGATCGTCCACGACAGAAGAAGCGGCGTCCTGCAAAGAGCCACTTTGGCTTTCGCCGGAGAGCCTGTCCGGCTGCTCGTCCATCTTGTAGACCGTCTGGCCTTCTGGAACGCCGGCCCTCATTTCGTCCTCCAGGCGGTTCACGAGTGCCGGCGGCCACCCGTAGTAGCGAGCAGCCTCCCGCAGATCGACGAATCTGACCGCCGTGCGCTCGGCCTGTGCGAGCGTGACTGCCTTCAGGCGGCCACGGCGAATCGCCGCCCGCACCGCGGCTACCGTCACCTCGGCCAGACGCGCGGTGAGCTTGATCGATAGGAGAACCGTTCCGGCCATCGTCCCTGTTGCCCTCCGCCAGTGTGTAACGGAACGTGACAATGTTGCGTAGCGTAACATGACCATGCTGCGGTGGACTTCACCGCGACCGATGGCCAGACGGCCGTATCGCTACACTGCGCGCCGGCGAAACCGAGCAGCGGGTGGACCGCGCGTCACTGTGGCGAGACGGAGCTCATAGCACCTCGCCGATGTAGCGCTCCCGCGCCAGCCGCCAGAAGACGACGAGGAACGCGGTCAAGGGGATCGCCAGGATCATGCCGGCGATGCCGTTGAGGGCCGAGCCCCAGAAGAACACGGCGACGATGATCGCCATCGGGTGCAGACCGGTGCGGTCGCCCATGATCCGCGGCGTCAGCACGTAGGCCTCGATGAGCTGCACCAGGGCGAAGACGACGACGACCCAGATCACGAGCTGAAGCCCGCCGCCTTCCTGCAAGTAGCCGATGGGCAGCGCCACGGCCAGGCCGACGATGCTGCCCAGGTACGGGATGATGTTCAGGAAGCCGAGCATGAGCCCCAGGACCAGGCCGTAGCGCAGGCCGGCCACCTGGAAACCGATTGCGAAGAGCGCGCCCTGGAGAAAGGCGATGACGAGCTGGCCGCGGAAGAATGCGACCAGGATGTCGATGAACTCCTGGATCAGGTAGATCACGTCCTCCCGCGTCCTCGGCTTGAGGAAGGGGAAGATGTGGTCCAGCTTGCGGAACCGGTCCGGCTCGACGATGAGGAAGAAGCAGAGGTAGACCGGCAGCACGGCCCAGGCGAAGAGGGAGGCGAGGCCGGCGCCGATGCTCTGAAGGACCTCCAGGGCCGTATCGCCGACGATGCCGAAGCTCGCGAACAGGTTCGAATCCCCGCCCTCGAACGCCTCCTGGACCCTGATCGCGACCGGGTTCGTTTCCAGGAAGTCGGTCACGACGGGCGAGATCTCGGCCGTCCAGGCGACGAGGCGCTCCCACGCATCAGGGAGCGCATCGAACAGCTCGTCGATCTGCGACGCCGCCATCGCGCCGAAGAACCAGGCGAAGCCGACGATCGGCAGGAGCAGCGACAGGAGCACGGCCGCCACGGCGAGGATTCTCGGGAACCGCAGCCGTTCGTTTAGCAGTTCGTAGTAGGGCCTGAGAACGAACGCCAGCACGGCCGCGACCGCCAGCGGCAGGAAAACGCTCGAAAAGGCGGCGAAGAAACTGCCGATCGCCCAGAACAGCGCAACGACTGCGGCCAGGATGACAGCGGCCGCCGCGATCGTTGCCGCGGCGGCGACCGTGGCACGCTGGCGTTCGGAGAGCTCGATCTGCACCTGTGGTTCGTCCTCGGCGGGACGCTACCACCTGCGGCCGGAGGGTTGGCGTCCCTATCCACTGCTCGGGTGGATACGATCGCACCATGGCTGCGACGCGGCGATTCCAGACCGTCAAGGGCATGCGGGACCTGCTCCCGGGCGAGGCGGGCGCGTTCGCTCAGGTCGAGCAGACGGCGCGGCGCGTTTTCTCGCTCTACGGGTATCGAGAGGTACGCACGCCGGTAGTGGAGGACACGGACCTCTTCGTGCGCGGGGTTGGCGAGGGCAGCGAGATCGTCGGCAAGCAGATGTACACCTTCGACGACAAGAAGGGCCGCAGCCTCACGCTTCGGCCGGAAGGCACGGCGGCGGTGGCGCGGGCCTACCTGCAGCACGACATGTCCGCGTGGCCGCAACCGGTCAAGGTCTTCTACATGGGCCCGTACTTCCGCTACGAGCGCCCTCAGGCCGGCCGTTACCGTCAGTTCAGCCAGATCGGTGCCGAGGTGATCGGCGATCCTGGGCCCCACAGCGACGTGGAGCTCCTGGTCATGCTGCTGCGCTTCCTGTCCGAGCTCGGTTTCGAGGACCTGGTAGTCGGTCTCAATTCGGTTGGCGATCCGGAGTGCAGGCAGCGTTACTCGAAGCGTCTGCGGGACTACCTCGAACCTCATCGCGACGAACTGGGCGGCGACAGCCTGCGTCGTCTGGAGACGAATCCGCTCCGCATCCTGGACACGAAGGTTCCTGCCGAGCGGCTATTGCTCGAAGGTGCGCCGCGGCTGCGCGAAGTGCTGGGCGATCCAGCTCGCCGGCACTTCGAGGTCGTTCGTGGCCAACTGGAACGGTTCGGCGTCGCCTACCGGATCGACGATGGACTGGTGCGAGGTCTCGACTACTACACCCGGACCGTGTTCGAGATCACGTCGGGAGGCCTGGGCGCCCACGACGCGATCCTTGGGGGCGGCCGCTACGATGGGCTGATCGGCGAGCTGGGCGGTCCCGTGGTGCCCGGAATCGGTTTCGCGATTGGCGAGGACCGACTGGTGGATGTCCTGCCCGCCTCGTCCCCGGTTCGGGTCGACGAGACCACGCCCGTGTGCGTCATCGGCGTCGGTGACGCCGGTCTCGACGTCGCACCGGAGTTGGCGGAGGAACTCCGAGCGTCTCGTGTACCGGCGATCTCGGAGTCAGCCATCGGAACGCTCAAGGCGGGACTGCGCAAAGCCGGCCGCCGCGGCTGCCGGTGGATCGCGCTCATCGGCGAGGACGAACTCGCGGCTGGCACCGTCGTACTCCGGGACTTCGAGAACAGCAGCCAGGAGACCATCCGGCGCGACGAGTTCGTCGCCACGGTGAAGGCGAGAATTTCCGCCTGACTTGTGCGAGGATCGGCGGTTCGAGCCCGGAGGGCTCTGAACCAGGAACAAGCACGTGAAGAGATCCAAGGCTGGAACGCTGACGACCGACCAGGTCGGCGAGCAGGCGAAGGTCCAGGGGTGGGTCCACCGCCGCCGCGATCACGGCGGCGTGATCTTCCTCGACGTCCGCGACCGGAGCGGCGTCGTCCAGGCGGTCGTCCACCCTGAGAGCACGCCGGAGGCGGCCGAGGCTCTGCAGCCCGCGCGTCTCGAGTACGTCGTGGAGGTAGAGGGTGAGGTCGTTCGGCGCGACCCGGACAAGGTCAACCCGAAGATGGCGACCGGCGAGATCGAGGTGCAGGTCCGGGAGGGCCGGATCCTGGCGCGTTCCGAGCCGATGCCCTTCGCGATGGAGGGGGCGCAGGACGCGAGCGAGGAGACGCGCCTCAAGTACCGCTTCCTCGATCTGCGGCGGGAAGGTCTGCAGCGCAACCTGCGGCTGCGATCCGATTTCACGATCGAGTCCCTCGCGTACTTCCGGGAGCAGGGCTTCGTCAACGTCGAGACGCCGATGCTGACCCGCTCGACGCCGGAGGGGGCCCGCGACTACCTGGTCCCGAGCCGTTTGAACCACGGCAACTTCTACGCCCTGCCCCAGTCACCGCAGTTGTTCAAGCAGATCCTGATGGTCAGCGGCCTGGAGCGCTACGTCCAGTTCGCGCGCTGCTTCCGCGACGAGGACCTGCGAGCCGACCGTCAGCCCGAGTTCACGCAGATTGACGTGGAGATGTCCTTCGTGGACGAGGAGGATGTCTACAGCCTCGTCGAGGGCCTGTTCTCGCGTGTGTTTCCGCTCGCCGGGATCACGCCGCCGGCTTCCTACCCGCGCCTCTCGTACGACGACGCGATGTCGCGCTACGGCTCGGACCGTCCCGACCTGCGGGTCGACCTCGAGATCGCGGACGTGACGGACTGTCTGCGGGAGACGGAGTTCCGCGCCTTCCAGGCGGCGATCGGCGCCGGCGGAGTCGTGCGTGGCGTTCACATACCGGGGGCCGCCGGGTCGAGCCGGCGGCAGGTCGACGAGTACGCCGACATCGCCCGCCGCCACGGCGCCCAGGGCGTCCTTTGGGTCAAGCGCGAGAACGGCGTGCCGTCGTTCCTGGTCAAGAAAGCGCTGACTCCGGCGCAGGTCGAGACGCTCGCCGACCGCCTGGGCGTCGAGGAGGGCGGGATGGGCCTCCTGGTCGCCGGCCCGGCGCCGACCGCGGCCGCCGCGCTCGGCGCGTTGCGGGAAGAAGTGGGCCGGCGCTTCGGCCACATGCGCGAGGATGCTCACGAGTTCCTGTGGGTGCACGACTTTCCCCTGGTCGACTGGAACGGCGACGAGGGGCGCTGGAGCGCGACCCATCATCCGTTCACGTCGCCGCGCATGTCCGACCTGGACCGTCTGGAGAGCGATCCGGGCTCGGTTCGCTCGCGCGCCTACGATGTCGTGCTCAACGGCAATGAGATCGGGGGCGGCTCGATCCGGATCCACGAGCGGGAACTGCAGAAGCGGGTGCTCGCGCTGCTCGGGATCGACGCCGAGGAGGCGCAGCGTCGATTCGGCTTCCTGTTCGAGGCGCTCAGCTACGGGGCGCCGCCGCACGGCGGCATCGCCCTCGGCGTCGACCGGATCGTCATGCTGATGGCCGGGGCCGGTTCGCTACGCGACGTGATCGCCTTCCCGAAGACGGCGTCGGCGTTGTGCCTGATGACCGAGGCGCCTTCGACGGTCGACCAGGAGCAGTTGCTCGACCTGGGGTTGCGCATGCGCCCTCGGGCCGGAGGGTGAGGCAGCCGTGGCGGGGCACGGCGCGGACGAGCCGTACCGTCTGACTCTCGCCCATCCGCGGGGCGTGAGCGAGATCCTCGTCGGCCCGGGTCTTCTGGCCGCGGGCGCTCAGGGCGCGCTTGGTGGCGTGGCGGCGTGGTGCCGGGGCCGGGTCGTGTTCCTGCTCACGAGCGAGGTGCCCGACCGTCACTGCGGCGCCGCGGCACGGCACTTGCTCGAGACTGCCGGCGCGGCCCGGATCGAGACGATCGAGGTGCCCGACGGCGAGGCGGCGAAGACGGTCGAGTCCGCCGCCTCGGTCTGGCGGGAGATGCTCGAGCGTGGCGGCAAGCGGGACAGTCGGCTGGTCACGCTCGGTGGCGGGTCGGTGGGCGACCTGGGAGGCTTCGTTGCCGCCTGCTTCCTGCGCGGCATCGACTACATCCAGATTCCGACCACGCTGCTGGCCCAGGTCGACGCGTCGGTCGGCGGCAAGACCGGGGTCGACCTGCCCGGCGGCAAGAACACGGTCGGCGCCTTCCACCATCCGCGCTTCGTGCTTGCCGACATCGACAGCTTGCGCACGCTGCCGGTCGGCGAACTGAGGGCCGGGCTGTTCGAGGTGGTCAAGATGGCGGCGTTGCTTGATCTCGAGCTGCTGGATCGGGCGGAGGAGTCGCTCGAGCGGCTGCTCGCGGGCGACGCGGACGCGCTGACGCCGGTCGTCGCGGCGTCGATCCAGGCCAAGCTGGACGTCGTCGAAGCGGACCTGGAAGAGGGCGACCGCCGCCGGCTGCTCAACTTCGGCCACACCCTGGGGCACGCGATCGAAGCGGAGTTCGGTTACCGGGGCCTGCGCCACGGCGACGCGGTGGCGCACGGCATGCGCTTCGTGTTGCGCCTGGCCCTCGGGCGAGGTCTGGATCCGGAGTTCGCGGAACGCTTCAGTCGGCTGATCGATCGGATGGGGCCGCCCGATCTCGCCGCCGTGGAGCGCGACATGGGTGTCCACCTCCAGATCGACCGTCTGTTTGCCGCGATGGGGCGGGACAAGAAGGCGCGAGAAAGCGGGCTGGTGTGGATTCTGCCGGCGGCGCCGGGCCGGGGCGAGATCGTCGCCGACCTCGATCCTGAGGTCGTGCGGACGGAACTCCAGGCCTTTCTCGAAGACTCCCGAGCCGCGTCGTCCGGGGGCGCGCGGTGAGCCTGGAAGCCGGAGGCATCGGCACGGCCGCGCCGGTCGTCGAGGACGAGTCGCGCGGCTCGCGGGAGTCGGGAAGAGGTGGCTTGTTGAACCGCCTGCGGCGGGGCCTGGGCCGCACCCGGAAGGGACTGGTCGGCCGGATCAGCACCGCGCTCGGAGGCGCCGCGCGGATCGATGAGGACGTGCTGGAGCGACTCGAGGAAACCCTGATCGAGTCGGACTTGGGCGTTGAGACCTCGCTCGAACTCGTCGAACGGTTGCGTCAGGCTGGAAATTCGGGGCCGATCGCCGCCGGCGACGAGTTCGCCTTGCGGCAACTGCTGGTCGATGAGGTGGCCGTGCTGCTGCTCGACGCGCCGCCCGCGGCGCTGCCGGCGACGCCGCGCATCACGCTGATGGTGGGCGTCAACGGCTCGGGCAAGACGACCTCCGCCGCCAAGCTGGCGCGGGCATCCCTGTCTCGGGGCGAGAAGGTCCTCTTCGCGGCCGGCGACACGTTTCGAGCCGCCGCCGCGGAACAGCTCGAAGTGTGGGGCGAGCGGCTGGGGATCGAGGTCGTCCGTCGCCCGTCGGGCGGCGACCCGGCGGCGCTCGTGTTCGACGCCGTCCAGGCGGCCGGGGCGCGGGGCACGGATCACCTGATCGTCGACACGGCGGGTCGCCTCCACACCCGCGGTCAACTGATGGACGAACTGTCGAAGGTGCATCGCGTCGCCCGGCGGGCGGCCGGCGACACCTGGAACGTGTTCACCCTCCTCGTGGTCGATGCCGGCAACGGCCACAACGCGCTGGTGCAGGCGCGCGAGTTCGGGGCGACGGTCCCGATCGACGCCGTCTTCCTGGCCAAGCTCGACGGCACGGCCAAGGGCGGCATGGCGGTGGCGATCGCCCGGGATCTGCGCCTGCCGGTCGCCTACCTGGGCGTTGGCGAGGGAGCGGGGGACCTCCTCGACTACAAGCCGCGCCCCTTCGCGGCCGCCCTGTTCGGGTGAGCGCGGTGGTCGCTGGAGCCGCCGGGGCCACCGGAGCGGCCGATCGTTTCGACGAGGCGGATCGAAGGGCGATGGCCCGCGCGCTGGCCCTGGCGCGCCGCGGCCGCTTCACCACGGCACCGAACCCGATGGTCGGTGCGGTGGTCGTGCGCGACGGCGAGATCGTCGGGTCGGGCTGGCACCGCCGTGCCGGCGGCGAGCATGCCGAGGCGATCGCGCTGTCCGCGGCGGGCGACCTGGCGGTCGGCGCCACCGTCTACGTAACGCTTGAGCCCTGCAACCATCACGGTCGCACGCCGCCCTGCGCGCGGAGCATCCTGGAGGCCGGGGTGGAGCGCGTCGTCTTCGCGCACCGCGATCCGAACCCGGAGGTGACCGGAGGCGGCGCCGAACGCCTGCGGGCCGCCGGCCTCCGCGTCGAGGGCGGGCTTCTGGCCGAGGAGGCGATCGAGATGAACGTGCCCTTCCTTACCGGTCTCCTGCATCGCCGCCCGGCTGTGACGCTGAAGTGGGCGATGAGCCTGGACGGCCGGATCGCGACGGCAAGCGGCGACAGCCAGTGGATCTCCTCGCCGCGCGGCCGGCATTGGGCCCTGGGACTGCGCGAAGAGCATCAGGCGATCGTGGTCGGCAGCGGCACCGCCCTGGCCGACGATCCGCGTCTCAACCGCAGGCTTGACCGGGCGGAGGGGCCGATCGTGCGGGTCGTGCTCGATCGGCGGTTGCGGCTGTCGCCACGGGCGCGGATGTTCGAAGTCGAGGGGCCGGTCGTCGTCTATACGGAGAAGCCGCGGGGCGGCCAGACGGATGCGGCGTCGAAATGGGTCGATCGACGTGACTGTCTGCGCGAGGCGGGCGCCGAGGTCGTCGTGCTCGAGGCGGTGGAGCCGGCGGCGGTGCTGGAAGATCTGGCGGACCGTGGGGTTGCGAACGTTCTCGTCGAGGGAGGCGCCGCGGTGCTGGAGGCGTTCGCGTCCTCCGGCGTCTGGGATCGGGCCGCCGTATGCTGCGCGCCGATCCTGATCGGCGGTGCGGAGTCCCCGGGTCCGCTCGGCGGTGCCGGCGCGGAGAAGCTGGCGGATGGATGGCGCCTTGACCGGCTGCGCGTGCGCCGGCGCGGACCGGACGTGATTCTCGTAGGCTACAGGCAGGGATGTTTACCGGAGTTGTCCAAGAGCGTGGCCGGGTAGTCGAGGGCCCCGGAGCTTCGCGAAGCCACGGCGCCCGCGTGGTGATCGGGCACTCGGAGGAGCTCGGGTCGCGACTCGGTTCGGGCGCCAGCCTCTCGGTAGCAGGCGTTTGCCTGACCGTGGTGGAGCAGGGCGGTGCGAGCGGCGATTCGGGTATCGGCGCGGACAGCGCGTTTCCGGCCTGGTCGGCCTTCGACCTGTCTCCGGAGACCCTGAGCCGAACGACGCTGGGCGCGCTTCAGGCCGGCGACCGGGTCAACCTGGAGCCGCCGCTGGCCGCCGGCGACCCTCTTGGCGGTCACTTCGTCCAGGGGCACGTCGACACGACGACCCGGGTGGCGAAGGTCGAGGAACTGGGAGAGAACCGGGTCATCACGTTCGAGGTGCCTCGGGTACTGGCGTCGGGGATGGTCGAGAAGGGCAGCGTGACGATCGACGGCGTCAGCCTGACGATCTCGGCTCTGGACGAAGGAACCTTCGATGTGGCTCTCATTCCGCACACGCTCGAGGTCACCACCCTCTCGGAGTTGAAGCCCGGCGACGAGGTCAACGTCGAGGGCGACGTCCTCGCCAGGTACGTCCAGAAGTCGGTCGAGGCGGCGGTCGCCGCCGCCCTCAAGTCGGGCGGGCGTTGACGCCGCCGCCCTGGGAGCGCGGGCATCCTGCCCGCATCTGGTTGAGGAACGGCGCCCGGTGACCCTGCTCACCCTTCGGGAACACGTCGCCGAACCGGCGAACCTCTGGATCCGTCACAGCTTCCCGCGATGGCCCGTGAGCAGCGGCGACGAACTCTGGTGCGATCTCGGTACCGGCGGCCTGCCGCCGTCGACCGCTGGTTCGTTGCCGGCCGCCGCCAATGCCGCCGAAGGGGTGCGTTCGGTGACCGATGTCGTCTACGTTCCGCCGTTGCCGGCGGACGGTATGCATCTCTTCAGGAGTATCGGCGAAGCGGCCGCCGAAGTCGGAGTGCCGCTCCTGATTCAGATTGTGGGGACCATCCCGGCTGGCGGGTCGAGCCTCCGCGAGTTGGCTGCACCCGGGCTCGCCGACCTGCCCTCAAACCAGGTTGTCGCAGTCGATCTCCTGGACACCCTGGTCCGCCACGCCGCCGCCCTGCGTGAAGAGCTCAGGGAGCGCAGGCAGCCGAGCCTGCCCTTCGAGCCGGCGCCACTACAAGGCGTGACCGTTGTCTGGCCACTCGTCTCCGACTGGACCGACGAGCCGGGTTTGCTGGAGCCGGCAATGGCCCGACTCGCTGCCGCCGGGGCCCGCCGCGTCGTGCCCCGCTCCATGCAGCTCGATGCCCGGGGACGCCGGCTGCTCTCCGAACGCCTGCAGTCCTCCTGGCCCGAGGCCTTCGACGCGCTGTTTCACGGCGACGGCTCGCGCCCGGACCACTCGGCCTTCCGCTGCGCTGCCGAGGCAGCCGGCCTCGAGCATCGCCTGCCCAGGCCCCTGCCGGCCCTACCCCTGCCGCCCAGGCTCCGACGCTCCCGCGAACTCGCCGGCCACCTGATCGAACTCGGCGATGCCGCCGCCACCCATGGTGACGCCTACTACCGCGCCGCCCGCTTTCTCGACCGCAACGAGGTCGACATCGATGCCGCCGCCCGGGAAGGCAACCTTGGCGTCCTGCCCTGGCTGGAGGACCCGGCCAGAGTGGCGGTGGAGGCATGGCTGGCCAAGCACGGCGGCTGAGGCGCTGGCCGCCACGCGGCAGAACGTCCGGAACCCGGGTGGCGCGATCCACGCCGCCCGTGAACCAGTTCGTGCGCCCGGCAGCGGGCGCACGAATGGCAGCCGGCGCTTCGCGCCGAATGCCGGCCAGAAGGCCGGCGCACCTGTACCTTTCCGAGGTTGATTCCGATCACCGTCTCGTACCGATCCGCCGTAGTCGCCGAGGCTGCGGTAGCTGTGGGAAACCGGTCTGCCGGTTTT